>Ga0116200_10000704_pt1 | contig 11723 bp, 17 predicted proteins | sample Mar14436cmmetaG_FD_94478 | JGI IMG/M metagenome (GOLD analysis project Ga0116200, IMG submission 94478) | Marine hydrothermal vent microbial communities from Guaymas Basin, Gulf of California to study Microbial Dark Matter (Phase II) - Marker... ... | reverse complement strand
TTCTTTTTTATTCTCGCTCTTAATTTCATAAGATTATCAATAATGTATATTAAAATGGAAAGGTGTCCGGGTTGTGGCAGTAAAAGAATAATAAGCGATCATGTTCATGGGGAGTTGTTTTGTAGAGACTGCGGTCTTGTAATAGAGGAGAAGCTCTTTGATTTTGGTCCCGAGTGGAGGGCATTTGACAGGGAGGATATCGATAAAAGAGCAAGAACCGGGGGTCTGCTTAGATACGGAAAATTGACTAAGGGTTTGACCACAGAGATCGATAAATATGATAGAGATATAAAGGGGAAGGCGATCCCGGTGGAGAAAAAGGCAGAGTGGTATAGATTAAGAAAGTGGCAAAAACGATCCAGAATGGCAACCTCCCTACAGAGAAATTTATCCATCGCGCTGCCCGAACTGGACAGGATGTGCTCATATCTGAAGATATCCACCAATATAAAAGAGGAGTGCGCGAGATTATATAGAAAAGCCGCCGGGAGGGGTTTGGTCAAGGGCAGATCAATAGAGAGCATGGTTGCCGCAGTAATCTACATAATAACAAGACAACACCACTCCCCCATAACCCTAGAGGAGTTGGAAGAGGTTTCCGGGAAGACGAAAAAGGACATTGGAAAAAGCTACAGAAAGATAGCTCAGGGATTTAATCTGAAGATACCAACCGCTGGGGCCATAGATTATATACCGAGATTGGCTATTAAATTGAATGCCTCTGGAAAGACCCTTGCCAAGGCAACGGAGATCGTGAAAAAAGCCACAGAGCTAAGTATCGTCTCCGGAAAAGTACCGATAAGCGTTGCTGCAGCAGCGGTATATCTTGCAGGTCATACCCTGAATGACGAGAATATACCAAAAAAGATTGAAGGATTCATGGGAACCACAAAGTCAACTATTCAGGAGAGATATGACGACCTGAAAAAACACGTTCTGGAGGGAGAAAATGAGAGATATAATGAAAAAAGACCTGATAACAATAGATAAGGATCAAAATATCGGGGACGCGCTGAGATTGATGAAAGAAAGGAATATATCCAGATTGCTGGTAACGGAGGACAAGAAGATAATTGGGATCATAACCGAGGAGGATATTGCAAATAGACTTGTAACCGGGCGGGAGAGAAAGCTAAAGGCAGTTCATATACATATCTCTTCGGCGATGACAAAGGATCTTAAGGTCATTCCAATAGATTCTGAGATAGAGGATGCCGCAAAAATTATGCTGGAGAATAGATTTTCATCATTACCCGTTGTAGATGATTCGGAAATTGTTGGGTTAATAACGAAGACCGATCTGGTAAAGAGCCTGAAGAATTCGAAAAAAGCAATCAGGGAGTTCTATACGAAGGATCCGGTAATCGTGAATCCAGCAGACACAATAGTCTATGCCAGAAAAGTGATGCTGGAGCATAATATCCGCAGGCTTCTCGTAACAGATAGGGGTCTGCTGGCTGGAATTTTGACGGAGAGAGACCTCGCCAGAGGTCTAAATACCTTTAGAAAGGCGCTGGATAAGAGCCCACACCCGGATATCCGGGGTTTGAGGGTAGAGCACGTAATGACCAGAGAACCAATAACAATCAAACCAGAGGCAACCATTGGGATAGCAGTAGAGATAATGCTAAAAAAGGGTATATCAGGCATCCCGGTAATCACAAAGGAATTTGGAATCTTAACAAAAACAGATTTAATAAGGGGAATTGCGGATGGCAGACTGCCCTGATCAGACTTCTTCTGCTATCTCTGTGGAATAGAAAAATGAGGTATAAATCAATCAACTATTCTTGCTCTTTCCCGTCTGGTCTATTATTCTTTTCTGCTCACTGCTCCACTTCCTGTTCTTTGTCTTTTTCAGCCATTCAGTGTATCTGTCGATGAATTCTAGTCTGTCCCTGAAATTCTCCTCTTTGAGTTTCTCCAGCTCTTTCAAATCTATACGGGGGGTCTTCATTTTAGGTATCTCTCAAATTGTCCTTTTCGCTACCAAGGAACAGCTTGAATGGAATTTGCAGCTCTATGGGAGATATATATAAAATCTGTTTATTTAAATAATCCTGTTCAGGTTTAACACGAGTCGTCGGGATGCGAAGGATTCGAACGACAGTGGCGGTGTTCTGGGTCTGGATTTAGTGGTGATATGTGAAAACGAATAGATGGAAATAGCTACTTATTGGGGCGGGTTCTTGAATTTAGACTGAGTTTTATTGTCGGGTGCTGGAGAGGTTGAATAACTACGAACCCAATATCATTTTTTTGATAGTAAGCCAATATCAATAAGAGACAAATGAAAAAGGTAATCATAATCCCCTCTCTTGAAGACATAATTGCTATTAACAAGGAACTGGAAAAAAGTTTTTCAGTGAATGAAGGCGCTCTTGATTTTATGATCTCTAAGATCAAATCCAGAAGGCCATCTCTGGACAGAAAAAAGGACATAGCAAAGGGGGCAGCAACTATATGGCATGACATAACAGTAAATCACCCCTTTATCGATGGAAACAAAAGGACTGCAACAGAAGCCATGTTAATGTTCATCGACCTGAACGACTACGAACTAAAATCGCCCCCAAACGGCCTGATTTATATATCCCTAAAACTAGCTAATAATGATATATCCTTTAACGAATTGGTAAATTGGATATATTCAAGACTCAAGGAAATAAAATGAAATACTTCACAAGATATGCAGTTCACGAAGACGGCAGGGTGACTGAGATAAAGGTACCAGCCCTGGAAGCCAAGAAAAATATCAGGAGAATGCTTAAAAGGGACAAGAAGATGTTGGACATACTGAAGGATCTTTGAATTCTCTAATTTAGAAAGAAATAAAACCGCCATTTATTGGGCCGATCCCAATGAATGAATTCAAAACCAGGTCTGAAAATTTTCAGGGATTTTCTGAGATGATTATGGCTTGCTGTTCCAGAGATGTGGTAGTGTGGAGATTTATCTTTTTAACTTGTAGGTTTCATCGTCCTTTCTGGAAATCTTAATAACATTTATCTCTTTGATACCCCATAGGATCCTGTAGACTATCCTAAAATCCGAAACCCTGATCCTGTAAAAATCCCGAGCGCCAGAAACCTTCCGGACATCATGCTTCCTTATGGGAATGGGAGAAGTCCTGAGTGATGTAAGAATTCTCTTTATCTTGCCAGCAGTTTTCTTATCAAGTCTCCTCAGGGTCTTTGATGCCTTTCCACTGAGGTATACCTCAAACATCTTTTTTGTCTAGGAACTCATCCAGACTAATCCTCTCGCCCTTCTGCATCTCACGATCAATCTTCTTTATTTCCTCCATTTCCTTCTTACTCACCTTCTCCTCGGGAATAAGCGCAGTTCTCACTATCTTTATCTCCCTCTCCATCTCAGTCAGCTTGGCATATACCTTCTCCAAAGAAACAGACTCCATTTTATTATCTAATGGAGTTTAGACTTAAATATCTGCAAAATATATCAGAGAAGCTGTCCAGAGATTCCTCCGGTTCCATAAGAAAATAACAGGATGCGAAGGATTCGAATGCATTTGGATGCCGGTAGTAGTAGTGGTGTTCTGGTTATGGATCTGATGGGAATACAGAAGACGGAGATATTCCAAGAAAGGTGGAATCAGATTTCTTCCGCCACCCCCTGCTCTATCAGAATCCTGGCTATTTCCTTGGGCAGCCTTACCTCATCGTTTTCCTTGAAGGGACCATAATGGGCCATATCCGATCCCATTATTGCCGGCAGTGGCCTTATTATCCTCACCCGTATCTTTCCGTCATCTAACTCTTCCTTCTCTTCTTCTTTCTCCCGAACCCCTTCTAAATTCAGGACCTTCTCTTCGTACTTCGAGAGTACAGCGAGGATCTCCCTGTACATCTCCCTTTCAATTGGGGTCATATTCATTGGAGGGGTACTCTCCCCGGTCCTGGAGGCCAGCCTGAGAATCTTGCCCCTCCTCAGGGCACATATCTCTTCAGCAAGCCCTAATGCCGAATCCCTGTACTCCCCATCCAGCCTCGAAATCAGGTCGGATAACCCTGAGTAAAAATCCTCTGGAAGCTTGTGCAGGGAGGGCGATCCCTTCTCTAACCGGTAGATGCTTTGAAGATCGCTGTAACTCAATGCCATTTTAAGCCCAATTATTATAATTAATTCAGAATTATAATAGGTGATCCAATGGGCAATGAACTCAGGTTTGGGGATAGCATCATCGAGCCGGACATAAGAATGCTCAGTGATATGAAGGAGGTGATCTATGACAGGGAATGGCTGAAAGGTGCGCAGGATGTTGAGCTCTACTACATGTACAGGGGCCTCGCGTTGAATGATAGAGATAGAGAGATACTGAGAAGAGAGCGCCTGAGATATGATATAACCGTGATCCCTCCCTATAACCTGGGGAATGAATTCGTCAAGACGGCCGGGCATTACCATCCGAGGGTGTCTGGAACAGATCTATCATATACCGAGATCTATGAGGTCTTGGAGGGTAAGGCCCATTACCTGCTGCAGAGACTGGAAAAAGACGGGATAATGGATGTGGTTCTGGTGAGAGCAGAGAAGGGGGATAAGGTTGTTATTCCCCCCAACTATGGACACATAACAATAAATCCATCTGAAAAGGAACTCAGAATGGCAAACTTCGTCAGCGATAGATTCTCGTCCGTATATGAGCCGATTAGGGAGAAGGGTGGTGGGGCGTATTTCGAACTCATCGATGGAAGCTTTATACGGAATAAAAACTATGGAAAACTCCCGGACCTGAGATTTCTAAGGGCCAAGGACCTCAAAGAATTCGGCATAGAGAAATCCAGGGAGATGTATTCCCTGATTGAAACGCCAGAAAGACTGAGATTTCTCGATAGGCCTCAGGATTTTACGGATCTCTTTGAATTTGTTCTGGATTATGAATGAGAAATTCTGTTTGTTGCAATTTTATATCCTGAAGTAAAATAATTATTGCATAAGATGATCGGGATCAACAGGGAGTTTGATATCCTCTTGGGGGGCGGTCTACTGCCGGGGAATATAACCCATATATATGGTGTCCCGGGTTCCGGAAAAACAAATCTCGCTTTGATGGCAACCGCCTCTGCCACCGAGAAAGGTAAGGTTATTTATATCGATTGCGAGGGCGGATTTTCTACGGAAAGGTTGAAGCAGATCTGTAACAGGAATTTTGATAAAATTCTAAGGAATGTTATGCTCATAGAACCCACGGAGTTTGATGAACAGAAGGTCGCGATAAAGAAGTTGAGCGAAATAGTCCCGGGGTCGGGGGTTAGCCTGATTATTGTAGATTCTATCTCGGTTCTCTACAGATTGGAGGAGGAGAGAGACACCAAGGAGCTTGGAAGACAGCTCGCTCAATTACTTAGAATCGCGAGGAGATACAAAATTCCAGTCCTGATAACGAATCAGGTCTACACCGATGTGGATACCGGGAGGATCATGCCGGTTGGTGGCAATGTTACGAGGTACTGGGCAAAGATCATAATAGAGTTGATGAAAAATGAGGGAAATGACCTAAGAACCGCAATCCTGAGGAAACATAAATTCTTACCCGAGGGAATAAAATTTGAATTTAGGATAACCGAAAGGGGTATAGACTCTCACGAAATCAAATACCCTCTGGATTCTATCGTATACGAAAGGGAGGCTTAGATTGAGGGTTTCTAATGCAAAAATTGTTGAAAAACCCTGGGGAAGAGAGATATGGTATGCCCATGAAAGGGAATACGCTGGAAAGATCTTGGAGATTAAGAAGGGGTTCAGGTCCAGTCTTCACTACCATCAAAAGAAAAAGGAGACTATGTACGTCCTGGAGGGTGAGGTCAGGATAGTAAAAAAGGACGGAGAATTGACCCTGAATGAAGGCGAATCCATAACGATAAATCCCGGGGAGATACATAGAATTGTTCCATTAAGGGACTCAAAGATTCTGGAGTCAAGCACCCCGGAGCTGGATGATGTCATAAGGGTGGAAGATGACTATGAAAGGTAGATAAGATGGTAACGATAGTCGTTGGTGGGCACTTCGGTGATGAGGGAAAGGGGAAGATCATCTCCTATTTAGCTCTTAAAGATAAGCCGGATATCATTGCGAGGGCTGGTGTTGGACCGAATGCGGGACACACCGTTTTTAGGGGGGGAAGGAAATACGGGCTCAGAATGATCCCCTGCGGTTTTATAAACGAAGATTCAAGGCTCTTGATAGGCGCCGGGGTTCTTGTAGACCCGGAGAGATTTCTGAAGGAGGTAGAGATTACCGGGACAAGGGATAGAATAGCTATGGATGAGAGGTGCGCCATCATAGAAAAAAGACATAAGGAGGAGGATGCTACAAATGAGTTTTTAAAGGAGAGGGTCGGAACCACTGGCAGTGGTTGTGGGCCAGCAAATGCCGAGAGGGCTCACAGAACGATTAGATTGGCGAGAGAGATCCCCCAGCTCAGGGAATATCTGACCGATGTCCCGCTGGAGGTTAATTCGGCGATAGATGAAGGAAAAGATGTCCTGATTGAGGCGAGCCAGGGCTTCTGGCTCTCTCTCTTCTATGGGACATATCCATATGTGACATCAAAGGACACCTCCGCTGGAATGGCCGCCGTCGATATAGGGGTCGGTCCAACAAGGATCGATGACGTTGTGGTAATCTATAAATCATACACAACCAGGGTTGGAGAGGGTCCATTAAATACATTAATAACCGAAGAGAACATTAGAAAATATCCATTGTGGCAAGAGATTCTGTCGGAAGCGAAGAAGAAGGGGTTTACCGGCAGGGGAGTGAATGATATTCTGGCGCATTATCTGGGTGAGAGGGGAACCGTGACCCAGAGACAGCGAAGGATTGGAAGCTTCGATTTTGAACTGGCTAGATATTCTGCGATGGTCAATGGAGCAACCCAGATAGGTATAACCTGCCTGGATAAGATCTTCCCAGAGTGCTATCGGGTCAGGGATTACGATGATCTGTCCGAAAGGGCAAAGGAGTACATCGGGGAAATTGAAAGGAAGGTCGGGGTTAATGCAACTCTGATCTCTACTGGACCTGAGCCAGAGGATATGATTGATCTAAGGTAAGATGGAAATAGTTCTTATTCTATGAATAAGCTGTGTATAATTATAACAATACAATGAAAATCTCCACGATTGGTGCGGGTCCGGCTGGGTGTATTGCGGCCCTGAATTGTGTTGATAAACACGACGTTACCCTCTACGAGGAGCATAAAATACAGCCGGTCCAATGTGCTGGATTGATCAGTAAATCGGGTTTAGAGCGGTTGGGCATAGAACTAAGAAAAGGAATAATAAAAAACAAGATTCGTGGAGCCATTATCGTTTCTCCCTCGGGAGATTCCTTTCTGGTAGATGGCAGGGAGACAAAGGCGTATGTCATAGACAGGCGGGAATTTGATCATCATCTAATGGATACGGCAGTGGACCACGGCGTAAATTTCGTCAATAAACGGGTGAGGGATCTTGATAAAATAACCTCGGATAAAATTATCCTTGCGACCGGAACGGATTATTACTTCCATAAAAGATTGAATCTGGACATGCCCAGAAGATTCCTTACAGGTGCCCAGTTTGAGATGAAGATAGAATGCGATAATAATTTCGTGGAACTACACTTCAATACACCCGATTTTTTTTCCTGGATCATACCCGCTGGGGATTATGCAAGGATAGGTTCCTGTTGTACAAAGAATCCAGTGCCATATATCAAGAATCTCTTGAAGAAGATAAAAAAAGATGGCAGAATAAAAAATCACAAAATTCTGAACAGGAATTTCGGCACAATCCCGATCTATGACCCGGGATTGAGGACAGATTACGGTAGAATTATCACGGTAGGGGATGCTGCGGGCCAGGTAAAGGCATCTACTGGGGGAGGGATCATCATGGGGGGAATATCCGCAAAATTCGCCTGCCGTCGGGATTATGAAAAGAGGTGGCGCTCGGAGATAGGAAAGGAGCTTTATCTCCATCTGATGATCAACAGATTTTTGACTAAACTATCCAGTAAGAAGATGGATAGACTGTTCTCCCTTATTAGGGAGCATAAGTGGATTCTCGAAGAAAAGGGGGATATGGATATGGCATCCAAGGTACTCTCTGGGTTGTTCAGGAATCCGGGATTTACCTTAAAATTCCTGTGCCAGCTTCCAGGATATGCCCTCGATATGTTTTAATATATCGAAGGGTTTCCCGTGATAGCGTATTGTGCTACAGGTCCTCCAGGAGTCTCACCAGTGCCTCCACCCTCCCGAGGGGCATTATATGTACTCCAGCCATTCCCATCTCCCGCGCTTCGTCAATAACCTCGGCGGCAATATTGATCCCTTCCTCCATCGGATCACTGGCACCTTTTATTCTCCTTTCGATCTTATCCGGGATCACTATTCCTGGTATCTTTCTCAAAAATTTTATCAGATTGTGTGAATACGGGGGCAGAACACCCAGAAGAACCCTATCTCTAATATCCTCCTCGATCAGGGATTCGCACCTGTTCAGAAAGTCCCCCATTACAGAGGATTCGAAAACGACCTGGGTCTGGAAGAAGTCTACACCGGCATCTAATTTTTTCTTGGTTTTGTGGATTTCACCCTTAACACTGACTGCATTTGGAGCCAGCGCGGCTCCGATAAAGAAATTCGTGGGTTTATTTAGATCTCCACCAGCAAGATTCTTTCCCCGGTTCATTAGCTTTATCGCCTTTATCAGGGTGATGGAATTTAGATCAAAGACCGCCTTAGCTTTTGGATGATCGCTGCTGTCACAGTTTGGGGGATCCCCCGTCAGCGCCAGGACATTCTCTATCCCGAATGCCGCCGCCCCGATCAGATCCGCCTGCAGAGCTAACTGATTTCTGTCTCTGCCAACCAGTTGATACACGGGTTCAAGACCGTTCTGCTTTAGTATGATACTGGCGGCAAGAGAACTCATTCTCAGCATGGCCCCCGGATTGTCCACGGCATTTACCCCGTGAAGCTTAGACGTTAATCTCCTGAATTCCTCGATCTCGTGCATAAATTCCTTAAGACCCGGTCCCCTCGGAAGAGCTATCTCCGCGGTAACTAAAAATGTCCTTCCGAGGTTCTCAGATAGTTTACTCATTTTATTAATTTCGTCAGATTCTTTATGTAGGTTATATTACGCTGCAATTAAATATGATTCATAAATGCATCATTAAATTTTACACCCACCGGCAGCCATTATTGCACTTACAAAATCCTCGGGGGTCGTACCGGGTGAGTCTATATTCTCTTTGAGATATACCTTCTTGATGGTATCCAGGATTTTATTCTCATTCAGGGCAACATCTTTTAGGGACCGCGCCATTATATCCAGGGAGTCTTCCGGGAATATAAAAAAGTCGCCGGTAAATATAATATCCTCAATATTTCCCTCCCTTTCCTTTAAAAAGACCCGTATCAATCCACCCGCCGATTTATACAGCCCCTGTTTATATTCGGATATATTAATCATCTTAAAATCTACATCCTGTAGATAAATTCCTCCGATCGATACTTGGGTAATAATTCCCGAACAAGTTCCTTTTCATATTTGGTTAATCCAGAGTCCTCAAATTCTATCCCAAAGGATTTTTCGAAGCCCTTTTTGATTGCAGCCTTCAGTTCATCTAAGTTGACCTCGTAACCCAATTCCCTGTTTATGGAGGTAACCCTGCTCTCAGCTGATCTTATCCCCCTGCTTTCGTATTTTACCCTCGGGACGTTCAGTACCTTAAAGGCGGTATTCAGGTCGAAATCAATCAGTAATGATCCGTGTTGCAGAATAATGGTATCCTTGCGCGCCATACACCCGCCGGATATCTTTCCACCATTCACAATTAAATCATTTATTGGCCTGAATTCAGCCTTCAATCCCAGGTATTTCAGCGCCTCTATGAAACCATCCATTATCCTCCCGTAGGATCCCACGAAATCGGATGGAATATTATAGTCCTTCCTGTCCACCGTCACCGCATAGTTTAACTGCTTGGGGTCCATATAACCCGCCCCCCCTCCAGTCGAGCGCCTCACTATCTTGATGTCATTCCGCTTGCAATAATCCAGATTCAATTCCGCCTCTGCACACTGATGATACCCAAGAAATACGGATCTTGAGTTGAATCGTTCTAGATAGAGGGTATTTGGGCTTTTTTGCTCTACACGGGAGATAAACATCGCCTCGTGTATCGCCATCGCTTCATATGGGTCCACCAGGTCAATATCGAAGTACCTCCACCTCATCTTTAACCCCTATACTTTCATTTCTCTTCGTCTATCAAGTGGGATCAAAACCCCTCGCAATCTCATAAACCCTCTCCAGATCAAGTATAATCCCCTTTTCCTCGAACAATCTTTTAACCACCTCGTGATGGCATCTCATCTTCAGTTTTCCGATTGCCAGTGCACCTATCCCGATCTTCCCCCTTTCTATTTCTCTACAATCATCATTTGCGTCAATGCCCTCTATCCCACAGGGTGAAACAGCACTCAGGTCCGCTAGTACCTTTATCGGAAACCTTGACCATATCCTCCTGGGCAGGATTCTTACACCCTCGGGCCCCGTTGTGATTACTATGTCGGAATCTGAGACCGCTTTCTCTGTAGTTTCATCGTTTTTTGCCTCAAATGGTTTAATCTCTACATTATATCTCCTCTTTATCATTTCACAGACATTCTCTGCCCTCTCGATCCTTCTCGATGTGAGCGTTACATTGCTTCCCTCCATGGCCAGTAGAACGGAGATCATCTGACCTACCGGTCCGGTCCCGGCAAGAATCGTTGAATTTAGTCCAGAGAGCTCCTTAAGGGAACTCTTTATCTTCACCAGACAGGCACTCGATGTGGTGTAAGCACCGTCGGGGTCTATGGCAACAGAGACCCTGAGGGAATCGGGTAGCTCATTGAAGGTTTTCAGGATGGAATTTAGCAACTCCTCACCCATGTCAACATCGTGTCCACCGATGAATATTGCCGTATTTTTGAGATCATCCGAGTGTCTGGTGAAGACACCGCTGAGTATAATGTCGCGCATATCCTCTGTAGTTATTTCTGTGTATGGTACAACGACGTCTGCACCGGAGTCATATGCCACTATCACATCAAATAAACTAGCGTGTTTTTCCGGGGTTACATATGCTAGAATCTTTTTCATGTTTTGATATTATCTGTACTTACTTCTAACATATCTGGACCTTTTGGTAATATCTGCCTTCAGGCCCAAATAGATCAGGCTTTTTGCCACATCCCTCGCGGTCACCATGCCGATTATTTTTCCCTCTTCCGTGACCGGTAGCCTCCTGATGTGGCATCTATTGAATATATCGCTCGCTTCAAATACATCACTGTTAGAATCTATGGTATGGACACACCTGGTCATGATATCAGAGACCTTGGTCTTCTTTGGATCCTTATCCAGAGCCACTACCTTCTTGAGTATGTCCCTCTCCGTTACGACCATAACACAACCATCCCTCTCAGTCAACACAGATCCAATATTCTTCTCACTCATAAGTTTCGCTACATCCAGTATAGACATCGGGCATTTCACCGTAGTTGCTCTGTGCATTATCTCCCTTACTTTCATCTTTTATCTTCAGCTTTTAATAATTTGCTATTACTGGTATAAATTTCGATCTCCTTGCTGCAATTGTTTACCGAATCTCTCCATCGCATCCATGACCGGCCCATATGTGATACAGCGGAGCCACC
>Ga0116200_10000703_pt1 | contig 11725 bp, 10 predicted proteins | sample Mar14436cmmetaG_FD_94478 | JGI IMG/M metagenome (GOLD analysis project Ga0116200, IMG submission 94478) | Marine hydrothermal vent microbial communities from Guaymas Basin, Gulf of California to study Microbial Dark Matter (Phase II) - Marker... ... | reverse complement strand
GGTTCATCCAGTGCATCGGCTCCCGGGACCCGAGGGCAAATCCGTTATGCTCATCTGTATGCTGCATGTACACAGCCAACGAGATAAAGACGCTCAAGGCACGAAACCCTGATGCTGAGGTTTATGTCTTCTTCATGGACATCAGGGTCGCTGGCCGTGATGAGAAGATCATCGAGAAACTCAAGAGAGAAGGTGTCACATACATCAGATCCAGGGTCCCGGAGGTAATCACAGACGATGGTAAGCTCACCGTCAGGTATGAGGATACAGGTGCCGGTGAGCTCAAATCGCTTGATCTTGATGCCGTCGTTCTTGCCATCGGCCTGCTCCCCTCAGGCTCAACCCGGAAGCTGGCAGAGCTTGCAGGCCTTGAGCTCACCGAGGAGGGGTACATCAAGGTCAGTGACGGTGTCAGGACATCTGTTGATGGGATCTATGCCTGCGGTTGTGTGGCAACACCGGTGAGAATCTCAGATGCGGTCGTACAGGCAGAGGCCGCAGCATCACTTGCATCAGAGGATGGCAGCCCCTCACCCGAGATGCCTGAGCTGATCGAGCCGGAAGGGGAGCCCGCGATCGGTGTCATCATCTTCACCGATAACGGGACGCTTGGCTCATACATCGACCTTGAGAAGGTCAGGGAGGCGGTTCTCGCGATCGATGGTGTCATCCAGGTAAAGGAGGTGCCATCCCTAAGTGGGCTTGAGGCAGAGATCGCATCGCTTGTGAAGGATGGCTCAAACCGGATCGTGGTTGCAGGGCTATCACACCGCAAGCACGAGGAGATGGTGAGGGATGTGGTTGAGCGGGCAGGGCTCAACCGGTACCTGGTTGAGATCGCAAACATCCGTGAGCATGCTGCATGGGTACATCCCCCGGATGAGGCAACCCGGAAATCGATCGATCTCATCCGGATGGCGATCGCAAAGGTCCGTGAGGTCTCACCCCTCAAGGTCGAGCTCCTCCCTGTGACCCGGAGGGCGCTTGTGATCGGCGGGGGTGTGGCCGGGATGCGTGCCTCGCTTGAGATCGCATCACATGGCATCGGGGTCTACCTCATCGAGCGAGAGGAGAAGCTCGGAGGTATGCTGGGTGAGTCAAACGAGATCGTCGCAGATCTGATCAAGCAGGTTGAGTCAAACGAGCTGATCCAGGTCATGACCGGGGCAGAGATTGACCGGATAGAGGGGTATATCGGGAACTTCTCATGCACGATCCGGGATGAGAAGCTCGAGGCAGGTGCGATTGTGATTGCGACCGGGGCTAAGCGCTTTGAACCGGCCGGCCTCTACAGCTACGGGGATGATCCAAAGGTGATAACCCAGGCAGAGCTCACCCGGAGGCTTGAGACCGGGATTGATGCCGGGACCATCGCGATGATCCAGTGCGTTGGGTCGAGGGATGGTGAGCGGGGATGCTCCAGGATATGCTGCATCGAGGCTGTATCAAACGCACTTGCGATCAAGGAGAAGAACCCTGATACCGAGGTGTTCATCCTCCACAAGGACATAAGGACCTATGGCATCTATGAGAAGCTGTACAGGGATGCAAGGAGCAAAGGCGTCATATTCCTGAGGTTCGACGAGGATAAACCGCCTAAGTATGAGAACGGGATTGTCACGGTCTTTGATACACTCCTCGGTGATGAGATCCAGATCAAACCGGATCTTCTCGTCTTGAGTACCGGGTTGGATCCAGGACCTGTATCAAGGAATCTTGCGAAGGTCTTCAGCTTCAAGTTCAGGCTCGATGATGAAGGGTACGTCTTAACATGCGCAAACCAACCCGAGATTGGGCTTTATCCACTTGACACAGTAATAGACGGGGTATATGTCTGTGGAAACGCCAGGCAACCTGCCCTTATAGAAACAGCCCTGGTAGAAGCGATTGGCGCAGCCGGTCGTGTCCTTCAGGTGCTTGGATCGGAGAGGATCAGGGGCAGGGGAGAGGTTGCAAAGGTCACCCAGACAGCCTGTATCGCGTGTGAGACCTGTGTCGATCTCTGTCCTTATAAGGCTGTAAGGATGGTTTATGATCGTGCAGAGGTCATATCGGGACTCTGTCGCGGCTGTGGAATCTGTGCATCCGAGTGTCCTGCAAAGGCGATCCAGGTTGGAGGTTTCTCTGACAGAGAGATTATTGCACAGCTTGAGGAGATGCTGGGGGTGGTCTGATTGGTATTTGAACCAAAAATAGTCGGGTTTTGCTGTAGTTCGTGCTCCTATGCAGCAGCAGATCTCGCAGGAAAAGACAGGGTGGGTTATCCATCGAACATCCGTATAATCAGGCTCCCCTGCGGTGGCAAAGTAGATGTGATGCATATCCTGAGGGCATTTGAGATGGGGGCGGATGGAGTGTTTGTTGCAGCGTGTAAGGATGGGAGGTGCTCGTATCTTGACGGGAACACCCACGCGAAGCGACGGGTGAATACACTGAAGGACCATCTCAGGGTGATCGGGCTCGGGGAATCCCGGCTTGAGATTTTTCAGGTCGAAGCTGCAGGAGTGAGCTTTGCACGGCTTGTTGAGGAGTTTACAGCAAAGATAAAAGAACTTGGAGAGAATCCACTCAAAGGGAGGTGAGTGAGAGGAAGGGAGGTGATGTGAATATCGGTGGTGAGGATAACCTTAGCTGGTTTCTCACCTCAACTCGCTCATTTTTAATGTACTCTCTTGCAGGTCTGGCAATCTCCGGGGGATACCTGCCGATCAGAAGCACCTCCTCGAATATCTCCTCAATGAAGCCTATCCTTCTGTAGTATTCAAGAAACTCCTCAAGGAAAGGGCGTACATCAAGATCAAGATCTGCATAGAACCCCACAGGAAGAAGGCGTGATCCGCTGCGGATCTTTCCAACATGTACTGCCCTAACCCTCCTGATGTACCCCTTCTGGAGGTCTGCTATGAGCAGATCGTCAAACTCCTCCGCAGAGAAGCCAAGGTCAAGCATTGCCCTTTTTAGCATATCCTCTCTGAGCGGCGAGTAGAGTGAAAGTGCACCCCTTAAAGCAAGCTCAATAGATCGCTCCCCTCTCAGATCACTGTATATTGAGATGAGCTTCGGGGCGATCTCATCAAAGGCAGGAGTTCTGAAGAATCTATTCCCAAACACCTTAAGAAGCCCCTTCTCTATCATGAGATTCAGCGTCTCATCAACCTCCTCCGGGCTTAACCTGGTTGAGTCGATCACCTCCTCACGTGTAAATCCCCCTTTCTGGCTATCATGGATGTAGATCACAACCTCAACAAGCACCGGGAGGTGGGACATTAATTATATATCTGCCGGAAAGAAGTATATCATGCTTTCTATCAGGGTACGATCATGGAGCCTGACCTGTCCTCATATAAGCCAGTGCCTGTGAAATATCAGCTGAGAAACGCGATCCTGAGCTGTATTCAGAGTGGAGTGGACCCCCTGGGTGATATACAGGGCCGGGGTGAGGCAAAGGCCGACCTGCTTAGGGCACTTCTCTCAGGCGCAAATCCATTTCTCATCTCACGTGAAGGTACGGGCAAGACACGGCTTGCAAACTCAATAGCAAAGCTCCTTCCACCTGTACCATCGATAAAAGGTTGCCCATACCACGATGATCCATTCTGGCCAAAAGAATGGCTCTGTCCGAGATGCAGGGGGGTTGAGGATCCAATCGATGAATTCGGGGTTGAGATAATCGATGGAATGGATCGCTTCTCGCGGATACAGGGCAATGAGTATACAAACTACGCGAAGATTCTGGGGCTCAAGGATATCGAGGCGATAAGAGACGGGATAAGCCCCACCGACCCGAGATCTTTCACAGGAACCGGTGTATTTCGCGGCAACAGGGGAATCGTCTTTGTGGATGAACTACCATCGATCCCCACAAATGTTCAGGTCCTGTTCCACCCAATTCTGGAGGAGGGCATTGTAATCCTTGACGAATACAACCTGCACCATCCGGTAGACATTATCCTAATCGCAACAGGAAATCCCGAGGGTTTCGCACATGTTAACCGGGTACCAAGGCCCCTGCTTGATCGGTTAGAGATGATCCACCTCGGGATGCCTGACGAGGATGTTGAGCGATTGATCGTCATACGTGAGCGTTTTGAGCCGAGAGAGGATTATTTCAGGAGGGAAGAGACGAGGCATAACCATCCAGATATGAATATAACCAGTGAGTTTTCCAGAAATAGGATTGCTGTCCCATGGTGGGTTCTGGACCTTATTGTGAAGACCGTGGGATACACAAGAACCTGCAAGAATTTTGAGAGCGGTGCATCGATCCGGGGTGGAATAAAAGCGCTGGATCATGCGATATCATCCGCTGAGATGCGGGGTGCCAGGGTTGTAAGACTTGCTGATGCGACGAAAGGTCTAAAGCTTGCACTTCGAGGGAGAACAACAATCATACCTGACCTTATAGGGTTTGAGGAGGATGAGGGTGTCATTTTCAAGAGGATCGATCGCGTTATTGAGGACCTTGTACGGTTTGCACTCACAAGGATCGCTGATGAGACACTCAATCACCTTGCAATCGATCCGATGACTCTAAAAGAGGCTGTGATCAATGGAGACCCTGGAATAAGGCTCTCAAAGAGGGTAAAAGAGATGGGTGAAGGAGTCGGAGAGGTTGATCCTGGATCCAGCGAGTGGAAGTATGCTTTAATAGAGTTTCTCGCGAATATTCTCGCTTTAAAGGGAGTTTTAAGCGAAAATGAAGTATCTAAGAGGTTTTTCGTGCCTCAGGTGTTTGTAGATGAGAGGAGACGAGGGCTTAAGGGCTATAAGTAAGGGGTACTGTGAACTTGATCTTGAGGAAGAACCCCAGCTCCTCAGGGAGATCCTGAAGCATAAGGAGGACCTGAATGATCTCCCAGGTGACTTCGAGGAGAGGTTTGAATCTTTAAAAGAGGAGAAAGAGCGGAAAGAAAGAGAAAAAGAGCGGAAAATTGAGGAGCTTAAGGAGAAGCTCAAGGAGCGGGAGAAGAACCTATCTTTTATGGTGCTCGATGGACTTTTAGATGGAAAAGACCCTGATGAGTTGAAGGATCGTATTATGCGAGATCCTGTTCGTCGGGATCTTGAGGAGAGGTTGAGCTCCACCATATGGGAAGATCAAAGGGATGGACTGCTTGAAGAGGTACTTGAGAGGTTTGAAAACGCCGGATATCTCTCGATGGAGGATGGCAACATCAAGATAACATCAAAAGGGGCGAATCTTCTCTCACGCCATCTTCTGAGGGAGATTGCGTGTGATGCAGGACCATACGGGAAGCATGTGAGAGAAGAAACCGGAAAAAGTGCGATACTCACCTCCACAACAAGACCATATGAGCTCGGGGATGATTATGACCTGGTTGATGTTGAGACAACGCTGATAAAGGCTATTGAGCGTCTCACAATCGAAAAACTCGATAGGTTCATGCTTAAACGATCGGATTTCATGGTATACGAGACAAAAAAGCAGGGCTCACTCTCAATAGGGGTTATAATAGATAAAAGCGGGTCTATGAGGGAGAATTCAAAGCTTGATGCCGCAATCGACACGGCGATGGCACTCTACGAGCTTGTGAAAAGGAAATATCCTGAGGATAAACTGCGATTCTTTGTCTTCACCGATGAAGCAAAGGAGGTTGAGCGCTGGGAGATCCTCGATGCCTCCGTCGGCTCAGGATACACAGATATAAGGGCTGGACTCTTTGCCTTCAGGAAGGCATCAAGGCGGGATGAGGGCACAAGAGAGGCATATCTTATCACCGATGCTGAGCCGAACTACGAGAACGGGGTTCATGTCGGGTTTGATGCAGCCGCAAAGGGGATCATAGAGGAGGCAGAATCCTACAGGCGTGAGGGGATCATGCTCAAGATCGTTATGCTCGATAAGAAAAGATATCTGCGGGAGTTTGCATCACTTATGGCAAAAAAGAGCTTGGGGAAGGTTTTGTTTGTTGACCCAGTCGATTTGAGTCGGGTTGTGATAAAAGACTATCTGAGATCCCGTGTGATGATCGGAAGATGGGGATGGGGGTGATTTTTCGAATGAGACGCAATACTCAAATCCGAAACCTTTATTAGCTAAAAGATCGAGAGCATTTCAGAGTATAAAATACGAGAGAGGGTGAAGCGAGTGGTTAAGGCATTATATAAACTCGTGGCATTGCTGGTGATCATCTTTGTGGTGGGAATTGCAGGATGTGTGGGGCCGGGAGAAGAGACCACCCCCACCCCAACAGAGGTGCAACCCACAGAGACCCCGACCATGACGCCCGTAGTAACACAGACACCGCCAACGCCGGTTTCAACTCCTGTTCAGCAGGTAAGCTGTCTCATGTGCCACAAGGGCGCAGAGGGCATTGAGGAGCATAAACATGGGGGCGATAAGTGCCTGAAGTGTCACAAAACCCCAAGCGGTGGGGAGGCAGATGTCCACACGGTGCATCCAGAGGCAAAAGTACCATGCAAGCTGTGCCATGGTATGCCTCCATCGATCCCACAGCCTGTGGACGGTTACACCGTTTGTGAGAACTGCCATGCATACCCGAACGCCACACAGTCGGTAGCGGGCAATCTGGTGGAGATCCATATACCAAGGGGCAAGGACTGCACAGTCTGCCATACTGGCGATATCTCTGATATCCATTCGGGGAAGACGAAAGCGATACCAGAGGAGTGATCCTCTTGAAAGTGGAGGATGAGAGGTATCTCCCTCAAAAACTTTTATTTTTTTCGTGTGACAGGGGGTGTTTGAGATAGATCAGGAGCTCATGAGGATTGGAGTTTCACTTCCTGAGAATCTTCTCAAGCGATTTGATAATATAATTAAGAAGAGAGGTTACTCATCGAGATCAGAGGGTATAAGGGACGCAATCAGGAACTACATCGTGGATTATGAATGGATGGGTGAAGAAGAGGGTGAGAGAGTTGGGGTCATAACGATCATATACAACCACCATCAGCGGGGCTTGAACGACACACTCCTTGAGATTCAGCACAACTCGCTCGGACTGCTCGGGACGTCCTTCCATGTCCACCTTGACCATGACAACTGTCTGGAAGTACTCCTTGCCCGTGGCGATATACGGGAGATCAAGAGGATAACAGAGGAGATAATGGCTCTCAAAGGTGTCAAGCACGTGAAGCTCACCACAACATCAAAGACGCTTGACTAAACCGATACCCGGACAACCTCTCTCCAGTGGATTTGATTGAGGGGTTTCAAAGGATAACTTTGAGAGGGTGGGGCTATTCGCTGAATGTGAGAGAGGTAAGGTTATATACTATCAGGAAGAATTTAAGATAGACAATAAAAAGGGGGGATGAAGATGGATACCAAGGCAATCTCACCGAGAGATCTGCTTGTAAGCTATATCTCCGAGATGGTTCAGCTCTCATATCCTCCATCTCTCATCGGTGAGAAGACGGTTGAATTCGTCGAGACAATCCTCGAGGCACCACTTCCAGAAGAACTCAAGTGAAAAACCTGTTTTATCCAAATCGATGGGGGTCACTCCATCATCCTCCTTTTTTGAATGAGGTCATGAATTCAGATAAGAAAGATTAAAAACGATGAGCGAATAAAGATGGTTTATTCGATGTGAGTAATGCTAAGAGATCTAAATACGGAGCTGAGCCGATGAAGGATAAGAAGGAAACCATAGATCTCTATGATGAGGAGGGAAAAATACTTGCGGAGGACATCCCTCTCCAGGCGATAAGCCCCCTCAGAAACCGTGCGATACGGGATATGATCATGACCTTCAAGAGGTCTGCGATCATAAACCTGAAGAAGGCGGAGCACGCTCTGAAGACCGGGGCACTGGGGAGTGAGATGGGGATAGGTGAGGACTGCCAGATACCGGGCTGTGAGATGGATCTTGATATCGTTGCAAACGCGGGTACGATCGCGGATATGATCAGGGAATGGTTACAGGTCGAGCCAGGCGATGATACCGTTGTCGAGCTGATCGATGGCGGAGAGATGCTCTTTGTCCTTGTTCCAAAGAGAAGGGTTGAGATCGGGAGTGATCTGGCAACGCCGCGGGTGAACGTGGGGATCGCGGTGGCACATGCGATAATCGAGATCTTTGGTCTCACGCCCTTCACCGGAACCGAGGTGATCAAAGCTGCAATATTTGGGAGATATCCACAGTCCATATCTGCAAAAGGTGCATTATCAGGGCTCATACCAGCATGGCCACCCACCGTGGATGGTGTTGGGCTTAACTTCAGGACAAACATGGTGAATGACATCGTTGCGATGACAAACAAGGACACGATGAATGGGGTTGCGCTCTCATCAATCCTTGAGCATGTTGCGATGTTTGATTCAGGTGATGCGATCCACCCTGCCTACGAACGGTACCATCTGCTCGGGCTTGCGTTTCAGGGACTGAACGCGGATAACCTCGTCTATGATCTGGTAAAGGAGAATGCGGTTGATGGTACGATAGGTTCTGTCATCGTGGATCTGATAAGCCGTGCGGAGAAGGATGGTGTGATATCTGTCAAGGAAACCCTTCCTTCAGGTTTCAAGATCTACAAGACCGATGACGCCTCCCTCTGGAACGCCTATCTCGCTGCAGGGCAGCTTGCAAGTGTCATCATAAACTGTGGCGCGATGAGGGCAGCCCAGGGTGTCCCAGCATCGATGGTCGAGTTCAACGATATGATCAAGCTCGCGACAGGGCTTCCGGACATCGATTATGGCCGGGGGCTTGGGACAAGCATCGGTGTATCCTTCTACTCCCATAACATCTACGGAGGGGCAGGACCCGGTGCATTTTCTCCTGCCAATCCACTTCTCAGGCACTGCAGGGGCTTCCTCGCTCCGTGTTTTGTCGCTGCGATGTGTTTGGATGCCGGGACCCAGATGTTCACCCCAGAGCTAACATCGAGCAACTTCCTGCGGGTCAGGGATGTACTCCCGGAGGAGATTAAGAAGCCGATCAGGGCAGTAGCAGAGGCAGCACTTGAGCTTAAAGGTAAGCTATAGGAGGTTTAAGGATGAAAGACTTCCAGATTCCATATCCGGGTGATGATCCGGTCGTTAATAAGCGGAAGGAATGGCTGAGCTCGAGATACGAGCCTCGAAAGATCAGGGAGATAAGTGATGAGGATATTGTGAGGCTATTAGGCCATAGGAAACCGGGCACAGCATACTCTTCCGTCCATCCCCCGCTTGATGAGCTTAAAGAGGCACGTGATCCGATAAAAGAGCTTGTTGAACCAACACCAGGGGCGAAAGCCGGTGACAGGATCCGGTACATCCAGTTCGCAGACTCACGCCACCTTGCGCCGCTTCCGCCATGGATGCGGTTCAGGATGTACGGAGTCAAGCTGCGAGGTTTTGATTCACTCGCCTACTCAGGCAGGACACTCCTTGAGCAGCGGGAGCGGGACCTTGACAGGACCGCGAAGTTCCTCCTTGAGACCGAGATCTTTGACCCGGCACGGGTCGCACTCAGGTCGATAACCGTGCACGGCTTCTCATTGAGGCTTGATGAGGATGGGCTGATGTTCGATGCGAGGAGGAGATACCGGCTGAATAAAGAGACCGGTGAGGTTGAGTACACAAAGACGCAGCAGTCAGTCCCGCTTGAACAGCGTATTTCGGTGGGAAAACCGATGGATGAGGAGGATCTGAAGCAAATTGCAACGATCTACAGGTTTGGCATGGTCTCACCCCGTGACTCAGAGGAGCTTCTCAAGGTTATGAAGCGTGTTGGTGAGCTGAGGGTCCTTGGGGGATTGAGGCCAGACCTGGTTGATGGGAGGTGATGATTATGGCAGTTGACAGGACAAAGGAGCATATTAAATGGCTTGAAGAGACCTACAAGGTAGAGGCTACCGATATCATCGATAAGAAGCTATACCAGCATGGCGGAACGCGTCAGTCCAAGCGAAAGACCGAGTACATCGAGTATGCAAATAAAATTGCAAAGGAGCGCGGGATCCCGTCCTATGATCCTGATCATATAGCGCTTGAGCTTGAGATCGGGGTTCCTCTGGGGCAGCGGTATCTTGAACCTGTCAAGATCAGCGGGACCGACGTCTTCTGTGAGTATGAGGATCTGCACATGCTGAACAATGCGGCGATCCAGCAGATGATAGATGACATCTTCCGGACCGCGATCGTCTGCCTCGATCTACCGCACAGGGTCCTCATAGACAGGTACGGGTTTGAGGTGACCCCTGAATCGATAAACAGGTATCTTGAGACGATAAACCACACGATGGTCGGTGGTGCTGTCGCCCAGGAGCACATGTGTGAGCTCCATCCAGGGCTATGTCCAGATGGATATGTGAAGGTCTTCACAGGGGATGATGATGTTGCAAACTCACTCGATAAGCGGTTTGTGATCGATATAAACCGTGAGTTCCCGGAGGAAAAGGCGGCAAAGTTGAAAGAGGGGGTTAAGAGGAGTCTGTGGCAGGTTTCAAGGATCCCAACTCATGCACTCCGCTCGATGGATGGGGGAATGGTCCACAGATGGAATGCGATGGGGCAGACGATGGCGTTCATCTCATCATACCATCTCTGCGCCGGGGAGGCTGCGATCTCAGACTTCGCGTACGCTGCAAAGCATGCGCAGTACATCTGGATGGGTACACCACCCTTCATCTCCAAGGCAAGGGGGCATAACTCAATCGTTGGTCTACCGATAGGCTACATATTCGATATCATCCAGCACGAGTCAGCGATGCCCGAGGATCCGATCCCGGTCAGCTCAGAGGGGCTTGCGATGGAGTCAGTCCTCTTCTTCCAGCTCTACTATGGGCAGATGATGATCGGGACGGTCGGAGCAACGGTTGCCCCGGCAACGTTCTACGTCAATGACCTCTATGAGAGCAGGGGCTACTACCTCACCGACTGGATCAGGAAGAAGTATGGGGAGTTTGCATCAGCACCGATGAACTGGGATACGATACACGACTGTGCAGAGGAGGCAACGATGCACTGCCTCGAGGAGTACGATATCTACCCGCTCCTCCCGGAGCATCACTGGGGACTGATCCACGCAATCCAGATCTCAATCTCGGCCAGTGCATGTGCTGCATGGGCCACCGGGAACTCAATGGCAGCTGCGCTTGCAGCACATCACTCGATGACACTCATCCAGAAGGAGTCGATCCTCAGGACCGGATGGGGTGGACAGGAGTCGACACATCATCCAGCGATGGCGATAATGACCTCCGTGCTGCTTGACGAGGGGCTACCGGTTGAGCTCACAGGGCTCAATGTCCCGTTCAGATCCCCATTCGCAGACTCACAGCACTTCACATCACACGGGCTTGTTGCAGCCCACGAGGCACGTATGGATGCATGGGCGCTCTCACCGGTTGTCAAGGTTGCGTTTGCAGATCCGCACCTTGTATTCAACTTCCGCAGGGTGAAGGAGACGATCGCAAAGGGTGCGCTCAGAGAGTTTGAGCCTGCCGGTGAGCGGGATATAATAAGACCTGCGAGATGAAGGTCGTTGCAGGGAGGCGGTCGGCAGTACTTGCTTCGAGGGTTGCAGAGACACTTGGAGCTGAGCTTGCGCTCAGCGAGTTCAGGCACTTCCCGGATGGCGAGCTCTACACGAGGGTACTTGATGACGTGGTGGGCGAGGATGTTCTCATCATCCAGAGCACGCCCACCGATACAGATTTTATCTGCCTGCTTCAGCTCATCGATGCATGCGAAGGCGCTCGCAGAATCTCGGTTGTAATACCCTACTTTGGATATGCAAGGCAGGATAGG
>Ga0116200_10000702_pt1 | contig 11740 bp, 9 predicted proteins | sample Mar14436cmmetaG_FD_94478 | JGI IMG/M metagenome (GOLD analysis project Ga0116200, IMG submission 94478) | Marine hydrothermal vent microbial communities from Guaymas Basin, Gulf of California to study Microbial Dark Matter (Phase II) - Marker... ... | reverse complement strand
GAGCTAGCTGGCCAACTTCGTCTGAGCGTTGAGGAAGGTGAACCCTTTGATCCATACGCCCCTCTGTTATCCTCTGACAGGTGGCAATCATGTGGCGTAACTCAGATAGTGCAGAAGAAATCAGCAGTAATCCAAGTGCAGTTCCAAGGATAAGCGTAATTAATGTTCCAACGGCTAGTGTAAGACCGTGACGATAAAGGATCCTTTCCACAGGGGTTAAAGGAGAGCTAAGTTGAACAACTCCGAGTACATGGTCACTTCCCGGTGCTGATCTAAGAGGAATCAAAAGCACCAAAACATTTTTGTTATCCGTTGATAAAATGTAGGTAACCTCGTTTTCGCCGGAAAAAGCTCTCCTGTAATAAAAAGGATTTGGAGAGACTGGTGCAGGTTCTTCTTCCAAGACTTTTCCGTTAGCTATGACCTTACCATTTTTATCAAGAACAATGGCCACTACATTTCTGGATGTAAGATCTCGAGCCAGTTGGCGGGAAATCTTTTTTAGATACTTACTATCAGGTTTTTTCTTTGTTCCTTCAATAGCTTGGGAAGAAAGATTCTCTCCGTACAACCAGTGCTCAATAATGGGTTTTGCCGTTGCACGGATGTGGGAAGCCGTGTTTTCGATCAGTAAGTTCCTGGTATCGATGAAAAAAGTAACCCCCAGAATGGTAAGGAGCAGTGCTAACAATCCTGCATAGAGAATGGTAAGGCGGGTTCGAAGCGAGAGCTTTTTCCACATTTGTTATTTGCCTTCTCCCGGATAAAATGCGTAACCCACCCCATAATGGGTACGAATGAGACACGGTGGTTTGTCCCCGATTTTATCCCTCAGATGACTGATGTGAACATCTACAATATTGGTATCACCGGCATAATCGTATCCCCATATGCGATTGAGAAGCGTTTCCCTGGTAAAAACACGGCGGGGATGCCTCATAAAAAGTTCAAGAAGGGAAAACTCGGTGGGAGTGAGTGACACCTTTTTTCCTCCCTTGTACACTTCCCTCGTCTCAGTATTCAAAACTATGTCTACAACTCTCAGTTCCGTGGAATCAACAGCGCGACCACTGCGCCGCAAAAGAGCCCTTATTCTTGCCAGGAGTTCTTCAAAGCTGAACGGTTTTGTGAGATAATCATCCGCTCCTACATCAAGTCCTTTAACCTTATCCGAGATTTCTTTTTTTGCAGTCAGCATGAGTATGGGTACATCGCTATCTCTCCTCCTAATCCTCCGGCAAACTTCGAATCCGTCCTTGTCTGGGAGCATTATATCCAGGATAATCAGGTCCGGCTCCATTTCCCTGGCGCAGTCGACACCCGTCACCCCATCTTTTGCTATGGTCACCTGGTAGCCTTCATATTTCAACCCGGTTTTTAAGAACTCGGTAATTGTATCTTCGTCTTCTATGACCAGTATCCGGGTACCACTGGACGCCCCGCAACTTGTATCAAATCCATTCTCCGTCATCGTGTATACTCCATCGCTGTATCAAATCTCTTGTATAAAGTTGTTCGATCACTTTTTGAATAATATAAACACAGGCCGGTTTCTTTCTCAACTCCCGGCCAAGATTTTGTTGAATAAGCCATGTTCCAATGTAATCTTTGAAATGCATATCATATTGTGTAATATTAAGAAGGAAAGAATAAAAGTATTGTGATCGCCGGTTTAGCGGTGTTCACAACGACTGCACCTTTTCGGGGTAGCAGTCACCAACTATCTTGAGTTTGGCTGCGGCTATGCCATAGAAGATTCAAGCATGAGATTAAGCCCGAAGCAAAAAAAGGCACTAGAGAAAGCAATTGAAAGCGTAAATGGTGAGATATTCCTTTTTGGATCAAGGGTAGATGATCAGAAAAAGGGCGGTGACATAGATATTCTTATTTTTTCTGAAGAAGATCCATACAGATTGTCTCTTGACGTTTCCGTTAACTTTTTTAAGGTATGCGAAGAAAAGATCGATGTAATCGTAATGAACCCCAAAAAATTGACAGCAGCCCAAAAAGCCTTCCTTGAATCAATTGAAATGGTAAAAATAAAATGAATAATAACGAAGATGTGCTAGCCCTCAACAAAGAAAAGCTACTTAAAACAATAGCTCTAATCGAAGCATCCTTGAAAAAGCTATCACCATATGAGACTAACAAGATTTACTCCCCAGAAGAGCTAGAACCTTACGACGCAATTTCTGGACGATTCATCCGGGCCGTCGAAATGGGGTTGAAGTACTTTAGATCATTGGAAAAATACTTTTATGGAGAAAACTCGGATACCCTTAGAGATTTATTAAACAGAATGGAAAAATTGGGATTTATTACTTCGACAGATCTGTGGATGGAGATGAGAGAAGTGAGAAACCGGATCGTTCACGATTATCTACCGGAACAAATAAAGGCACTATATGATTCTATAATGTATGAGTATTCAAAAGAACTACTAAACTTGAAAGATCACTTGAAAGAATAGGTTTTACCTCGCTGTCTCACCCCATTAATTTCCAAACCACGTGAATTCTTACTCCAGGTCATTGAAGTTTCACCGCTGGGGAGTTATGTATAAATAGAGGTAGAAAAAGCAAGATAAACACTAAGGCAGCGGAGCCGCAACCAAATTTAACCCGCAAAGCCGCTAAGGACGCAAAGATAGGATTTGCTTTTTCTTGATCAGAGCGTAACTGATCAAGAAAAGAGCCTTGCGTACTTGGCGTCTTGAGCGAAGCGGGCGGTTCACTTTTAATGTATCCACGGGCAGCATAAAATTTATGACACGTTTATCGAGCAGTAGCTCTGACTAAAACGTTACATGTTCACAGGTAAGTATTCTAAGAGGAACAAAATATGAAAAGGGCAAGATTAGTAGGCCTAATATTTACCATAACAGTGCTTTCACTGCTAATTGCTTCAGCCGGGCTGGCTCGTGAAGTGGCTTTAACCAACCGGACTGAAAGCGCGAACGAGTATCAGCACTTTTTAAACTCCCCGGATGTAAATATTTACTGGAGTTCCGCGAAACGTTCGAAAACGATCACAATATACGGACTAGTTCAGAACAACTATTATACGGATCTAGTTCTGGTAAATCTTTACGTGGACATTCTGGACTCAAACGGGAAACGCCTCGAAAGAAGAAAGCAATTCTTCCTGGAAATTGAACCCGACCAAAAACTACCCTTCAGGATAACCTTCCCCAGACTGAAAAACGCAAAAAAAGTACGTTTTTCTTTCGATTATAACTACGCTGAGTGGAAGAGTTCTGTCAGCAATTACGGGATACTGGAGGACACTCTTTAGGAACTTCCGCTGAGTTTGTACTTCAGTATGAAAGTTTCGATTCCCGCCTGGCCGAGCTCGGTCATGACTTTCGCGGGAATGGCGTAAATATTATCCATCTGTCATTCTTGCATTTTCCTATTGTCATTCCTGCGCAGGCAGGAATCCAGCGTTATTAGTTGTAGTCATCATTGATTTTTGGTGTTGGAGTATAATCGATACATTGTAGAAACTCTTACACCCTTTAAATGGGTGCGGGGCGTACGAGATTTAGTTCTTATAACTCACCTTTTCGCTTCCAGCTTTCAATCAGAGAAAGCGTAAATAGGGTAGTTCTCTCCGGGAGACTCTTTTTGATCATGTATTCTCTTTCAGAATGATCAAGGTCACCAATGGGACCAAGACCATCTACAACGGGTACACCTTCTGCCGCTATGAGATTTGCATCGGATACACCGTTTCTAAATTCATCATTGACATCCAGGCCTATTTTCTTTCCAGTATCGCGGATCACTTCAAAAAGTCTTCTGTTACGCTCGGTCTGAGGCATAGGAGGGCGCTCCGATACAATTCGGTATTTACTTTTAACTACCGGAATAATCGACTCACCCACAATCCTTTCCAATCCGGACAAAATGATTTCTCTCTGGGACGGTTCCGTATACCTTACATCAATACCTGCCTCCGCATTCTTGGCAACCACGTTCGGCCCGGTTCCACCATTTATTGTCCCCACGTTAACGGAGATTCCAGCGGTAACATCGTTCAGAGCCTCAATTTTAATTATTTTGTGAGCGAGTTCCAGAATTGCACTGGGCTTTTGTTCGGAAGCAAAAGCAGCGTGCCCGGCGCCACCTTCTACAAGCAGCCTTATACCTATTTTTCCTTTTCGGCCAGTGACTATTCTGCCATCTAGCGAACCACATTCCAGCACAAATCCGAATTCACTTTCTTTTGCCAATTCTCTGATAATCTGTCTCGAACTTGGAGAACCAATTTCTTCATCGGAGTTAAACAAAAATCTTACGGGTATTTCTTCGGATAATCCGAGATGCTGAAGAGCCTTCATGGCAAACATCCCCACTACAAGTCCACCTTTCATATCTATTACCCCGGGGCCGTATGCTCTTTCCTTATCTTCCCTGTACCAGTTGAAAGTCGTGTCTTCCGGAAAAACCGTATCTGTGTGGCCGGTTACCACGATGGACTTGTGAGACACTCTGGCAGCTTCCGTGCACACCAGGAGGTGATTTCCAAATTTGTCCTGTGGAATTTCTTTGATATGAAATGGGGTATCTGAGAAAAAACCGGAAATTAATTTAACTACCCGGTCTACACCCTCCTTGTTATAGCTCCCGCTCTGAATCAGAACCATGTCTCTCAGCACAGAAAACATTCGGTCTTCCTGCTGAGAGACAAAGTCCATTACCGCCTGATAATCAACCATTACTTACTTCCAGTACCTGGCAAAGGCATATTTATTATTGGCGTACACCTCCGGATCTGCATCAGGATATGCTACTTCTTCACCGGACCAGGGCTTCCTCAGTATAATATTCCCGTCTTCTCTCCTCACCACGTTGGTTCTGTGAAGCGGGATCTTACCACCGGCAGTTGCAATGTATCTCGGGATCGCATCACCACTGATGTTTCCGTACATGCTCTCGATTATATCCTGGCCAACTTCCACGGGAACTCTCAGGTGGCTGAATTGAGGGTTCCTGAAACTGCAATTAAATACATAATAGGGACGAATATAGGCTTCGTGGATAGTTTCACAGAGTTTCCACATCTTAACTCTTGTGTCATTGATGCCTTTCAGCAGAACTGCCTGGTTCATTACCGCACTTACACGCTTGGATATCTGTTTAAAGGCTTCTCTGGATACAGGGGTTATCTCTTGAGCCGTGTTTACCTGGGTTACCACTCTGAGAGGTTTAATATCGTTACTTTCTTCCAGAATATCGAGCAATTCTTCGTCAACTCTCATAGGAGACGTCACCGGTATTCTCGTTCCCAGTCTCTTCATCCTTACATGATCTATTTTATCCAATTCTCCCAGTAACCATCTAATCATATCGTTCGGCAGAATGAAGGCATCCCCTCCGGTAATAAGAACATCCCGAATCAGGGTATCCTGCTTGATATAGTCCAGGGCTTCCCTGTATGCCTCCCTGGAATAAATTCTATCCTTTTTGCCGATATGTGCAATCCGCAGACAGTGAGTACAATACATAGCGCACATGTTTGTGGCTTTTATGGTAAGTACTCTCGGATAAAACTGGTCAATCAACCTTGCAGGAGAATGATCAGCAGCTACCGGTGGAATCTCTATTCCGGCATTGTCTATCATTTCCCGGGTCGGGACGCATTGAACAAGGATCGGATCATTAATTTTTCCGGGCATTATCAAGCTAGCATAATATGGGGTGAGCCTCATACGGTAATGTTTGGTCACTTCACGGATATCTTTGTATGCCGCGTCTGGCAACTCCACCACCTTCATCAGTTCATCCAGGGAATTTATGGCAAAACGTAGCTGACCCGAAAAGGAATTCCAGTCCTCTTCTTTCATCCCGAGAGCTTTCTTAATACGCCTGGCATTTTCTTTTATTTTTTCCCACAACTCGATCCCGCTGGGAGCTTCAACGTCTTTTTTCTCAACATATTCTTTAACCCTTGCATTTGCTTCTTCAACAATAGGAAGGGCTCTGCAAAGTCGCCCACCCACCGTAACGTGGTGTTCGTCAATTTGTCTGTGTTTTTCGGCAAGTTGTACGAGGTCTTCAAAGGTAAAGCCAAGGTCCTGTGGAGTGACACCAGAAGAGTCTCGCATTTTTTTTAGTTCGGCAAAGAAATCAAGGATAGGTTTAGTTAGGCTGGTTTCTCTTGCTGTGTAAAACATTCGGTGAATTCTCTGTTTTTCACTTTCTTCCGGTGTTCGTTTCTCGCCCGACTCACTAAATAACGAATCCAGCAATTCCCTGGTGAATTCATCCAAAATTACTTCCGACGATCCTGTCTTCTTCATTTTAGATTGCTCCTTCAATGGTACTTCGTAGTTTTAATTTACCTTCGTTTAACCCTTTTAACATACTTTCTCTATCCTTTCCCACCGAGATAACCCTACCCAGGAAAGATCCTACCTTAACAATAACATCCCTACCCACGTGCTCAACAACCATATGTTCTGATTTTTTTTGGTGCCCCCGGACTACACGTTCATACATTTTCCTTTCGCTACCAGGATCTTCCAGCCCCCTACAGGTCTTTACATCCTTCTCTACTTTGTGGTTATAAGTTCCCCAATATATATTGAAAGGATTTCCCTTCAATTCCATACAGCCGGGGGGCAACCGCTTCTGAGTAATGGCAAAAAATTCTATCTCCATAAGGTTTGGGCATCCATCAGGCAGAGAATTCTCTAACGTACAGCACATTTCCATGGTGGTACCCTGTTTGCGAGCGTTAACCTCAACAAAATAAATATTGCCTTCATCGTCGATAACGTAGTCACATCCGAAAATGCCCCTGTACCCTATTTTTGCCATTTCTCGTCCAACTTTTCTTGTAATCTCTTTCAACGAATCCTGAACCTCTTCAGGTAAGACGGACGGAAACGTAGAACCTCTGAACTTATTAACCTGTTCCATGCACTGATCGGCAACACACCCTATGAAAACTTCCCCCTCGTTTGCTACAACTCCTAGCACAGTGGGGTCGTATTTGTGAGGGATAAATTTTGTAACTAGGTATGGAGGCTTCCAGTCTCCGAGTTTATCTATCAATTCATCCTCGGAACGTGCCATGAAACTGAAGGCTCCAGCTGCACTATACTCAAGACTGACAAATATGCCGTCTTCCCACTCTTTCCAGAGACGCCTAGTGGTTTCCAGCAAATTTTCCCTGGACTCACAAAAATGAAAAGGTGGAAGCGGAATGATGCTCTGTAATTTCCTGTACATAAAAAGTTTGCTATTCCAGAGATTGGAAAGTTTCGGGTCGGGGCCTATGACCGTCAGATTGGGAAGATCTGCACTTACGATCTCCGGAAATGTCTGGAACATATGAACAAAGAGTTCACCCTGGTTTGAAACAAGTTTGTTGAATAGATCACGGATCAAAGGATGAGCTGTCACAAATCTTACAAATTGTTTCCCCGGGATTCTGGCATGCACAAGTTTACCTGCCTTCTTAGAAAGCTCCGCAGCAACGGGGTTTACAACTATAAGGTTGTCCTGATAGTATCGTTCCCACACGTCAGGAACGATAGAAATGAACTCCACAGGCTGCTTTTTTAATTCCTGTAACGTAAATCTAAGGTATTCGTTAAGGCAACAGCCTTTAATTTCACCGACGTATAAGAAATAATAAGTATCTTTTTTTAGTTTCACATTGTTGAAAATCACGTCTTCCATGCAGAATCCTTTACGGTTCTCTCAGCGGTGATTGTCTTTCAAAAAAAGAACAGGTAAATAGTATATCAGTGAACCGAATGTCAAACCTAATAAATTACTTGTGCAGATTTTTTTTTGCTTAAAATCTGAAATTGACCCTTACAAATACTTTTCTACACAAAATTCTTAAAGAAATTCAGGTGCTGAGATCGTCTAAATTCCTTGAATATACTAGGATATATAGATGCTTTTTGCCTTGACAATGAATTAGATCTCATTTAATCTAGGTGCCATTATGTGAAATATTTTTTTTGCTTAAGCAAAAACGCCAAGCCATACCTAGCGACAGTTTTCTATACCTGGTCTTATCTCCAAACCGAGTTGATGATTGGCTTGGACATAGCGGGAATTAATTCGCTTCGACCCTCGTTGATATAAATCGAGCTGTTATTGAAAAGTATCACAAGGAGCCCGAATGTACTACATTTAGCCACGTTACTCATGGAAATAACCCCCAAGTCTGCTGTGGGTTCAAATAGAAAAAAGGGAGGAGGTGGGAAGCTTCACCGTTTATTAATGTTATAGTTGAAACTGTATTGTTAACGTTACAAAGTTAATTAAATGTGGAGGAGAAAGTATGGCTAAGTATGATCCTACTAAAATGGAAGATTGGCAAATTGCAGAAGAGGCAGAAAAAAATATGCCCACTCCTTGGGAATGGCAGGAGAGACTCGGACTGGAAAAAGATGAAATTATTCCTATGGGTAGACTCTGCAAGCTTGATTTCATGAAAATTATTGAGCGCCTTAAAGACAAACCGGATGGAAAGTATATTGAAGTTACGGCAATCACTCCCACACCTCTTGGTGAAGGAAAAACCACCACATCTATGGGACTAATTGAAGGTCTTGGTAAGCGAGGTAAAAATGTGGGTGGATGCATCAGACAGCCATCGGGCGGTCCTACGATGAATATCAAAGGGACGGCCGCCGGTGGAGGCATTTCGCTTTTGATACCCATGACCGAGTTTTCCATGGGGCTCACGGGCGACATCAACGACATTATGAACGCCCACAATCTGGCGATGGTAGCACTGACTGCCAGAATGCAGCATGAGCGTAACTATGATGACGAGCAACTGGAAAGACTGACCAAGATGCGTCGGTTGAACATTGACCCAACCCGTGTAGAAATGGGCTGGATCATCGACTTCTGCGCTCAGGCTCTCAGAAATATCGTAATCGGACTCGGTGGTAGGTACGACGGTTTCACAATGCAATCCAAGTTCGGAATCGCTGTTTCATCCGAGTTGATGGCTATTCTTTCTATCGTCAGGGATCTACCTGACTTGAAAGAGAGGCTTAATAATATCACAGTGGCTTTCGACAAAAAAGGAAATCCTGTTACAACACGAGACTTGGAAGTTGGAAATGCCATGACGGCTTGGATGAGAAACACCATTAACCCGACACTATGTTGTACAGTAGAATACCAGCCGTGTATGGTTCACGCGGGACCATTCGCAAACATAGCCGTTGGTCAGTCCTCCATCATCGGCGACCGAATTGGTCTTAAACTCTTCGATTATCACATAACGGAAAGTGGGTTCGGTGCAGACATCGGCTTTGAGAAATTCTGGAACGTAAAATGCCGTTTCAGCGGTCTGAAACCTCATGTATCAGTATTGACAACAACAATTAGGGCTCTCAAAATGCACGGCGGTGGGCCAAAAGTCGTAGCAGGGCTACCTTTACCAGAAGAATACAGCAAAGAAAATCTGGAGTTGTTGGAAAAAGGTCTACCTAACATGATCCACCATATCAATATTATCAGGAAAGCTGGAATCAACCCGGTTGTTTGTGTCAATAGGTTCCATACAGACACCGACGCCGAAGTTGCACTGGTAAAGAAAGCAGCTGAGGAAGCTGGAGCAAGAGCTGCTGAATCCAATCATTGGCGCTATGGCGGAGAAGGAGCTCTTGAACTAGCTGATGCGGTCATGGAAGCCTGCGAAGAAGAAAATGAATTCAAGTTTCTCTATCCTCTGGAAATAAAGTTGAGGGAAAGAGTTGAACTCATTGCTAAAGAAGTTTATGGAGCAGACGGGGTAACCTGGACACCTGAAGCTGAAGCCAAGGCAAAGATGCTCGAGTCCGATCCTAAGTACGATGATTTTGCCACAATGATGGTAAAGACGCATTTGAGTCTCACGCACGATCCGGCACTAAAAGGTGTACCAAAAGGCTGGAATCTGCCAATCAGGGACGTTTTGATCTTCTCTGGCGCCAAGTTCCTGTGTCCATGCGCAGGCACCATCAGCTTGATGCCAGGTACCTGCTCCAACCCGGCTTTCCGTCGTGTTGACGTAGACGTTAAGACCGGAAAAGTTATCGGCCTGTTCTAACAAATAGGCAGAAGAGCCACACAATTGGTAAAATATTGAAACCTGCAAAGGCGGGACAGCCCAGTCCCGCCTATAGGAAAAAAGGTGTTTACCTATAGGCAGGGCTGAGGCTCTGCCTTGCTTTTTTGAAAGGAGGACGAAATGGCTGCTAAGTTAATCAAGGGAGCCGAAGTGGCCAAGGAGATTCGAGCTGAGCTTAAAGAAGAAGTAGCCAGACTGAAGGAAAAATACAACGTTGAGCCAGGTTTGGTGACAATCCTTGTAGGTGAAAATCCCGCATCCCAGAGTTACGTGAGAGCGAAACAGAAGACTGCTCATGAATTGGGATTCTACTCAGTCCAGGATAACCAGCCAGAAGATATCTCTGAAGAAACTCTGCTTGGCCTGATCGACAAATACAACAAGGATCCGAAAATCCATGGTATTCTGGTTCAGTTACCTCTACCGAAGCACATTAATGAAACCAAAGTATTGTACGCAATTGATCCGGATAAAGACGTTGATGGTTTTCATCCCGTGAATGTTGGAAAACTTATGATCGGCGAAGCAAACTACCTCCCCTGCACACCTTTCGGTATTCAGGAATTGTTGATTAGATCCGGAGCCGAGGTAGAAGGTGCCGAGGCTGTGGTTGTGGGAAGATCAAATATAGTTGGAAAACCTATAGCAATGATGCTTGTTCAAAAAGGGCCTGGCGCCAATGCCACTGTCACCATCTGTCATACCAGGACAAAAGATATTGCATTCCATACCAAGAGAGCCGACATTCTAATCGTGGCTGCAGGCGTTCCCGAGTACATCAAAGGCGACATGATCAAGCCCGGTGCAGTGGTCATTGACGTTGGAGTTAATGAAGTTGGAAGAACCCCGGAAGGAAAAAGAATCCTGAAAGGCGATGTGGCCTTCGATGAAGCGAAAGAAGTTGCAAGCGCAATTACTCCCGTACCGGGCGGTGTTGGACCAATGACTATTACAATGCTGATGAAAAATACCGTCAAGGCCTGTAAAGTTCTAAATAACATAACCGATTAAGACTCCACATCCGGGGGTATACCGAACAAAAATGTGTTACCCCCGAAATATCTAAGGTATTGTAAATACCGCATCTTCTTAAAATTTGGCCACCTAAAGCCAAAACAACGAGAAGACGCATGAAAAATAAAACCTCACATAACGGGGAAGGAAAATGTCAGAGAAGAAAAATAACGGTGCTGTCTTGGTTCTGGGTGGAGGAGTTGCTGGCATCCATGCAGCTCTCCAGCTCGCTGACGAAGGATACTACGTTTATCTCGTAGAAAAAAAATCAACTATTGGTGGTATGATGCCGCAGCTTTCTCGCACGTTCGGCGAGTGTTTTTGCTGCAAAATTTACCCCCAGGCTTACGGCTGCCTCTGGAATCCGAATATTGAAATTCTTACCCTGTCTGAAGTTGAAAAAATCGATGGGAAGGCTGGCAATTTCACCGTGACCGTTAATCAAAAACCGCGCTTCGTAAATGAAGCCGTTTGTAGCGCATGTGGCAAGTGCGCTTCAGTATGCCCTGTGGAAGTGTCTGACGAAGCAGCTTTTCAGAGCGAAAAACGAAAAGCCATCTATATAGAACACCCCTTCGCTGTCCCCATGACGTATGCAGTTGATGCCGACAATTGCTCATTTATAAAAGAT
>Ga0116200_10000699_pt1 | contig 11745 bp, 11 predicted proteins | sample Mar14436cmmetaG_FD_94478 | JGI IMG/M metagenome (GOLD analysis project Ga0116200, IMG submission 94478) | Marine hydrothermal vent microbial communities from Guaymas Basin, Gulf of California to study Microbial Dark Matter (Phase II) - Marker... ... | reverse complement strand
CCCCTTCTCCATCCTGCGGGCCGGTGCACTTGCCCTCGTGCCGACCTGGTGGTACACTTAGCACCAGCGTAGCAAGGGAGGCACTATGCGGACAACGAGCAGGGCCGAAGTGACGGTAGTTCTGGACCAACTGGTGACGATGACACGCACTCTCGGCGAGCCCGAGCGGGACTACGTAATCCTGGGTGAGGGGAACACCTCCGCCCGCATTGATGAGGATACCTTTTGGGTCAAGGCTAGCGGCGTTTGTATGGCCGAGGCCGACGCGCGGGCCTTCCTCCGCGTGCGGTTCGACGACGTGCTATCACTCCTCGACGCGCCACCCTTGTCCGAGCGCGAGGTGCGAGCGCGATTGTCTGCCGCCAAGACCGACCCCGAAGCACCAGGCTCCCCCTCCATCGAGACGGCGATGCACGCGCTGTGCCTCTCGCTGGGGGGCGCGACCTTCGTTGGCCACACGCACCCTACGGCGATAAACGCCATCCTGTGCGCGCAAGGGGCGGAGACTGCCTTCGCTGGCCACATCTTTCCCGCCGAGGCTATCATCTGTGGCGAGCCGCTCTTCGTGCCCTACGCGCCGCCGGGACAGCCGCTGGCGCAAGCGATGCGCGAGGGCCTGCTGACCTACAACGAGCGCTACGGCCGGCCACCACGGGTCATCCTGCTGCAAAACCACGGTCTGGTGGCATTGGGCCCCACACCCGAGGCGGTCATCACCATCACCGCTATGATGGTCAGAATGGCCCAGGTCCTGCTGGGCACCTATGCCCTGGGCGGCCCACACTTCATAACGTAGGATAAATTGGCAATTTGCCTCGCATTCCCAAATGGAGATAAAGCGATGGCACAACTCTTTCTGGACACCGCGAGCCTTGATGAGATTCGTGAGGCAGCCAGTTGGGGCATCCTCGACGGCGTGACCACCAACCCCACGCTGATGATGCGCGCCGGCACTGCCGACCTGAAGACCAATACGCTCAAAATCGTGGACGTAGTGCAGGGGCCGGTGAGCGCCGAGGTGCTGAGCACCGACGCCGCCGGAATGATTGAGGAGGCACGGGAGATTCTCTCCTGGTCGGAGCACATCTTCGTCAAGATCCCCACCACCGTCGAGGGGCTGAAGGCGATGCGGGAGATAGCCTCCTGGCCCAACGGACGCATCAACGCCACATTGATCTTCTCCCCGACACAGGCTTACCTGGTGGCGAAGGCTGGGGCCACCTACGCTTCCATCTTCGTGGGGCGGATGGACGACGTGGGACTGGAAGGAATGGAAGTCGTGCGCCAGACGCGGGCCATCTTCGACAACTACGGTTTTGACTGCCAGGTGTTGGCGGCCAGCATCCGCCACACGGCACACGTCGTGGATGCGCTTCTTGCCGGAGCAGACATCATCACCGTGCCCTTTGGCGTGTTGCAGAAGATGATCCGCAGCCCCTTCACCGATGTGGGATTGGAGCGCTTCCTAGCGGATTGGGCGAGGGTGACGAGCAGATGATGCGTGTACTGGCATTGGCGCTGTGCCTGCTGGCTGCGTTGACGTCGAACGCAGGTGCGCAGGCGGAGCGGGAAGTCTACGTGCTGACGGTGGACGGAGCGATTTCGAGCGCGACCGCCGATTACATCAGCCGGGGTATCGCGCTGGCCGGGCGGGAGGGAGCGCAGGCCGTAGTCATCCTGCTCGACACCCCCGGCGGGGACGTCACTGCCACGCTCAAGATTATGGAGACGCTGGAGAACGCGGAGGTGCCGGTCATCGTCTACGTCTGGCCACGGGGTGGAATGGCCGCCTCAGCCGGCACGCTGATCACGTTGGCAGCCTCGGGGGCAGCGATGGCTCCCCGCACGACCATCGGCGCGGCCCATCCGGTGGTCCCAGGCGGCGCGGAGGTGGATGCCGAGACGATGGAGAAAATGGTCAACGTGCTGGTGGAGCACGCCGGAGTCTTCGCCGCCCGACGGGGCGAGGCCGTGGTGGAGTGGGCCGAGCGGGCTATCCGCGAAAGCGAGACCGCCGATGAGCAAGAGGCGCTGGACCTGGGTCTGATTGACGTGATCGCGGAAGACCTGAACGACTTGCTGACGCAGTTCGATGGACGCACGGTGCCGTTGGGCACAGGTGAGGTGACGCTGCACACAGCCAGCGCCACAGTGCGCGAGGTGCCGATGTCTCCTATCGAACAGATCCTGAGCGTGCTCATCAACCCCAACATCGCCTTCCTCCTCCTGATCCTCGGCATCCAACTCATCTATCTGGAACTTTCGGCTCCGGGCGGATGGGTGGCCGGCTTCCTGGGTGTGCTCTGCCTGGCGCTGGCCGCCTACGCCATGCGTATCCTGCCGCTCAACTGGTTGGGCCTGGTGCTCATCGGCGTGTCCTTCGTTCTCTTTTTCCTCGACCTCAAGACCCCAGGCGTGCAGGCGCTGACCTTTGTCGGCGTCGGAACGCTCATCGTGGGGGCGCTGGTCCTGTTCAACGTGCCGGCCCACTCACCTTATGGTAGGGTCTCGGTGCCTCTGGTAGTGGCGACGGCGTTGGTGACCGGGGCTTTCTTCGCCTTCATCGTGGCCAAGGGGCTGCGGGCGCAGAGACTGCAGCCGGTGACTGGCCCAGAGACGATAATCGGCCACCTGGGAAGCGTCCGGACCCCGCTCGACCCCGAGGGAACGGTGTGGGTGGCGGGGGAACTGTGGACGGCGGTGGCCGATGATGGGCCAATTGCCGCAGGTGAGCAGGTTGAGGTCGTTTCCCTGGAGGGCCTGCGGCTGCACGTGCGCCGGAAGTCAAGAGACGGGAGAGGAACAGCAGTCACCCCCCAATCTTAAACTTGGTCCTCACAACAGAATTTTTAAGGTAACATGGCCAAATGCGCTTGTGTGCTGCGCAAGTGTGTGATATAATCTGCCACGCATAGAACCCCCCAGATGTGGGGTTTTTATTTCCCTCAACCCCCATATCTGGCGTATGCTCGGCCCCCATTCTATCTGGGAGGACAAAGCGATGAAATGTCCCTATTGCGGCCATACTCGCACGCGGGTGATTGATACGACCCGCAGCGCACAGGGTGTACGTCGTCGCCGTGTGTGCAAAGCGTGTGAACGACGTTTTAGCACCATCGAGCGGGCTATCCTGACCACTCCGCTGGTGGTCAAGCGGGATGGCCGGCGAGAGGAGTTTGAGCGGGAAAAGTTACTCTCAGGCCTGCGTACTGCCTGTGCCCGGCGGCCTGTCTCAGCCGACGACTTGGAGCGCTTGGTGGACCGGGTCGAGGCCCACATCCGCCAGATGGGCAAGGCGGAGATTCCCAGCCGCGTCATCGGCGACCTGACTATCGAGGAACTTAAGGCGTTGGACCCAGTCTCCTACATTCGCTACGCCATCGTCTATCTGGGACTGGAGGACCTAGAGGCAGTGCGGGCAGAGATTGATCGTCTGTTGGGGGAGCGAGAATAGGGCAGGAGCGATCCTCAGTAATGGAGGCAGTGATGGCAAGCACAGTTCAGACAGCAACGGTTTCACCGCCTAGACAGCAGGTAAAGTCAGAGATCAAGTTGACCGAAAATGCTCTCGCTGTCTTGAAGCGCCGCTATTTGCGCAAGGGACCCGACGGTGAACCAATAGAGACAGTCGAGCAGATGTTCCACCGCGTGGCTTCTCACATCGCCGCTGTCGAGGAGGATTGGGGCGGTGATGTGGCGGAGACAGAGGCGATCTTCTACGATTTGATCACCAGCCTCCGTTTCTTGCCCAACTCGCCGACTTTCACAGGGGCCGGAACGCCGCTGGGACAACTGGCGGCCTGTTTCGTCCTTCCCATCTCCGACGATATGGGCCGCGAGCCCGACGGCATCTTCCAGACACTGCGTGACACGGCGCTCATCCAGCAGACCGGCGGCGGAACGGGCTTCTCTTTCTCCCATCTGCGTCCCAAGGGGGCTGTGGTCCATAGCAGCGGAGGCCGGGCCACCGGCCCGGTGGGCTTCATGCGGGTCTTCGACGTCGCCTCCGGCATCGTCAGCCAGGGCGGAGCGAGGCGTGGCGCTAATATGGCCGTGCTGCGCGTGGACCACCCCGACATCCTTGAATTCATCCGCTGCAAGACCAACGAGGACGCCATCACTAACTTCAACATCTCCGTCGGCGTGAGTGACGCCTTTATGCTGGCGGTGGAGGAAGACGGCACGATTGACTTGGTCAATCCCCAGGACGGCAAGGTCTGGAAGACCGTACGGGCGCGGGAGATTTTCGACGAGATCGTCGCCGGGGCGCACCGCAATGGGGAGCCGGGGATGCTCTTCCTGGACACCGCTAACCGGGATAATCCGTGTCCGCACCTGGGGGAGTATGAGGCGACGAACCCTTGCGGCGAACAGCCATTGCTCCCTTACGAAAACTGCTGCCTGGGCTCGATCAACCTGGCGCGGCACGTGCGCTATGGGGGCAACGGCCGTCCGGCGGTGGATTGGGAGAAGTTACGGGAGACAATCGAATGGGCGACGCGCTTCCTAGATAATGTAATCAACGCTAACGCCTACGTCCCCTCCGTGCCGCAACTCAAGGAAGCGGCTCATCGTACCCGGCGCATCGGGCTGGGCATAATGGGGCTGGGCGACCTGATGTACCATCTGCGGGTGCGCTACGGCAGCGAAGAGGGCCAGGAGTTGGCGGCCCAGGTGATGGAGTTCATCCGCTACCACGCGATGCGTACCGGCATCGAGTTGGCGCGGGAGCGTGGGCCGTTCCCCGCCATCCAGGGCAGCATCTACGACCCCGACGATATGCGCTGGACCCCGCCACGGCCTCTGACCCCCTACACGCGGCTGGAGAAGTGGGGCCGCCCGCCGTTGGACTGGGATGCCATCGTCGCCGGCATCAAGCAATACGGCATCCGCAACGCTGCCCAGACTACCGTCGCGCCCACGGGCACCGTCGCTACCATCGCCGGCTGCGAGGCCTACGGCTGCGAGCCGGTCTTCGCGCTGGCCTACACGCGCCACGTGAACGATAACGGTCGGGACCTCGAACTTCGGTATGTGAGCCCGCTCTTCCTGCAGGCGCTGAGAGAGGCGGGGCTGGATGATGCGTCTCGTGAGCGCATCGTACAGCAGGTGATGGTGACCGGGAGTTGTCAGGACGTCGAGGATGTGCCCCCAGTCGTGCGCGACGTCTTCGTCGTGGCCGGCGACATCACCGCTGAGGAACACGTGCGCATGCAGGCGGCGCTACAGGCGTTTGTGGATTCAAGCATCTCGAAGACGATCAATTGTCCCGCCACAGCCACTCCCGACGACGTAGCGCGGGCCTTCCAACTGGCCTGGAAACTGGGCTGCAAAGGGCTCACAGTATACGTCACCGGCTCGCGGGAGAGGGTAGTGCTGGAGACGGAGGCGACACGGCGGGCCAAGCAGCAGATCCGTGGCATAATGGTGCCTGCGACCGTGCGGCCCCGGCCGCACTGCCTGGAGGGCCGGACTTACCGTCTGGGCACGCCGCTGGGGACGGCCTACATCACGATCAATGTCAATGGCGAAGGCGAGCCCTTTGAGATCTTCCTGAACGTGGGCAAGGCGGGGTCGGACACGGCAGCGGTGGCGGAGGCCATCGGGCGGCTCATCTCACTCATCCTCCGCATTCCCTCCCCGCTCTCGGCAACGCGCCGGCTCAAGCAGGTGGTGAAGCAATTGAAGGGCATCGGCGGCGGGCGGCCGCTGGGCTTCGGGCGCGACCGAGTACGCAGCCTGCCCGACGGCGTGGCCCAGGTGCTGGCCGAGCATTTGGGGATGGTCGAGCCACCAGGAGAAGCAAAGATGGCCGAACAGTTGCCACTTTTCTCCACAGGTGATCTGTGCCCGGAGTGTGGCCACGCCACGTTAGTGAACGAAGAAGGATGTCGGAAGTGCTATGCCTGCGGATACAGCGAATGTTGAGCCCCAGGTGACTCCCGCACCCTCTCACCCCATCCTGGTGGTCTCCGCCAACTGGCGGACCCGTGCGCTACTGGCGGCGCAACTGGGTGAAACGTGCGGCTGTGATGTCGTGTCGGCGCCGGGAGCGAACGAGGCACTTGGCCTCGTCCAGATCGTGGGCCTCCATCCCATACTGCTGGTCGTGGATGCCGGCCAGCAGATGACCCGTGAGGACGTGGAACGGTTGATGACTGCATTGCCGGACGCACCGCTGGTGCTGAGTGTGAGTGCGCTTCGTCGGGCAACCTTTAACTCGTTACGTGAGCATTGCGCCGCTTACCTGCCCCGTCCGGTGAGCATCGGGAGAATCGCCCAGGTCGTTGTCCAAATAATAAGAGCGGCGGAGTGCAGGACAACAACGGACTGAGACAAGGTCAGCACCTGATGGGATGGCACTGACCTTGTGGGGCAAAGGTAGACGCAAACGGGGCCGGCTTTTCCCGCCGGCTACGCTGCTGGGGAGCGAAACGCGCTTGACATGCAAAGCCTGATAAGGTATAATTTGAGCAGTTATGGAGTAGCAACTCATAACCCGGAGTTATGGCGACGTAGCTCAATGGCAGAGCAGGGGACTCATAAGCCCTTGGTTGGCAGTTCAAGTCTGCCCGTCGCCACTGACAACCGAATAGCCTATTGGAAACCGTCGGTGACCCGACCACCGACGGTTTTGTTCTTCACTTCAAACAGGAGGCAGCGATGGAAGCAATATGGCAATGGGGACTTGACATCATCCGCACTATCCAACTGGTGCATGGACCGACGCTCGATGCGATTTTCAAAGCCATCACCTTCATGGGCAATGAGGAATTCTTCCTTATCCTCCTCCCCCTGATCTTCTGGTGCGTGGACTTCGCGGTGGGGGCACGCCTGGCCTTTGCCTTTCTCCTCTCGACCTACATCAACACCGGCCTCAAGGACCTGTTCGCTCACCCGCGCCCTTTCGAACTCGACCCGACGGTGAAGTTGTACGACGCCGAGGGATATGGGCTGCCCAGCGGTCACTCGGAATCAGCAGTCGTCGTGTGGGGCACCATCGCGGCCGGGTTCCGCAAGACCTGGCTGTGGGTCGTCGCCATCCTGCTGATGGTATTGATTGGCTTCTCCCGCATCTACCTGGGAGTGCACTTCCCCACCGATGTGTTGAGCGGCTGGGCGGTCGGCGCTGCCTTCCTGGCGGCGTACCTAGCGCTGGAGCCACGCATCGAGGCCTGGCTGAAGAAAGCCAGCCTGACCGTGCAACTGGCGTTGATTGTGGCCGTGCCGCTGGCATTGTTGCTGATCCACCCCACCAAGGATACAGCCAGCCCGATGGCAGTGCTGCTAGGGATGGGCACAGGAGTAGCGCTGACCAGGCATATAGCCCCTTTCAGCGCGTCTGGCCCGCTGTGGCAGCGCGCGGTACGCTTCCTGGTCGGCGCAATTGCGTTGCTTGCCCTCTACTTCGGACTCAAACTCGTCTTCCCCGGCGAGGGGGAGCCGCTCTACTTCGCTATGCGCGTCGTGCGTTACGCGCTGGTGGGACTGTGGGCTGGGTTAGGAGCACCATGGCTGTTCCGGCGACTACGCCTGACGTCCAGCGGGTAGCCGAGGAGATTTGTGACACAGGGAATGTTTAGAGTCTCGTCTGGCACTGGTCATCTCCAAAAAGTCGTTGCCGGTTTCTCGCACGTCCGCCCGGCGGTGAACCACCGGGCTCAGCCGGCAAAGCCCTGCGGGCTGATCTCAGCCCCGAAGGGGCTTCGCTTTTGAGCCGGAGGCTTGAGCGTAGTGGAGCCTCCGGCGGGCGAGCCCCTGCTATGGCGAAAGCGACTTTTTCGACGCAGTTTGGCCCCCTAAACGTTCCCTGTAGTAGTGACCACTTTCGTTTCAAGCAACTGACTATAACGGAAAGGAGTTCTCATGCCCAAGAAGAGCAAAGGAATCAGCAAGAAGAGGAAACCGACTAAGAGGCGACAACAATTCCAGGCCAAGCCCCGGCGAAAGCCGGCTTCGACCGCACCCACCAGGCGCTGGTGGTGGATTGGTGGCCTCGCTGCCGTCCTCGTGCTGGGTGCAGTGGCTTTCTGGTTTACCGTGGGACCAGGCAAACCGACGTCGCCCGCGACCTCTATGCCAGCCAACCCTGCCGACCGCAACAATATGTACAGCGAGCCTCCAGAGATGCAGATTGACCCCAGCAAGACCTACATCGCCACCATCTCAACGGCCAAAGGCGACATTGTTGTCCAACTCGATGCCGACGCTGCTCCACTCACCGTCAATAACTTTGTCTTCCTGGCGAGGCAGGGCTTCTACGATAATCTGACGTTCCACCGCGTGGAGTCCGGCTTCGTTATCCAGGGAGGCGACCCGACGGGAACTGGTACCGGTGGGCCTGGGTACACCATACCGGCGGAGATCGGATTGCCCCATATCGAGGGCGCGATTGCTATGGCCCGGCGATCGGATGAGGTGAACCCTACCCGTGCCTCCAGTGGGAGCCAATTCTACATCACTCTGGCCCCTACTCCTTTCCTGGATGGAGCGTACACGGTCTTCGGTCACGTCATCGAAGGGATGGACGTCGTCAAGTCCATTGCCATCGGTGATGTGATAGAAAAGATCACCATAGCGGAAGAATGACGACCGACACTGAGCGCCGACTGAAAGTCGTTGTGACGAGCAAACGGGGTTCGGTCATTTGGACGTTGAAATCCCCCCTGCCTGGGAACGGATCACGCTCCACTCACTGAGCGGCGTCATCCTCGTCGTCGGTGCGCCGGACACGGGCAAGTCAACCTTCGCCCGTTACCTCTACCGCCGCCTGCACGAGTATCACGAGCGCGTGGCCTTTGTGGACGGGGATATGGGCCAGGCCACACTCGGGCCACCGACAACAATGACGCTGGCGCTGGGCAAGCCCGGTGACGATACCTTCCCGCCCACCGGCCCGTGCTATCGTACCTTCGTCGGCGATGTTTCCCCGCGCCGCCATATGCTACCCACCGTCGTCGGCGCGCATAAACTGGTGCGAAAAGCACGCGGGGAAGGGGCCACCGTCATCGTGTTCGATACGACAGGGCTGGTGAATCCGGCCTATGGCGGTGGGGAACTCAAGCGGGCGAAGGTGGAACTGCTGCGGCCCACTGTGGTCGTCGGCATCCAGCGCAGGAGCGAACTAGAACACCTGCTGGTTCCTCTGCGCCGCAGTCGCCGTACTCGTGTAGTAGACCTCCCGGCCTCACGGGCTGCCCGCCGCCGCGAGGTGCCTATCCGCCAGGAGCATCGCGTCACTCGCTTTCGCTACTACTTCGAGGGGGCACACACGTTGGAGATAGCCTGGCAGCACCTGGCCGTTTTTCCGGCCCCCATCTTCACCCCTCACCGGTTGCTGGCGCTGGAGGACAGCGCGGGGTTCACACTGGCATTGGGCATCGTCACCGCCAGCGATCCGGTTCGCAATACGATTACACTATACACCCCGCTCCCCTCGTTGGCCGAGGTGGACGCCATCCGACTTGGCGACCTGGCACTTAACCCTCACACCTTTCACGAAACGCGGCTTTGATCAGCCCAATCGAACGCGGCCGGTAAATCAGTGCGCATCAGCGTCCACCCGCGTCTTATCCACCGGCAACATAAACGTAAACGTCGTGCCCTGTCCCTCTTCACTGCTGACGTGGATCTCCCCTCCGTGCGCTTCGACGATCTGCCGTGCGATGGTGAGCCCTAACCCGGCCCCCAATGTCCTCCTTACATCGGGCACACGGTAGAAGCGTTCGAAGATGTGCGGTAAAGCCTCCGCAGGGATACCAGGCCCTGTATCGGCAACGCTCACGACCAGACGATCCTCCTCACTCCGCACCATAATCGTAACCTCATCGCCCGGCCGACAATACTTCACCGCATTGCCCACCAGGTTTAGCATCACCTGATGGAGCCGCTGTGCGTCTCCCACGATAAGTGGCAGAGCAGAGGGAATGTCCACTGACAATCCTATCTGCTTTGCATCCGCCTGCGGCATCAGCACGCTAACCGCCATGCGGATCACCGTGCTCAGGTCCACCGGATCCTGGGCAAAAAAGGCGCGACCCGACTCCAGCCGTGCCAGATCGAGGAAATTCGTCGCCATCTCATTGAGTCGCTCAGCCTCGCCTCGGATGACGTCTGCAAATTGGCGGCACTGAGCCAACGTTGCATCTGCTCGCTGCATGAGTTCAGCATAAGCAAGGATAGCCGCTAGTGGCGTGCGCATTTCGTGCACGATCTCGGCGATCAGGTCAGATTGTTGAAACAAGAGCGCATTCTGTACCGCTACCGCCGCCTGATCACCCAGCACAGTCAATAGTTCGACGTCCTCCTCGCCGAACTCGGCCCCGTTCTTCTTATTGAGCGCTTCCAACACACCGATCACATTGTCCCTGGCAATCAACGGGACAGCCAGGATAGAATGAGTAGTGAAGGTGGACTGCTCATCCGCCTTATGGTAATGACGGGGATCGCTGCGGACATCCGGGATGACAAGAGGCGCGCCCGTTTGCACGACCCATCCCGCAATGCTGCCTTCCATCGGAACGACGATAGAGCGCATCCTGTAGCCCTGCGGTCCCGTCGCTGCCTCGAAGCGCAATTGTCCGCTCTTGCGATCCAGCAGCAGAATCGAACAGGCTTCCGTCCTAGTAAGTTCCTGTGCCGCCACTAGGATACGATGTAGCAGCGGACGCAGGCTAAGCGTCGAATTCAATGAACGGCTGATCTCAATCAGCCGTTCCAACCATACCACACGCTCACTATCCTGTACCATTCTATCCCTCCGCACAGGCACGTGCAATACGGGGCAATACTTCAGCCACATCAGCGTGGATAACTACCTCGGCTACCTCGTCAATGTAGGTGGGCGTCAGGTTGATCACGATAAGGCGACCGGCGTGCTCGCTCACCAGGAGCGGCAATCGAGAGGCCGGTATAACCTCCAGTGACGACCCCGCAACGAGCATCAGGTCGGCCCGACGGACGTGCTCCATCACTTCATTGACCACCTGGATGGGCAACTGTTCTCCAAAGAGCACAACGTTAGGCTTCATCACCCCACCGCATACAGGACAGCGAGGCACCTCGCCCGAGGCAAGGAAGTCATCGAGTAGTTCGCCGGTCGGCATAACGTGGTAGCAACTGATACAGGTTGCCTCCCGCAGATGGCCGTGCAGTTCCAACACCTCACGCGAGCCGGCCCGCTGGTGGAGATTGTCAATATTCTGGGTGATGATCGCCTTCAGCCACCCACCGGCCTCCAGTTCCGCCAACGCCAGGTGTCCAGGATTAGGTTCGGCTGCCAGCAGCGTCATCACCAGCGGTCGCATCCAGGTATAGAACGCCTCGGGGTGACGTCGGAAGGCATAAATGGAGGCCACCTCCATCGGGTCAGCCCGCTCCCACAACCCGGTCCCCGGCGAACGGAAGTCGGGGATACCGGATGGAGTGCTTATGCCCGCACCGGTCAGAGCGATAGCATAGTGGGCTTCTCGCAGGAGTGCCGCCGCACGTGCAACCCCACTGGTATAATCCATATCCTCCTCACGGGATGGTTCAATTACAAGCGAAAATAGGTCGACACTTCGATGTCCGCTGCACACCGCCGCCCGGCGATGAAGTCGCCGGGCTACAGAGCAGCGGGGAATCAATCCCCCTTACTTGCCGCAAAGACCGTTTTCCTGCTGTGTTGCGGCGTAAGCCCGACTCGTCGGGCGCCGCTTCGTAGCACGGGCACTTCATGCCCGTGCGGGCCGCGTGAGAAAGTGT
>Ga0116200_10000697_pt1 | contig 11765 bp, 23 predicted proteins | sample Mar14436cmmetaG_FD_94478 | JGI IMG/M metagenome (GOLD analysis project Ga0116200, IMG submission 94478) | Marine hydrothermal vent microbial communities from Guaymas Basin, Gulf of California to study Microbial Dark Matter (Phase II) - Marker... ... | reverse complement strand
GGGATGAGTAAAGATCCTTACAGTGTAATTTTGGCACCTGTGGTTACCGAAAAATCAACCGATCTCCAGCAGGCAGGTGTTTATGTATTTAAAGTACCCCTTGATGCAACTAAAATTGATGTGAAGAATGCCGTTGAGGAACTTTTTAATGTAAGAGTGGAGAAAGTTAGAACCTTGAGAGTTAATCCTAAGTTAAGGAAATGGCGGGGAAGAGTTGTTGGAAAGACAAAGCGCTGGAAAAAGGCTATTGTTAAGTTAAAAGAAGGTCATAGTATTGATCAATTAGGAGTTTAAAATGGCTATTAAGGTTTATAAACCCACATCACCGGGAAGAAGACATCAGACTGGTTTGTCTTTTTCTGAAATTACCAAGAAGGAGCCAGAAAGCTCTTTGGTTATAGATTTGAAGAAGGCAAGAGGAAGAAATAATCAGGGTCGCATTACCTCTCGTCATAGAGGGGGAGGAGTTAAGAGGAAATATAGAATAATAGATTTTAAAAGGGATAAGGATGGAATACCGGCAAAGGTTATAGCAATAGAGTATGATCCTTATAGATCTGCGAATATTGCTCTCCTTCAGTATAAGGATGGTGAGAAGAGGTATATAGTTGCTCCTAAGTCTCTTAAGGTAGGAGATGAAGTTATCTCAGGTGAGGATGCTCCAATTAAACCGGGAAATACCCTTCCTCTTTCCAGAATACCGGAGGGAACTGCTATATACAACATAGAGTTGAGAAAAGGCAAAGGTGGGCAACTGGTTCGCGCCGCGGGTACCTCAGCTGAGCTTCTCTCCAAGGAAGATGAGTATGCACAGATTAAGCTTCCTTCAGGTGAGATACGTCTTGTGCCTCTTGAGTGCAGAGCCACTGTAGGTGAGGTTGGGAACGAGGATCACGAGAATGTTCAAATAGGTAAGGCAGGTAGGGCTCGTTGGATGGGGAGGAGACCTTATGTTCGTGGTTCGGCTATGAATCCAATTGATCATCCTCATGGTGGTGGAGAAGGTCGAAGTGGTCCGGGCAGACATCCTGTGAGTCCATGGGGGAAACTTACCAAAGGAAAAAAGACAAGAAAAAAGGGAAAGTTATCTGATAAATTGATAATTCAACGGAGAAAATAGTAAGGAGGGGGATATGTCTCGTTCAGTAAAAAAGGGTCCATGGGTAGACCAGCATTTAATTGAAAAAGTAGAGAAAATGAGAAAGGAAGCTCGAAAAAAGCCTATTAAAACCTGGTCAAGAAGGTCCACGATAATTCCAGAATTTGTAGGTTTTACCTTTGCCGTCCATAACGGAAAGGATTTTCATAACGTGTATATTACCGAAGATATGGTGGGACATAAATTAGGAGAATTTGCCCCGACAAGAAGATTTGATCATCACGGTGCTCATACTAAAAGAGTTATTGCACCTAAATAAAGTCAGGATTTGAAAATGGAAATAAAAGCAACAGGAAAATACATAAGAGTTTCTCCTTTTAAGGCCCATAAGGTTGCGAGTTTAATTCAGGGAAAGTCGGTGGATGAGGCTATAAATATTTTAAAATTAACCACTAAAAAAAGCTCCGGTATTATAGATAATATTCTTCAATCAGCAATAGCTAATGCTAAGAATCAGTATGGTTTGTCTCAGGAGAGTTTGTTTGTCAAAAGAGCACAGGTTGATAAAGGTCCGACTATGAAAAGGATAAAACCAAGAGCAAGAGGTAGAGCCGATCTAATGCGAAGAAGAACATCTCATATTACAATTGTTCTTGACACAAGATAAGCTATGGTTAAATAATAATATATCTTAAATATAAAGCGTTAGCAAAGGAGGTAATTTTTGGGTCAAAAAGTACATCCAGAAGGATTAAGATTAGGTGTGATTAAGGGATGGCAATCTCGCTGGTATGCAGATGATAAAGATTATGCTAAGTTTTTACAGGCAGATCTTAAAATTAGAGAGCATCTTTTGGATAGATTTAAAAGGGCAAATATTTCTGATATTTTAATAGAAAGGGCTACTAATAAACTAAGGGTAACTATATATGCTGCCCGTCCTGGAATAATTATTGGTAAAAAGGGAGAAACAATAGAAAAAACAAAAGAGGAAATTGCAAAGTACGCTCCAAATAATAAGATATTCCTCAACGTTCAGGAAGTATCGCAACCGGAACTTGATGCCCAGCTGGTGGCTGATAGAATAGCTTTTCAGCTGGAAAGAAGGATAAGTACCAAAAGAGCCATGAGAGAGGCAATTTCCAGAGTTATGGATATGGGAGCAGAGGGGGTAAAGGTGATGTGTAAAGGAAGAATAGGAGGAGCAGAAATAGCAAGAAAAGAATGGATGAAGGAAGGTAAAATTCCTCTACATACTCTTAGAGCTGATATTGATTACGGAACATCCACGGCTCATACTACTTATGGATGTATTGGTGTAAAGGTCTGGATTTATAAGGGAGAAGTTTTACCTTTTGGGGAACATCCAATGGAGGAATTAGAAAATGCCGCTACAGCCGAAGAGAGTTAAGTATAGAAAGGCACAAAGAGGAAGAATTAAAGGTATAGCTACCAGCGGGGATGAGCTTAGTTTTGGAGAATATGGTTTAGTTGCCGAGGAAGGTGGTTGGATAACTGCTCGACAGATTGAAGCAGCTCGCGTGACTATTGTACGAAGTTTAAAACATGAGGGGAGATTGTGGATCAGGATTTTTCCCGATAAACCAATTACAAAAAAGCCACTTGAAACGAGAATGGGTAAGGGAAAGGGAGAGCCTGCCTTCTGGGTAGCTGTTGTACGTCCTGGTAGAGTTCTTTTTGAAATTGGAGGTATTGGGGAGGCTAAGGCAAGAGAAGCTCTTACTCTTGCCTCTCATAAACTTCCTATAAGTGTAAGATTTGTTTCCGCTAAAGAGGTTATGGTATGAGGATGAGTGAGTTAAGAGAACTGGAAAAAGGGGATTTAATAGAAAAATTGAATAATCTTCAACGTCAGCTTTTTGATTTGAAGATCCAGATGGCCCAGGGTAAAATGACCACTCCTTCCAAGATAAAGCAGGTAAAAAAGGATATAGCCCGGATAAAGACTTTATTAAGGGAAAGAGAACTTGGAATAAATAGAGGAGCTTTAAGTTGAAAAGAAGTTCTAAAATCCGAATAGGAGAAGTAGTTAGTGATAAGATGGATAAAACCGTGGTGGTAAAAATTCAGCGCAGAATTTCGCACCCTCTATACGGAAAAATTATAACTAGGAGCGAGAGAGTTAAGGCTCATGACGAAAAGAATGAATGTAGGCCGGGAGATACGGTAAAAATACAGGAAACAAGGCCTTTATCAAAAGAAAAACGCTGGAGGGTAGTAGAAATAATAAAAAGGGAAGAGAAGGTTCAATGATTCAACTTAGAACATATTTAACAGTAGCTGATAATTCAGGGGTAAAGAAGATAATGTGTATTGGTGTTTTGGGAGGATCTTATCGCCGATACGCCAGGATAGGGGATGTAATTGTTGGTTCGGTTAAAAAGACTATTCCTAATTCTGAGATTCCCAAAGGTCAGGTAGTTAAAGCGGTGGTGGTAAGAACAAAGAAGGAGATGAGAAGGAAGGATGGAACTTATATAAGATTTGATGAAAATGCCGGAGTACTTATCGATAATGCTGGTAATCCAAGAGGAACACGGATTTTTGGACCGGTGACAAGAGAACTTAGAGATAAAAATTTTATGAAGATAATTTCTTTGGCTCCGGAAGTTCTCTAAAAGGGGTAAGTTATGTCAAGGATCAAGGTAGGAGATGAGGTGGTTGTACTTTCGGGGAAAGATAAGGGAAAAATAGGGAAGGTGATTGAACGTATTCCGAAAGAAAACAAATTAGTCGTGGAGGGGGTTAATGTTGTTAAGCGCCATATCAGGGCAAGGAGAAGAGGCCAGGAAAGTGGAATTGTGGAAAAGGAAGCTCCTATTCCGTCCTGTAAAGTTATGCTTATCTGTCCTCGCTGCGGGAAAAGAACAAGGATAGGTGTGAAAATAACCGAACTGGCAGAGGGAGAAAAAGAAAAACTCAGAATATGCAAAAAGTGTGGAGAAGTTATCGATTGAGGTTTAAAAAATGGCCAGATTAAAAGAAATCTATAGGAAGGAAGTTGTTCCCCAGTTAATGAAAGAGCTGGGTTTTGATAATCCCATGAGGGTTCCAAGAGTTGAAAAAGTATGTGTAAATATTGGTCTTGGCCGTGCAAAAGTTGAACCAAAACTAATGGATTCTGCTAAAAAGTCTTTGGCTATGATAACGGGACAGCAACCAGTGGTGACCAGGGCTAAAAAGTCTATTGCTGGGTTTAATTTAAGGAAAGGTATGGTTATAGGATGTAAGGTAACTCTTAGAGGAGATATGATGTACGAATTTTTAGATCGTTTTTTCAATTTAGCTATGCCTCGCATTCGAGATTTTCACGGGATTTCTCCTGATGTTCTGGATGGCAGGGGAAATTTAACTATAGGTTTAAGAGACCAGATGATTTTTCCTGAAGCAGAATATGAGGTAGCTTCAAAACTTCCCGGTCTTTCTGTTACTATTGTCACAACTGCCAGGAATAATGAAGAGGCAAAAAAGTTACTTCAAAAACTGGGCATGCCTTTTAGTAGTAGTTGATACATGGGTGTAATTTTAAGAAATTTTAAAAAAGAGGATAAATCGATATGGCAAGAAAAGCCTTGATTGAGAAATCCAGAAGAGAGCCGAAATTTAAGGTGAGAAAATACAACAGGTGTCAGCGTTGTGGTAGACCCCGGGGGTATTTTCGTAAATTTGGTTTATGCCGACTGTGTCTTCGTGAGTTAGCCCATAAGGGCTATCTTCCCGGTGTAAAGAAGGCGAGTTGGTGAGAGAGGGATGTAACAAGTGAAATGTGAGAGGTAAAATATGCAGACTGATCCAATTGCTGATTTTTTAACTCAAATTAGAAATGCTAATTTGGTTTATAAAGAAAGTATAGAGACACCAGCCTCTAAACTTAAGGAAGCTATTGCCGAGGTTATGGCCAAGGAGGGGTATATTAAGGGGTACAGGATAAAGGTGAGAGGTGGTAAAAGATTTATTGAACTGTACCTTAAATATTCCCCTGAGGGAGAAAGGGTGATTACCTATTTAAAAAGAATTAGTAAGCCCGGAAGGAGAGTTTACGTTAATAAAGATCAAATTCCAAAGGTTAGAAATGGACTGGGTATATGTATTCTTTCTACATCAAGAGGTATTTTAACAGGTAGACAGGCCAGAAAACTGGGAGTAGGGGGAGAAGTTCTCTGTTACGTATGGTAAGGAGGGTTGGAAAATGTCAAGGATAGGAAAAAAGCCAATTCCCATTCCAGAAGGAGTTGAGGTTTCTATCCAGGATGGAAAAATAAAGGTTAAAGGATCCAAAGGCGAGTTGCAGCAAAGTATACCTTTTTGTCTTAAAGTTACAGTTGAGGATAACCAGATTTTAGTTAAAAGGATAAAGGAGGATAAACAGGCAAAAGTTTTACATGGGACTATAAGGAGTTTAATATTTAATATGGTAAAGGGTGTATCAGAGGGATACGAGAAAGAGTTGAAGATTGTTGGTATGGGCTATAGAGCTAAATTAGAGGGGAGGAAGCTATCTTTAAACCTTGGTTTTTCCCATCCTGTTGAGTATATTGCCCCCGAAGGGGTTAATATCCAGGTTCCAGATCCTACTACCATAAAAATTTCAGGATGTGATAAACAAAAGGTTGGAGAGGTAGCCGCACAGATACGCAGTTTTAAAAAGCCTGATCCTTACAAGGGAAAAGGAATCAGGTACAAGGATGAGGTTGTAAAACTCAAAGTTGGGAAGGCGGCTCTGGGTGGTAAAGGATAAGCTGGTTATCTGGTCTACCTTGTTTATTTGGTAAGCTTAATACAACCAGATCAACAAGATAAATCAAACAGAAGAAGCAACGAGAAAGACGAAACAGACGAAAAGGACAAAATAGACGAGACCATAAGAGGTTGGAGATGGGTTTAATTAATAAAAAAATTTTAGCCAGAAAAAGGAGAAAGAAAAGAATCAGGAAGAAAGTATGGGGTACTCAGGATAAGCCACGTCTTTGTGTGTATAAAAGTAACAGATATATTTATGCTCAACTTATCGATGATACCAGAGGGGTAACCTTAGCCTGTGCTTCTTCTCTGGAGTACAAAAAGGAGGGAAGGGTAAATTATAAAAGCGTAGAGATGGCAAAAAAAGTTGGAGAAAAATTGGGAAAAATAGCAATAGAAAAAGGTATTAAAAAAGTAGTTTTTGATAGAAGTGGTTATCCCTATCATGGCCGCATTAAGGCTCTTGCAGATAGCGTAAGAGAACAGGGAGTAGAATTTTAATTACTAAGAGGTTAAAATGCAAAAGGAAATAATAGAGGAACTTTCGGAAGCACCGGAAGAGATTGGTGAGCTTGAAGAAAGATTAATAAGGGTAAGGAGAGTATTTACTGTTGTTAAAGGAGGGCGCAGGATTGGATTTAATGCTCTTGTTGTAGTGGGAAACAAAAATGGCTGGGTTGGCCTTGGATTGGGCAAAGGAAGGGAGCTTTTACTTGCCATAAGCAAAGGACGGAGAGAAGCTGAGAGGAATCTTATACAGGTTCCCATTGTAAATGATACAATCCCACATGAGGTAATTGGAAAATTTAAAGCCTCAGAAGTTCTTTTGAAACCAGCTTCTCCCGGGACAGGGATTATTGCTGGAGAAACCGTCAGGGCGATAGTAGAGCTTGCAGGAATAAAGAATATTCTTACAAAATCCCTTCGTAGTGATAACCCTCTTAACCTTGCTAAGGCAACCTTAATGGGTTTAAAGAGCTTAAGACATCCTCAGGAGATTTTCAAATTACGGGGTAAAGGAGAGAAAATTGAATATCGAGATACTTAAAATACCTCCTGGAGCAGTACATAAAAAGAAAAGAGTGGGGAGAGGTCCAAGTTCCGGTCATGGTAAAACCTCTACACGAGGTCATAAAGGTCAGAAAGCTCGAGGCAGGGGAAAGATTTATCCGTGGTTTGAGGGAGGTCAGATGCCCCTGACTCGTAGAGTTCCCAAAAGAGGATTTCGTTCAATTTTTAAGAAAGAATTTGAAATTGTAAATTTAAGTGATTTGAATGTGTTTGATGCGGGAACCAGGATTGATCCAGATCTTCTTAAAGAAAAGGGACTGGTTAAAAAGGCTAAAATGGTTAAGGTACTGGGTGAGGGTGAGTTAGACAGACCTCTTTTTGTAAAGGCTCATTCATTTTCTAAGAGTGCTGAGGAAAAGATTCGGAAAGCAGGAGGGAATATTGAGGTAATAAAATGTTAGATAGAATTAGAAGTATTTTTAAAATTCCCGAGCTTAGAAATAGAATACTCTTCACTTTGCTTATGTTTGTTGTTTTTAGATTGGGCTGTTTTATTCCCATTCCTGGTGTTGATATATCAGCCCTTGCACGCTCTACTCTTTTTCAAACGGGAGCATTTGGTCTGATGAATATATTTGCTGGGGGAGCTTTGAGAAGAATGTCAATATTTTCCCTCGGGGTTATGCCTTATATAAGTGCATCTATTGTACTTCAACTTTTAACTGTGGCAATCCCTCGACTTGAAGAACTTGCAAAGCAAGGTGAGGAGGGTAGAAAAAAGATAAATCAATACGCCAGATTCCTGACCATTCCAATAGCGGCCATTCAGGGAGTTGCTCTTTGCACCTGGATTCAATCAATAAACAACGGCGCTTTCGTTTATACAAGAGGCTTTAGTTTTCTTTTTCCAGCTGTTTTAACCTTAATTACCGGAACAATACTTCTTATGTGGATAGGAGAGAAAATTACAGAAAGAGGTATTGGGAATGGGATTTCACTGATAATATTTGCAGGTATTGTTTCCAGACTTCCATCTTCTGGTGGTAATATTTTGAGGTTAGCCCAGACAGGGCAGCTTGCTCCCTTTACTATATTCCTGTTTGCTATAATTGCAGTTTTAATTACAGCGGCAGTGGTGGTTATATACCAGGCTGAGAGAAGAATTCCTATAAGGTATGCAAGGAGAATAGTGGGAAGGCGTGCCTATGGAGGCCAGACAACATACCTGCCTATCAGGATAGGAGGGGTAGGAGTAATAGCTATAATTTTTGCCATTTCTGTACTTCTATTACCATCAACAATAGCAAGGTTTATAAATTCTCCTTTAGCTCAAAGTGTTGCCCGCTGGCTTTCCCCTGGTTCTATACTTTACTATATACTTTATGCTCTGGCAGTCATTTTCTTTACCTTCTTTTACACTGCAGTTGTATTTAACCCTGTTGAGGTTTCCAACAATATGCGTAGGTATGGGGGGTTTATCCCTGGTTTGAGACCTGGTAGACCTACTGCTGAGTATATCACCGGAGTTTTAACAAGGGTTACCTTTATGGGGGCTTTGTTTTTTGCCTTTGTAGCTGTGATTCCACTGGTAATAAATCAGAGGATCTTTTATAATAGTTTTCCCTTTGGTGGTACATCCATATTAATTGCAGTTGGTGTTGCACTTGATACAGCTCAACAGTTAGAGTCTCATCTTTTAATGCGTCACTATAAGGGTTTTATCAGAGGGAGGACTTTGGGATGAGAGTTGTGATACTGGGCCCTCCCGGGTCAGGAAAAGGAACTCAGGCTGAAAAGTTATCTGAAAAATTTGGGTTAAAACATCTATCTGTAGGTGATCTTTTAAGAGAAGCTGTAGCTAATGGTACTGTTTTAGGTAAGAAGGCAAAGCCATATATGGCTAAGGGTGAGCTGGTACCGGATCCAATTATTCTTGATTTGATAAAGGAGTATATAGATAAATATTCAGATGGTTTTATACTGGATGGATTTCCGAGGAACTTAAATCAGGCAAAGGAACTTGATGAATATTTAAAAGAACATCAGAAAAACCTTGATATAGTTTTAAACATCGATGTTGATGAGAATACAGTTATAGAAAGGCTTAAGGGTAGATTGGTGTGTCCTAAATGTGGGAGAGTTTACAGTGTAAATTCTCTGTCCTCGAGTATGGTATGTCCCAGATGTGGAGCTAAGCTGGAACATAGAATGGATGATAATGAGGATACTATAAGGAATAGAATGAGAGTTTATCAAAAGCTAACTTTACCTCTTATAGACTATTATAAAAAGAGAGGTCTTTTACATAATATATCAGGTAAAGGTTCTCCTGATGAGGTTTTTGAGAGGATAGTTAAACTTCTATGATTTATTTAAAATCCAGAGAAGAGATAAATTTAATTAAACAAAGCGGAAGGATAATAGGGGAGATATTTGAAAAGGTTAAAGGTAAGATAAAAGGAGGGATAACCACTCAGGAATTGGATGAGTGGATAGATAACTTTATCAGGAAGAAGGGAGCTCAGTCAGCTTTTAAGGGCTACAGGGGTTATCCTAAGTGTTGCTGCATTTCTGTAAATGAGGAAGTCGTGCATGGAATACCTTCATCAAGGGTTATTAAGGAGGGAGATATAGTATCTATTGATGTAGGAGTTAAATTAGATGGCTATATAGCTGATGCTGCAAGGACTTTTCCAGTTGGAAAAATATCAAAGGAAAAAACGAGGTTGATGAGCGTAACAGAACAGGCTCTTTATCTGGGAATTAAACAGGTAAGGGTAGGAAATAGAGTGGGGGATATAAGTCATGCTATTCAGACGTGGGTTGAAAAAAATGGTTATTCTGTCGTGAAGGTACTGTTTGGTCATGGGGTTGGTTATTTCTTACATGAGGATCCTGTTGTCCCAAATTTTGGAAAAGCTCACCGGGGAGAGCTGCTTCAAGATGGAATAGTTCTGGCAATAGAGCCCATGGTAAATGCAGGTGGTGATAAGGTAAGGGTTTTAAATAACGGGTGGACAGTTGTAACCTCAGATGGTAAACCTTCTGCTCATTTTGAACATACAGTGGCCCTGGTAGATGGAAAAGTGATGATTTTAACCAGATAAGGAGTTATTATTTTGGCAAAAGAAAAATTAATAAGAACATCTGGCATAGTAGTTGAGACTTTACCTAATGCTACATTTAGGGTTGAGCTTCCAAGTGGACATAAGGTTTTAGCTCATGTTTGTGGAAAAATGAGAATGAAATTTATTCGCATTCTTCCCGGAGATAAGGTGAATCTGGAAATCTCACCTTATGATCTTTCCAGGGGTAGAATAATTTACAGGGAGGGAAAACATAGAAAATGAAGGTGAGATCATCTGTAAGGAAGATATGTAAGAAGTGTAAAATAATAAGAAGAAAAGGTGTAGTGAGAGTCATTTGCGAGAATCCTAAGCATAAACAACGTCAGGGGTGAACTTATGGCAAGAATAGCAGGAGTTGAACTTCCTCCTAATAAGAAAGTGTGGATAGGGTTAACTGCAATTTATGGAATAGGTCGAAGTAGTTCACAGAAGATCCTTAAAGATGCTAATGTTAACCCTGACACCAGGGTTAGGGATCTTACAGAGGATGAGATAAACCGACTTAGACATATAATTGAGAGTAACTACAAAATAGAAGGGGACCTTAGAAGGGAGATAAGCGGGAATATCTCGAGGTTAATAAGTATAGGATGCTATAGAGGAATAAGGCATAAAAAAGGACTGCCAGTTAGGGGACAGCGAACAAGATGTAATGCCAGGACTCGTAAAGGTCCTCGTCGTACTGTTGGTAGAAAGAAAAAGAAAAAATAGGAGATAATATATGGCTGCTAAAAGGAGAAAAGAGAAAAAGAAAAAAAGAGAAAAGGTCGAAGAGGGAATGGCTCATATTCATTCCACTTTTAATAACACTATTATTACCATCACCAATCTTAATGGAGATGTGCTTTGCTGGTCTTCAGCTGGAGTTGTTGGTTTTAAAGGGACCAAGAAAGGTACACCCTTTGCTGCTCAAAAAGTTGCCGAAGATGTTGTGAAAAAGGCTCAGGAAAATTACGGGCTTCAAAGGGTAATTGTAGTGGTTAAAGGACCTGGTTCAGGAAGAGAAACAGCAATAAGAACTCTTCAAGCAGCTGGATTGAGAGTAGTTGCAATAAGAGAGGCAACACCTATACCTCACAATGGATGTCGTCCTCCTAAGAAGAGAAAAGTATAATAGGAGAAAAAGATGGGTTTATCTCTGGAAAGTAAATGTGTTCGTTGCCGCAGGTTAAATACCAAGTTGTTTCTTAAAGGAGAGAAGTGTTTTACCAAGAAGTGTGCTCTTGAGAGAAGAAAAAGAGGTCCGGTAATTTCTGAAAGAAGGATGTCCCAATATGCACGTCAATTACGCGAAAAACAGAAATTACGATTAAAATATGGGGTTACAGAGACTCAATTTGAGCGATACTATGAAAAAGCAGAAAGAATGAGTGGATTAACAGGAGAGGAGCTTTTACGTCTCTTGGAGAGGAGACTGGATAACGTAGTATGGCGAATGGGTTTTTGCAGTTCTCGATCTCAGGCTCGTCAGTTTATTACCCATGGTCATTTTTTAGTCAATGGACGTAAGGTAAAAGTTCCTTCTTACCTTGTTAATCCAGAGGACATAGTAGAACCTACCGAGAAGGCTAAGAAGTTTGGACTTATAAAACAAAATATTAAGAGTTCAGCTAATAGGGTAATTCCGGGTTGGTTAGAGGTGGATACTAAATCACTGGTAGGTAAAGTTTTAAGACTTCCAGAGAAGGAGGAGCTGGATCAAGAGGTGGATGTTTCTCTTATAGTGGAGTACTACTCCAGATAATTAACTAACAATTAAAAAGGAG
>Ga0116200_10000696_pt1 | contig 11767 bp, 11 predicted proteins | sample Mar14436cmmetaG_FD_94478 | JGI IMG/M metagenome (GOLD analysis project Ga0116200, IMG submission 94478) | Marine hydrothermal vent microbial communities from Guaymas Basin, Gulf of California to study Microbial Dark Matter (Phase II) - Marker... ... | reverse complement strand
TGGAGCCTCTGTGCACCGAGCCTGCTCGACTCAGGAACCCTTATAACCAACCTGCCATCCTCTGGCATCTCAATACAGCAGAGAAGCCTGTATTTATTCCGCTTCTCTTCATCAGAGAGCATAGCAGCTTCTGATGGGAGCATATCACCGAGAAGCTCAAGCCCCTCTTCTATTATTACTTTACATTTACCGCACTCACGCTGACCTCCACAGATCGTTGCAATATCCACACCGAGCTTCATTGCAACCTCAAAGAGGTTCGTGCCAGGTTCAAACGTCCCTCTTAAGCCCGATGGGAAGAAAACAACATTATAATCCGTCCTGATTCCTGCCATACTCACTCCTTCTGTAGATCCTTATAAAGGATTAAAAGAAAAAGGGAGGGTTACTCTTCTGCCGCCCTCTTCTCAAGTTCTTTCATTGCCACCTTGATCTCTTCGACCATCCGCTTTATCGCATCAACACCCTCAACTGCGTCAGCGGCGTAAGCGTCAGCCCCGATCTCCTCTGCAAACTCCTCTGACGTTGCACCACCACCGATAATCGTCTTGACCTGGTCTCTCATTCCCTCCTCTTCAAGCTCCTCATGGAGTTCCTCCATCACCTCGAGCGTCGGCGTCATGAGTGTTGATGCAGCAATCACCTGTGCCCCAACTTCTCTCGCCTTCTTGATGAACTCCTCTGCAGGGACGTCTCTTCCAAGGTCATAAACCTCAAACCCTGCCGCCTCAAGAAGCGATGCTGTGATCGTCTTCCCGATGTCGTGGATGTCACCCTCAACCACGCCGATTACGACCTTACCAACCGTCTCACCGGTGCCCTTCTTCGCAATCTCCTCCTTGATCCTGGGCATCACGATCTCCATTGCAGCATCCATCACGTCCACACACATCAGCATCTCCGGTACAAAGTACTCGCCTGCTTCGTACTTATCCCCTGCAATCGTCATACCCTCTCCAAGGCCAAGCCTTAGGATCTCAAGAGGAGTTGCAATCCCTGTGTCGATATACTCCTTAATGAGATTCACACAATTCTCCTTATCCCCAACGACAAGATAGTTCTTTACAGCCTCGAGAAACTCCTCTTTGGTCATCTCTCCCATCTTACATCACTCCTTGAATCGATACGATATAACTCATCTACCCTTCCTTTTACCATTTATAAACTTATCTATTTTACTTACCGCTTACCAAACTCCGCGGTTGCATCAACCATTGCCTTAATCTTCTCCGATGGTGTCTGTATCCAGAAGTCACATCCAGGAGCGACCATATCAACACCCTGCTCGATTACGGTCTTCACCTGCTCTTTAATCACTTCCGGTGGCGCCTGATATATCACCTTCTTCGGTGCAATGTTACCGATGATCGGATACCCTGGCTTGATCTCATCTGCAGCAGCCCTCACATTTGCGATCGAATCCCTCTCATCGACTGCAATCGCGTTTGCACCACATTCGACCATCTTTCCGATGATCGGCTCGGTCCTTCCACAGATGTTAAGGACGGTTGGAACCTTGATCTCTCCGAGGATCCTCGTCAGATAAGGCTTGACAAACTCCTCGAACTGGTCCGGGGAGATGTTATCACATGGTGCACCCATGTCATGGAGCGTTATCATGTCCGCACCGGCGTCTGCGTACGTGTTTGCCATCTCGATGAATGGTGGGGTAAGCTTCTCCATGAAAGCATGAACAAGCTGTGGGTCTGACTTCATTGCCATCATGAACTTTATCGTATCGACAATGTAGCTGCTTAACGCGGTAAATGGCGGTACCATGAAGACATTTACCACCGCTTTACCATCGTATTGCTCCTTCAGGATCTTGATAGCCTTCGATATTACTGCAACGCGCTTTGTGTTCGGGATATCATCAGGGATATAGATCATATCAGGGGACTCTGCCACAGATCGCTTTGCACCAGGCCAGAGGTACCTCCCCTTCTTCGCAGCCTTCTCTCTGAAGTCTATCGGTACACCGAAAACCTCAGCCTCAACGGTCATATCAAAGGGTATCGTGATATTATCAAGACCACAGTACTTGTGTGCTGCAGCACCGAGTCTTGCCATCTTTTCAGGATCCTTGTGTGCATCTGGCCAGAACGCATCTTCTTTTTCCATGAACTCTATAGTTGCGGTGGAGACTGTATTAACACATGGTATCTGATCCACCTCGTCCTTCCTACCTTCCAGTACTGCCATCACTCTCTCATAACTGTTCATAAAATCACCTGTGCACAGATCTTTATTGCCATATTTAAAAGTTTTGATTTCAGGATGCAAACTTAATATATAATCAGGTTTTAATATCGAGCAGGGGATGGATGTGTATATCAAGGGTATATACCTTAAGAACTTCAAGTCATTCAAGGATGAGACCCATATACCGCTCTTTGATGAGTTCATAGTAATCTCCGGGCCAAACGGCAGCGGAAAGAGTAATGTGGTGGATGCCATCCTCTTCACACTTGGGCTCTCCAGTTCAAGGGACATGCGAGCAGAGAGGTTGACGGATCTCATCTATAACTCCGGGAACGGAGATGGGCTGGACCATGCCGAGGTGAGCGTGCACTTTGAGAACCATGATCGTACCATCCCTCTTGACAGAGATGTTGTAACGATCTCAAGGAGGATAAAAAAGACAGATAAGGGGTATTACAGTTACTATTATCTCGATGGGAGGCCATGCAGCCTTTCAGAAATACAGGACCTCCTGACAAGATCTTCTGTAACTCCTAACTCCTACAACGTTATAATGCAGGGGGATGTAACCAGAATATTAAATATGAGCCCGATTGAGCGTAGAAAAATCATAGATGAGATCTCTGGTGTGGCAGAGTTTGATGAGAAGAAAGAAAAAGCGTTTGAAGAGCTTGAAGAGGTTAGAAGGAAGATAGATAGATTGGATATAATCTTAGAGGAGCTCTTCAACAGGTCCAAACGCCTTGAGAAGGAGAGAGATCGTGCACTGGAGTATGAGAAACTGAGAAACGAAAGAAGAAGGTGCGAGGCTCAGTTGCTTCTTGCAACCCTGATCACCAAGGAGAGGGAGCTGGATGATATCCAGAGCTCAATAGATGAGCGATTGGAGAAGCTCAAACTGATTTCAGGAAGTATATCTGAGAAAACAGCTGAAATGGAGGAGTTGCAGTCAGAGCTTGACGAGTACGAGGTCCAGGTTATACAAAAGCAGGAGAGAGAGTGGCTGGATCTTAAAAAAGAGATTGAAAGGGTTGTTGAATCCATTAATCAGCATAAAATGATCATAGAGCTTAAAAAAGAGAGAATTAATGATTTAAAGGCGCAGAAGAGCAAAATACTTGGAGAGCTTAATTCAACCCGTTCAGGGCTTGAGGAGATACTGAATCACCTTGATGAAGTTCGGATGAGAAGGGAAGAGTTAAAAGATCTTCTGGATGATAAGCTCGCAGTTCTTGAGCGGATAAAGGATGAGATTGAATCCACAGATTCAAGAATTAAGGATGCGAGAGAGAGGTTATTCACCCTGCGCGATGAGCTTGAGAGGGAGTTGCGAGTTAAAAACGAGCTTTTGATGGAACAGGAGATGTTCTTTGAGAGAATGAGAAGAAGGTCTGATGAGCTTAATCTGATCTCTGATCAAATAAAGGGTCTTGAGGATCAGCTTGATGAAAAACGTAAAGAGGTTGTTGATGGATCGAGAAGGATGAAAGAGCTATCTCAAGAGCTTGAGGAGAATGAGAACAGGATAAAGTTTGAACGATCCAGGCTCAGTGAGACTGAAGATGGTATAAGAGCCTTAGAACGGAAGATTATGAAGATTGAGGCACAGATAAGGGCTGAAAAAGAGTTTAAGGGGTACAGTGAGGGTGTGAGATGCATTATGGAGGCTGTAAGGTCGCATCAGCTTGAGGGCGTCTATGGGACGATAGCGGAGCTTGGAGAAGTAGATGAGCGGTTTGCAGTTGCGCTTGAGGCTGCAGCCGGGGGGAAGATGCAGTATCTCGTGGTCGATACTGACCTTGATGCCCAGCACGCAATAGAGCATCTCAAGCGGATGAAAAAAGGTCGTGCAACATTTTTACCCTTAAACAAGCTTAAGGATGGGGTACTACCTCCACTTCCAAAGGAGAAAGGTGTGATTGGGTTTGCAATCAACCTGATCAGGTACGATCCCATCTTCAGACGGGCTTTCTGGCATGTCTTCAGGGATACACTCGTCGTGGACTCGATCGAGGATGGGAGACGCCTGATGGATAGGTTCCGGTCTGTTACACTCGATGGGGATATCATCGAGAAGAGTGGTGTGATGACAGGTGGTGCACCCCCAAGACCCCGGTTCAGGTTCACAAGCAGTCTTGAGGATGGGTTATTGAAGCTTCGAGAAGAGGTTGCGGTACTCGAGTCCCGCAGACGCGAGTGCCTTGAGAAGATGAGGGCGCTTGAAAATCAGAGCAGATCGCTCAAGGAAGAGATATTCAGGCTGGGCAGTGTGACAAATAGGGCACAGGTTGAGATGAGGGAGGTTGAGCGTTTGCTGAATGAGGCCAGAAGCAGGCTTGAGAACCTTGATGAGAAGGGGGAAAAGGAGCGGATTTCCCAGCTTGAGAGAGCCATCTCCCAATCTACCGGGAAAATATCTGAGCTTGAGCGTGAGATCGAAGATCTTGAGTCCGGTTTGAGGATATCAAGGATATCAGAGCTTTCAAAGAGGGAACGTGAGATCTCTGAGGAGATCAGAATTATTGAGAGCAAGATTCAGGAGCTCGATCTCTCGCTTAAGTCCACCACGCTTGAACAGGAGCACCTTGAGAGGCAGATCGCCGAAGGAGAGGAGCGGTTGAGAGAGCTGGATGGTTCTATATCCCACGAGATGGATGAGATCGAGGAGAATGAATCCAGGATAGAGGTACTTGAGAGCGAGCTTTCAGCCATGCATGAGCGGGAGAAAGCCCTCGAAGAAGAGATTTCGAATCTGAAGAGTGGATTCAAGGAGGGTTTTGAGAGGGTGATGCTCCTTCGGGAGGAGATCGAGGGCTTAAAGCTGAGGCGTGAACGGATTGATGGTGCAATCTCCGATCTTAAGAGGATCAAAGAGGGAATTTCATCAGAGATATCATCCCTCAGGGAGAGGATAGATGAGATCGATCTCAGTCTGGATGAGACCAGTATCGAAGACCCTGATACGATCAGAAGAAGGATCAGAGAGATTGAAGAGGAGATGCATCTGCTTGAGCCTGTCAATATGAGGGCGATAGACGAGTTCAGGGAGGTCGAGTCCAGATCCAGAGAGATGATGCGCCGCAGGAAGACACTCTCAAAGGAGCGGGAAGAGATCATTGATCGGATTGAGGGGTATGAACGTCGGAAGTGCGAGGTTTTTCTCGCGACGTTTGATGCGATAAATCAGAACTTCAAGGAGGTCTTCAGAGAGCTATCTGATGGAGAAGGGGAGCTTATACTCGAATCACCCGATAATCCATTTGAAGGGGGGATGCTGATCAAAGTTCAACCGGCAGGAAAGCCCTTCCAGCGGTTAGAGGCACTATCTGGTGGGGAGAAAAGCCTTACGGCACTTGCTCTCCTGTTTGCAATCCAGCGATACCGGCCAGCACCCTTCTATGTGCTGGATGAGGTGGATATGATGCTCGATGGTGCGAACGTCGAGAAGGTCGCGAGAATGATCAGGAAGCTATCAAATGGGACACAGTTCATCGTTGTTTCGTTGAGAGAACCCATGATCGAGTATGCATCAAGAACAATCGGGGTTGTGATGCAGGAGAAGAACATATCCACGATCACAGGGATCAAACTCAATGGGCGAGATTCTCAAGTGCGGACTTCAACCTGATCGCTCGCTCCTTGAGCAGATGGATTGCATACGCGATCGTCATGCTTGCGCTCATCCCACCATCGGTCTCAAGCGTGAAGAGGAACGCATCTGGCTCCTCCTCGATTACAATACCCTGAAGCTCACATACATCCAGGCACAGCTTGCAGTAAGAGCAGTTGATATCATCTCCGATCATAACGCGTCCATCTACAAGCCTGAAGACATCCCGCGGGCAGATACTCACGCACCTGGCACAGTCATTACAATCTGTGATACTCACATGTGGAACGTTCTTATAGCCACAGACAACTGCACTTTGCCATTTCGCGTGCATCTCTCCGGTTCCAAGCCTTATAATCGCGTTCAAAAGCAGCTTCTGCCCTTCCTTCAGATCAACGATAGGTATCCTGTCATCTGCAACCGAGATATTCTCATCCCCCATGATGAGATCGGATGAGTAGACCATCTTTGGCCCTTCTGCACTGATCGTGGCGGTTGTCTGGCAGAGCGCGCATCCATCTTCGCACGTACACTCATCTTCCATCACATAACCGGTGGGATCTGCCTTAAGCGGGATGAGTGCCAGACGAAGTGCGATCTGTTCATCGAAAAGTATCGATGTATTCTCATAGAAGTGCACTTCATCGATCGCAAGCCTCGGTATCTCATTGATCATACACCGCCTCAACGCGTTTGCAAACGCGGGTGTGACACCGGACAGGATAAACTTCGCCTTTCTCTCACCCAGATCGATGACTTTGACCTCGATGCCCACTCACACCCTCCTTCCGCGCTTTCCTCCCTTGGGTTTCGTCCCGTCATGCGGAATGGGTGTAACATCCTCGATTCTACCTATCTTAAGGCCCGCCCTTGCAAAAGCGCGAATCGCCGGCTGTGCACCGGGTCCAGGGCTATGCTCCCTGTGTCCACCTGGGGCCCTCACCTTTATATGAATCCCGGTGATCCCCTTCTCCTTTATCTCCTCTGCAAGCTCGGTTGCCATCTGCATTGCAGTGTATGCCGAACTCTCATCCCTTGCAGCCTTCACGATCATCCCACCAGAGGATTTCGCAATTACCTCTGCACCTGTGATATCTGTGATCGTGATAATCGTGTTGTTGAAGGATGCATGGATATGTGCAACTGCCCATTTACCCATCAACTCTCACCCCCTTCAAGTGGTGCTTCAATCTCGACCTTTGCAGGTCTTACAGGATGTCCTTCTTCTGCGAGTGGTGACCCCACGTAATAATCGATCCCTGCCTCCTCCTCCCTCTTCACCATGTACCCGGGGATCGTGATCCGTCGCCCGTTGATCGCGATATGCCCGTGAACGATGAGCTGCCTTGCCTGTCTCATCGAGCTTGCGAGGTTCTTCTGAGCCACAAGCGTCTGCAATCTCCTGTTAAGGAGATCCTCGACGGTAAGTGCGAGTACATCATCCAGCTCTCCATCCATATCGAGTATCCCCTTCCGCTTGAGGCTCTCAAGGAGGTTATCAATCTCCCGCTTTGTATTCTCATTCATGATCCCTGAGGCTCTTGCCGCAAGTAGCTTTCTTGCCACCCGTCTGTACTTCCTGAGCATACTCTCCGCCTTCCATAGCTCCCGCTTGTTCCGCAGCCCATATCGCTTCACGAGGTTTGCCTCCTCCTCGAGCTTCTCATGCTGCCATGGGTAGCGGGGAGTTTCATACTGCTTCCTGCACTTACCAGGGTATCCCATCAGCCGACCCCCTTCTTTGCTCACTTCTTCTTCTTTCTACTGACACCAACAACCGCTCCTTTTCGCCCGGTGGATTTTGTACGCTGGCCTCTCACCTTATGCCCCCGCTCATGCCTGATCCCCCGATAACACCTGATCATCTTCATGAAGTTGATATCCTCCCGGAGTGTCATCAGTGACTCTGCCGCGATAAGATGCCTGTTCTCTCCTGTAAATGGATCTCTCTGGCGGTTCATCATCCAGACAGGGAGCGCATCATCTATCTCCCCCTCTATCTGGGTGGCAAGACGGGAGATCGCATCATCTGGCAGGTAACCCATCACGGCATCAGGATCAACTCCTGCTCGCTTCGCTATTACTCTGGCGACACGTCTTCCAATCCCTCTGATTCCTGTTAGAGCAAACTCTACCTTCTGCCTGCCCTGGAGATCCGTATTTGCAATGCGCACAATGTGCCTGAACCTGTCTCTATCCTCTTCCATCCATAAGCCCCTATGATCCGGGGTTTATTAAGTCTTGTGGCTATAGATACACATGCTCAAACGGGCCACTCATCCCCTCATAATTGAAGAGTTTTCGATCCTCCTCGATTGTGTACCGATATAGTGGAGTCTCCCTGGATCTCTTTCCCTTCTTCATACCCTCGAGATAGGACCTCACAAGCTCCGGGGTGATGCGATCTGCCCCAACGCGATAAGCCTCGGTCAACACGCCCCGTATCGTTGATATAAGCCCGGTGAGATCCTCCGCGATGTTCACCAGAATATCCGTGGCATCATCATCGATTAGCCTCCTCTCCATCCTCCGGTAGATCACATTCCTGAAGAACCCTCTATCCTCTTCTTCTACTGGTGATCCAAGGGTATAAACCCCGTCAAGTTTCTTTTTCAGGTGATCAAACCCTGGTCTGGAGGTTAAAGCGACTGGGGCTGTCAAGATGAGGTGGCATGATAACCTCATAATGAGATCTAACCTCTTCAAAAAGAGGTTGAGGGCCTCCTTGTCATTCAGGATGAAGTTCATCTCATCGAGTATGATAAGAACTCTGCCCCCCTCTGCCTCTTCAATCGCCCTGATAAAGCAATCAATCTCCGTGATAAGATCAATGAGTCTCTGCTCGATCTCCTCCTCCGGGATTAACTCGGGCGCTTGAGTTTTCAGCATGGTGCAGTTTGATCTCGTGAAGCAGAAGAGACAGGACCCGAAGCACTCCCTGCTTCTCGATCTGTAGTTGAGTTTAAACCTGAGGCGGCCTGAGAGCGGGACCCTGAATGACCTCCGTATCAATTCATCCTCTTCTTGCGTAAGATTGGTTACATCGATGAGAAAGGACTCAAATCTTTTCTTTGCCTCTTCTTCAACCTTTATTCCATTTTCACAGAGCTCATAAACCTTTATCGCCAGGGCGGTGAAGAATGCAAGAAGATCGATTGCACCGAGATCGAATAGCTCCTTTACATGGTACGTCAGCACGAGAAATCCCCTCTCTTTAAGTAACATTGAGAGCCTGTTGAGTTCGGTTGTAACCCCACTCCCCTCATCTCCTATAAAGAGAAGTTTCTCCCCCTTCCCGGATGAGATAATTCGCCTCTTCATCTCATCGACTGGAGTTTTACGCTCAACGTAAAATTCCTCCATCTCCTTTGCGGTCTCAATCGGTCTCAGGAAGAAGGCGTTATAGGCATATCCCAGACTTTTTGCAGGCGGCATTTATTGTAACCTCCATCCTCTTCTTTGCTTTATCACTCCTTCTTTCTTCAGATACTTGCCGATCAGAATCCCTCCAACAAGCCCACTGAGGTGTGCTGTATGAGCGATCATATCCCCGGAGCGTGCCATCAGTATATCAAACGCAGCAAGCAGGAGTACCGCAAATGTTATTCTCATCGGGATGAAGTAGATGAATATAATCATATCTGGTTCAAGGATTGCAAGAACCCCCAGAATCCCATACAATGCCCCGCTTGCGCCTATCACCGAGGAAGATGGGGAGGTAAGTATATGTCCAACCCCTCCAAGAATCCCACATAGCAGGAATATGAAGAGGAACCTGTTACTTCCAACCCTCTGCTCAAGTGCAGGTCCAAAGAAGAGGAGAAAGAGCATGTTGAAGAATAGATGTCCCATGCTGCCATGGAGAAAGATATGGGTTACAAGCGTCCATGGGTGGGAGGCTAAAGTTGCAGCGCTCAACGCGAAGTAATAGGTAAAGTGTGGGATGAGCTGAAGGAAATAAACCACGATACAGATCCCGATGAGGTAAAGGGAGTAGTTCTTGTATGGTACATAGTACCTGTACGGCTCATAGTACGTAGTTCCATCATATCTCCGGGCCATCTCCCCTCCTCATCCCGGCAGATCCAAACCTGCCGATCACCCATTCCACAATAACCTCTGCTGCCTCATGGGGCTCCATCCTGGATGTCTCGATCACAATCTCAGGTTTCTCCGGTGCCTCATAGGGGACATTCACGCCGGGGACATTTGCACCGGATTTTGCCCGCTCATATATCCCCTTCGGTGAGTACTTCGCATCTCGCAGGGACTCTCTCTTCATGCACAGATCAAGCGGGGCCTTTATGTATACCTCAATAAAGTTCGGGATCAGATCACGTGCAAAATCACGATAACTCTTCCGATTGGCCGTTGCATCGATTATAACATTTTTCCCCTCTTCAAAAAGCAACTTGGCCATGTACCCTAAGCTTCTGTAGACGATATCCCGCTCCATCTCTGAGTAGGTCGGAACCGGGGTTATGTACCTCCGGATCTCATCAAGCTCAAGTCTTCTGGCGGATATACCCATTTTTTCAAGCGCTTGAGAGACCGCATCTGCGATCGTCGTCTTTCCGGATCCAGGCAAGCCTGTAAGCCACATCACCCATGCCATCTGATCAGTTATACTTTTTCCTGTAAGCTTATATAGTTGCTCTATGGAAAAATAGATCAGAAGAATCCGGGGGTTAAATCACCCCCTCTCTCTTTAACTCCTCGATCTTCGCCTCATCATAACCAAGCCCCTTCAGAACCTCGGCTGTATGTTCACCGAGCAGGGGCGGTGGAGACCTCCGATCACATGGGGTCTCTGAGAATTTTATCGGGAGTGCGATCTGTTTTATCCTCCCCTCTTTTGGATGATCGATCTCGAAGAACATACCACGTTCGATGAAGTTGGGGTCATTCAGTGCCTCCTCCACGGTCTGAACCGGTGTGACACAGGTATCCTTATCTTTGAAGATCTCAAGCCACTCATCCCTTGTCTTCTGCTTAAATACCTCCTGAAGCTCTCTCTTAAGCTCTTCCTTCTCCTCATCACTCAGCCCAAAGCTGTGTCTCTCTATCAGATCCGCTCTTCCCATTCCCTCACACATCTCTGCCCAGAACTTATCTTCTATATTACCTATCGAGAGCCATTTGCCATCTTTCGTCTGGTAAACATTATAATATGGGGCTTCTCCCCTGAGCTCCGCTTTTTCACGCTTTCCTGCGATATAATCGCCTATATTTGCGATGTTGTAGGAGAGCATGCAATCTGTCATGGACATATCGATGTACTGGCCCTTTCCTATCCTGTCCCGTGCCAGGAGGGCCGCAAGAATTGCAAGGGCAGAATAGACACCTATTGTCATATCAGCCACCGGAATGCCAGGTATCACCGGCTCTTTCAGCCCTGTTCGCTCAAGTATCCCTGCTATGCTGATATAGTTTATATCATGCCCTGGTTCGTTCCTGTACGGACCGGTCTGCCCATATCCTGTGGATGAGCAGTAGATCAGGTTTGGGTTTACCTTACTGAGCTCTTCATATCCCAGCCCGAGCCTCTCCATCACCCCTGGCCTGAAGGACTCAAACAGCACGTCAGCCTCTGCAGCAAGACGCTTCAGTATCTCCTTGGCAGCCTCTTTTCTCAGGTTAAGGGTCATGCTACGCTTGTTCCTGTTGAGAAGCAGGAATATGGCGTTCTCCTCCTTCAGTTTTGGGGGTATCCATCGCATGTAGTCTCCGATCTTGGGCTCCTCAATCTTGAGTACATCCGCCCCAAGATCGGCCAGTATCATCGTGCAGTACTCAAACGGTAGCATCCGACTCAGGTCCAGGATCCTGATACCTTCCAGTGCACCTTTCATATACGATCACTCTCCTCTGTCTTCCAACTTCAACCCGGGGGGTTAAATAATCTTTGATCATGGAGGTTAGAGGAATCTGGTTAAGATATAGAAAGTTTCATAT
>Ga0116200_10000695_pt1 | contig 11768 bp, 9 predicted proteins | sample Mar14436cmmetaG_FD_94478 | JGI IMG/M metagenome (GOLD analysis project Ga0116200, IMG submission 94478) | Marine hydrothermal vent microbial communities from Guaymas Basin, Gulf of California to study Microbial Dark Matter (Phase II) - Marker... ... | reverse complement strand
GCCCAGGGGACGTGCCCGCTGAGCTTCCCCCTGATCTCCACGTCGATCCCCTCCATCTGCGCGATCTCCCTTATGCCCCTCTCCAGGAACGGGTCAACCTCCTCGAAGACGTACACCACGTCGTGCCTGTCCAGGAAGGACGCAATGAGCGACCTGGGCAGCGGGTTCGTCATCCCCAGCTTCAGGATCTCGGCTTCAATGCCCTGCTCGCTCACCACGTCGTGCACGTAGTTGTAAGCCGCGCCGGAGGTCACGATGCCCAGGTCCCCCGAGCCCTCGACCCTGTTCCACCCGCTCCTCTCCGAAACCGGGACCAGGGAGGAGAGCTTCGCGAGCAGCTCCTCGTGCCACTTCAGGTTCCTGGGCGGGACGGGGACGTGCGACCCCGGACCCCCGCGGAACTCCCCGCTCCCCGGTGGCCTGATCTCCGCCAGGGGCCCCAGCCTGACCGGGGCCCTCATGTGCGAGACCCTGGTCACGCTCCTGATGAGGAAGGGTACCCCGTGCTCCTCGGACATCCTCAGCGCGTCGACGAGCATGTCCTTGGCCTCCTGGGGGTCCGAGGGCTCGAGCATGGGGACGCCGGTGAGCAGCGAATACGTCCTGTTGTCCTGCTCGTTCTGGGAGCTGTGCGCGCTCGGGTCGTCGGCGCTGATGACCGCCATGCCCCCCTCGACGCCCATGAGGACCGCGGAGATGAAGGAGTCCATGGCCACGTTCAGGCCCACGTGCTTCATGAACGCCAGGGAGCGGAGGCCGGAGGTGGCCGCGGCATAGGCCACCTCGACGGCCACCTTCTCGTTGGTCGAGTACTCGAAGTACATGCCAGCCGCCTCAGCCAGCTCGAAGAGGACCTCTCCGATCTCCGAGGAAGGGGTACCCGGGTACGTCGCCGCCACGGACACGCCCCCCTCCAGGGCGCCGCGGGCGAAGGCCTCGTTGCCCAGGAGGAAGAGGACCTCCCCCTCCCTCCCCCTCAAGATGCGCTCGTAGGCCAAGGGGATCACCAGATGGGCCCTTCCTTCGAAAGCTCCTCCTTCCTGAGGAGCCTCTCCCACTCCCTGTCCACGGTCTCCTGGACGTACCTGACGGCGTCCTCAGGGAGGTAGCGGAAGCGACCCTGCATCCTGAGGTACTCCTCAACGGGGATGAAGCGGGCCGGCTTGAAGGTCACCCTCCAGCGCCCATTCTCGACCTCGTACAGCGGGAATACCTTGCTCAACACGGCCTTCCTGGCAACCTCTATGGTCTTCTCCTCGGGGAACCTCCAGCCCGGAGGGCAGGGGGAGAGGATGTGGATGAACTTGGGGCCCTTGATGCTGGCGGCCTTCTTGAACTTCCTGTACATGTCCTCCGGGAAGGCGGGGGTCGCAGTTGCGGCGTAGGGGATCCTGTGGGCGACCATGATCCCGACCATGTCCTTCTTCCAGCCCTTCTTCCAGAACTCCCTCTTGCCGACGGGGGTCGTGGTGGTCCAGGCGTACTCCGGCGTTGCGGAGGACCTCTGGATGCCCGTGTTCATGTAGGCCTCGTTGTCGTACATGACGTAGATGAAGTCGTGGCCCCTCTCGACTGCGGCGCTCAGGGACTGGAGGCCGATGTCCGCGGTGCCGCCGTCGCCGGCCCAGCCCACGACGATCGCGTCCTCGCCCATAGCCTTGAATCCCTCGGAGAGGCCGGAGACCGAGGCTCCCGTGACCTCGAAGGCGGTGTACAAGAGCGGCACCTCGAGGTTCCTGTACGGGAACGGGCCGGGGATCACCGCCCAGCAGCAGGCCGGGATCGAGAGCACCGCCTTCTTCCCCAGGGCCTTGAGGGCGATCCTCATCGAGAGGGCCGCCCCGCAGCCCGGGCACGCGAAGTGCCCGGATATCAGGTACTCCTCCCTAGGGAGGGAAGTCTTCACCATCACTCCTCACCTCCCCTGAGATTCACCCACGTGATCTCCCTGTCCAGGCCCTCCTTCGCCACCTTCTCTATGTCCGAGACAATCCACTCCAGGTCCCGCACGCGGACGTCCCTGCCGCCGAGGCCGACTATGTAGTTCTTGATCGGCGGCGAGGACCCGTAGAGGGCCGAGCGGACCTCCGTCGCCAGGGCGCCGAGGTGCCCGAAGGTGAAGCTCCTGTCCAGCACCGCCACGGCATCCATCGAGGACAGGGCCTTCCTCACCTCCTCCGCGGGGAAGGGCCTGAAGGTCCTGATCCTGAGGAGGCCCACCTTCCTCCCCCTCTCCCTCAGGGAGTCCACCACGTCCTTGGCGGTGCTCGCTATGGAGCCCATGATCACCAGGGCGACGTCCGCCCCGTCCATCTTGTACTCCTCCACGGGGGCGTAGAGGCGCCCGAAGGTGTCCCAGAAGTCCTCGTAGGCCTTCTCCTCCACCCTCCTCGCCCTGCGCATCGCCCTCGCCATGCGGTACCTGATCTCCATGTACTGGTCCGGCATCATGAGGGAGCCGTAGCCCACTGGCTCACCCGGCCTGAGGCGGTGGGGGAGGTCCAGGGGGGGCAGGTAGTCGTCGACGGCCCCCTGATCGGGGATCTCCACGGGCTCGACGGTGTGGGAGAGTATGAACGCCTCCTCCGTCACCATCGCGGGCAGGAGGACGTCCCTGTCCTCCGCGATGCGGTAGGCGAGGATGACGGAGTCCAGGGTCTCCTGGTTGTTCTCGGCGTAGAACTGCAGCCAGCCCGTGTCCCTCTCGGCCACCGTGTCCATGTGGTCGCTCCAGATGCTCCACGGGGGTGCGAAGGCCCTGTTCACGACGCTCATCACGATGGGCAGCCTCGCGCCGGCGGCCCAGATCAGCATCTCGTGCATCAGCGCCAGGCCCTGGGAGCTCGTGGCCGTGTAGGTCCTGACGCCCGTCGCCTCGGCGGAGATGCAGGTGGCCATGGCGGAGTGCTCGCTCTCAACGTGGATCATGGTCGCGTCCATCTCCCCGTTCGCTATGAAATCCGCGATCTTCTCCACGATCGTGGTCTGCGGGGTTATCGGGTATGCGGCGACGATCTTGGGCCTGCTGAGCCTCGCTCCCCAGGCGGCGCTCTCGTTCCCTGTCAGCACCGCCTTCACGGTCCCACCTCCTCCCTCTCCATGGTGATGCACTTCACCGGACACTCGTTTGCGCAGATCCCGCACCCCTTGCAGTAGTCGTAGTCTATCACGGGAATCTCGTCGTACTTGTGCCCCTCGGGGGCCTTCTCTATCCTGATCGCGACGTCAGGGCAGAACTTCCAGCATATCATGCAGCTTATGCATCTATCGTAGTCTATCACGGGCCTCATCGTCCTCCAGCTGCTCCTCTTGATCTCCGAGGTGGGGACCCTCGCGATGGGCGCCTCCTCCAGCTCCTGCCACGGGTACGGCATCACGTCACCTCCCTAACGGACTCAAAAGCCCTGCGAACCGCCATAGCGTTCTCCTCCTTCTTCGCCGGGGCGCCCTCCCGGACCACCCTCTCCAGGGTCTCTAGGGAGACGAGGCGGGTTGCCCCGGCGAAGGCGCCGAGCATCGCGGTGTTCACGATGGGGTTCGTCCTGGAGCCCAGGCCCAGGTCTAGGGCGATGCCCGTCGCGTCCACGACGAAGTGGCGATACTTGCCCCTGTCCACGGGCAGCCTGCTCGGGTCTCCGCCGTAGTTGATGATCACGGAGCCCCCCTCCTTTAGGCCCTCGAAGACGTTCACCAGCGCAAGGAGGGCTGGGTCCAGGACGACGACGATGTCAGGCTCGTAAATCAGCGTCTTGAGCCTTATGGGCCTCTCGTCCACCCTCAGGAAAGCGGCCACGGGGGCGCCCCTCCGCTCCACGCCGTACATGGGGAAGGTGACGGCATACTTCCCCTCCTCCACGACGGCCCTGGCGAGGAGCTTGGAGGCAACGACGGCCCCCTGGCCGCCCCTCCCGTGAAAACGTATCTCTATCAAGCTATCACCGACGACATATTATTGGGGGTAATTAAGCCTTTGAGCGGTGCACGTACACCCTGTCCGGCTCAACGATGTGCACAACCTCGTGCCCCATGGAGACCAGCGCATCCGCGATGAACCTGCGGTGGCAGCGGAACCACAGCCTCTCCGCGCACATGATCGCCACCACCCTGCCCTCCGATAGCCTCACAAGGTCCTCGACCGCCCTCCGGAACTCCTCCGTCGCCGCGAAGGCCCTGTAGCCCCCCTTCCGGTAGCCCCCCAGGCGGTCCCCCATCCACAGGTACCCGATGCCCCTGGACTCAAGCGCCCCCTTCAGGCTCTCCAGGTTGAAGTGGGGGTACTTCCTGGAGGTGGGGAACCTCCTGACGTCCACCACGAGCTGGATGCCGAACCGCTCCAGGATGGCGATGAACTCCTCGAGGGTACGGTTCGAGTGCCCTACCGTGTAGAACCTCATCCGGAGAGGTACCTGAGGATCCCCTTCACGGCCCTCTTGGCGTCCGCGACGGCGGAAACGACGTCACCGCGGTCGTTCACAGGGTCTCCGCCAGCGAAGACCCCCTCGTAGCCCGTCATGCCGTTCTCGTCCACCGGGATCCAGCGCCCCTTGACGATCCTGTCCCTGACCTCCTCCGGGAGCAGGGAGTAGTCCGCCTCCTGCCCGATGGCGACGATCACGTAGTCCAGGTCGGCCTCGTAGACCTTGTCCTTGATGGGCACGGGCTTGGGCCTCCTGCCCTCCTGGGGGACCATCTCGTTGAGCCAGTAGCGCATCTTCCTGAGCTCCGGCCCCCCGACGAACTCCACTGGGGTGACCCTCTCCACGATCTTCACCCCCTCCTCCTTGGCGTCCTGCCTCTCCTGGGGGCCGGCGGGCATGTCCACCTCCCTGCGGCGGTAGAAGATCGTGACCTCCTCCGCACCGAGGCGGACGGCGGTCCTGGCCGCGTCCATGGCCACGTCCCCGCCGCCTATGACACCGACCTTCCCCTCCAGCCTCGGCCTCCAGCCCTCCCTGACCCTGATCAGGAACTCGAGGGCCGGGTAGACGCCCTCCAGGTCCTCGCCGGGGATCCCCAGCTTCCTGCTCCTCTGGAGCCCTATGCCCAGGAACACCGCGTCGTGCTCGGAGAGGAGCTCCTCGAAGCTCACGTCCTCCCCTACGCGGACGCCGCCCTTGAACTCGATGCCCGTCCTGAGGACCATGTCGAAGTCCTTCCTCATCGCCTCCTCGGGGAGCCTGAAGGTCGGGATGGCGTAGCGCACCATGCCCCCGACCTCGGGGCGGTAGTCGTAGACGGTCACGTCGTAGCCCTCCCTCCTGAGGTAGAAGCCGAGGGCGAGGGAGGCCGGTCCGGCGCCCACGGCGGCGACGCTGCCCTTCGTGGTCTCGGGGATCCTCAGGTCGAGGTGGTCCCAGTAGTCGTCGAACTTGGAGGCCACGTAGCCCTTCAGCCACATGATCCCTATCGGGGCGCCGGGCTTCCAGTAGACGCAGTGCTCCTCGCACCTCCTCGTGCAGACGTTCCCCAGGATCCCCGGGAACACGACGCCGTCCACAATGATGTTCAGGGCCCTCTCAAGGTCGCCCTCCGCAATGGCCTTGACGTACCCGGCTATGTCCAGCGAGGCGGGACATCCCTTCCTGCAGACGTTGCAGTAGGCGCACCTCCTCGCCTCCCAGCTGGCGTCCTCCTCCTCAAAGCCCAATAGGTAGGGCTTGAAGGTCTTCACCCTCTCCTCCAGCGGGAGCATCCTCGGAAACCTCTTCTTGAGCCTGTCCCTGGGAGACAGCATGGCAGGACCCGATTCGCGGATGTCGTTAAAAACCTTCATAAAATCATTACTTTCCTACTCCGTATGCCCAAGGCCGAGTACGGGGCCAGGGCCATAGAGGTTCTGGAGTTCCCGGAGAACGTCAGGAAGAACCCCGGCATGTACATAGGGGACGTCGGGAAGGACGGCTTCCACCAGCTCCTGCTCGAGGTCTTCCAGAACGCGGTCGACGAGGCCCTGGCCGGGCACTGCAGGAGGATCGTTGTCCGCATAGACGGGCGCAGGGCGTCGGTGGAGGACGACGGGAGGGGGATCCCCGTTGGGAGGCACAGGAAGCTGGGACGCAGCGCCCTAGAGGTCGTCTTCACGGAGCTCCACGCCGGGGCCAAGTTCAAGAGGACCTACTACGAGATCTCCGGGGGCCTGCACGGGGTCGGCCTCACGGTGGTCAACGCCCTCTCAGAGGACATCCAGGCCTTCGTGAAGAGGGGAGGGAAGATCCACTACATCGCCTTCAGGAAGGGGATCAAGGTCGCGGGGCCTGAGGTCGTGGGCGAGGTCAGGGACGGCTTCCCTGTCTGGAACGGGGACGTCAGGGCGAGGTTCGAGATCCCCTCCGACACGGGGACCCTCGTCTCCCTGGCCCCGGACCCCGAGATCTTCGAGGGGGTCGAGGCCTTCGACCCCGAGTACCTGAGGCCCTTCATCAAGGGGGCCGCCGCCCTGGTCCAGGGCCTCAGGGTCCGCTTCGTCCACCCCGGGGGGGAGGAGATGGTGGAGATGCCCGGGGGCTTCAGGTCCCTCCTCGAGGACCTGGCCCCAGGGAAGAGGATCCTCCCCGAGGACGTGGAGATAGGAGGCAGATTCATCTACAAGGGGAAGAAGGCCGAGTTCAACGCGGTCTTCAACTACGTCGAGGACCAGGGAGGGACCTACTCGTTCGTGAACGCGGTACTCACGAGGCTGGGAGGGGCCCACATGAAGGGCTTCCGAACAGGCCTCGCCAGGGCACTCTTCAAGCTGGGGCAGCGCATGGGGAGGTTCTCCAACCTCAAGTCCCTCCTCCCCGAGGACGTCTCGAAGGGCCTGGTTGCCGTGGTCTCGGTCAGGATGCAGAACCCCATGTTCGACTCCCAGATCAAGGCGAGGCTCGTCTCCCCGGTGGAGGAGCAGGTGGCGAACATCGTGGAGAGGGAGGTCCTCCGCCTGGGGGAGGAGAGGCCGGAGCTCTTCGAGCCCCTCCTCGACCTCCTGGAGGCCCTCGCGGAGAGGAGGATCATCCGCAGGTCCAGGAGGGGGTCCCTGAGGAAGACCCTCCTCCCCGGGAAGCTGGCCGACTGCTCCTCCCAGGACGTGGAGGAGAGGGAGCTCTTCATCGTCGAGGGGGACTCGGCCGGGGGCAGCGCGAAGCAGGCCAGGGACAGGAGGTTCCAGGCCGTGCTCCCCCTCAGGGGGAAGATCATAAACGTGGAGAAGGCCTCCCTGGAGAGGATCATGAAGAACAGGGAGATCAGGGCCCTGGTCCAGGCGATAGGGACGGGAATAGGGAAGAACTTCCGCATGGAGGGGCTGCGCTACGGGAAGATCTTCATCATGACCGACGCCGACGTCGACGGCGCCCACATCAGGACCCTCCTCCTCACCCTCTTCTACCGCTACATGAGGGAGCTCATCGAGGACGGGAGGGTCTACGTGGTCAAGGCACCCCTGTACAGGATCAAGAAGGGGAACGAGGTCCGCTACGTGTACTCCGAGGAGGAGAAGGAGGCCGTGCTCAGGAGGATGGGCAAGGGGGCGATGGTGCAGAGGTTCAAGGGCCTGGGGGAGATGAACCCCAAGCAGCTCTGGGAGACGGCCATGAACCCCAGGACCCGGAGGGTGGCAAGGGTCACCCTCGAGGAGGCGGCCGAGGCCGAGAGGCTGATCTCGAACCTCATGGGCCCCGACCCCGAGAAGAGGAGGATCTGGCTCGCCTCCAAGGCGGGGCCCAGGTTCGCGCACCTGCTCGACGTGTGAGGTGGTGGAATGGAGGAGATCCCGATCCAGGAGGAGGTGGAGAGCGCCTACCTCACGTACTCCATGTCCGTCATCGTTTCCAGGGCCCTCCCGGACGTGAGGGACGGGCTCAAGCCGGTCCAGAGGAGGATCCTCTACTCCATGGGGGAGATGGGGCTGAGGCACGACAGGCCCCACAGGAAGAGCGCCAGGATCGTGGGCGAGGTCCTCGGTAAGTACCACCCCCACGGGGACGCCGCAGTCTACGACGCCCTCGTCCGCATGGCCCAGCCCTTCACCACGCGCTACCCCCTGGTGGACGGCCAGGGGAACTTCGGCTCCATAGACGGGGACCCCCCGGCCGCCATGAGGTACACCGAGGCCAGGCTCTCCGAGATCGGGGAGGAGATGCTGAAGGGGCTCGAGGAGGGGGCCGTGGACATGGTCCCCAACTTCGACGCCTCCACCCAGGAGCCGGAGGTGCTCCCGGCCAGGTTCCCGCTGCTCCTGGCGAACGGGGCCCAGGGGATCGCGGTCGGCGTGAGCACCATGATACCCCCCCACAACCTCAGGGAGCTGGGGGAGGCCCTCACCCTGCTCCTCCACAACCCGGAGGCGACCGTCGAGGAGGTCATGGAGATCGTCAAGGGCCCCGACTTCCCCACGGGAGGCATCGTCCTCCAGGACGAGGGCCTGGAGAGGGCCTACAGGACCGGCAGGGGCAGGATCACCGTGAAGGGGGTCGCGGAGATCGAGGGAAGGAACATCGTCATCAAGGAGATCCCGTACACGGTGAACAAGGCGGACCTGGTCAGGGAGATTGCGGAGAAGGCGGAGGAGGGGAAGATCAAGGGCGTCTCGTACGTCAGGGACGAGTCCGACAAGAGGGGCCTGCGCATCTTCGTCGCCGTCAAGAGGGGGTTCGACCCCAGGGATGTCCTCGCGGAGCTCTACGACAGGACGAACCTCCAGATAGGGATGAACGTGGTCATGCTCGTCATCAGGGACCTGGCCCCCGTCCTCATGGACATCAGGGAGATCATGCTCTCCTGGATCGCGCACAGGCTCGAGTGCATCAGGAGGCAGGCGGAGTTCAGGCTCTCCAGGAACCGGGAGAGGGCCCACGTCCTCGAGGGCCTCATCAGGGCCGTCGAGATGATAGACGAGGTCGTGGCCCTGATCAAGGGCTCCAGGGACCCGGAGGAGGCGAAGAGGGGCCTCGTCGAGAGGATGGGCTTCACCGAGGCCCAGGCGAGGGCCATCCTGGACATGAGGCTCCAGAGGCTGACCGCCCTGAGCTCGGAGGAGCTCAGGAGGGAGCTGGAGAAGCTCAGGGAGCTCATAGAGAGGGACACCAGGATCGCGACCGTCGAGGAGGAGAGGAAGAGGGTCCTGGAGGCGGAGATCAGGGAAATCGTGGAGAAGTACGGGGACCCTAGGAGGACGAGGATCCTCAGGCCCAGGCCCGAGGAGGCCATGGTTATCCTCGCAGACGGGAAGCTGATCGTCTCCAGGAAGAGCATCCTGAGGAAGGAGAGGTTTGGGGAGATAGCCCACATCCACTCCGGCGCCGGCAGGGTCATCGCCGTCGACAGGGACGGCACCGTCTGGTTCCCCAAGAGGAGGAGGGTCTCCGCCAGGAACGCCATCTCCGCCTACGTCGCCACCGAGGGAACCCTGATCGCGGTCTCCCCCGAAGGCTACGCCTGGCACGCGAGGGTCGAGGAGCTGGAGGAGGGGTCCAAGCTGGTCCCCGAGGGGTTCCAGATCGCCGCCACCGAGCTCCTCTGCAGGGGGGACAGGCTCGCGGTCATCACCAGGGAGGGGAGGATAGGGATCCTCACCACGCTCCCGGGGAACGGGGAGAGGGCCGTGGACTTCCCGACCTCCGGTGACAGGGTCGCCCACCTCTTCGCCCTCCGCGGCGATAGGGAGGTCTTCGTGGTCCTAGAGGGTGGGAACGTGCGCGTCGAGCCGCTGGATGGCGGGAGGCTCAGGGTCTCCGGCGAGCTCCCCCTCATCCCCATAAAGATCTCCAGGAAAAAGGCCATAGCCGCCTACTCCCCCAACGCCAAGATGGTTGTGGCCATCCACGGGGGGAGGATGGAGATCCTGAAGCCGGGTGAGGCCCTGCCGGAGGACACCGAAAGGATCTTCGTAATATATTGAGGAAGCCCATTAGCCTCCGGTATGGATCTGACCAGCACCCCTATTGGTGATTTTCTGGACGCCCTGGCCTCCAAGTCCCCGACGCCCGGCGGCGGCTCCGTCGCCGCCCTCTCGGGCGCCATGGCCGCCGCCCTCATGTCGATGGTCGCGGAGGTCACGCTCCCGAAGAAGAAGTACAAGGTCTACGAGGCGGAGCTCAGGGACCTGGCCGAGAGGTCCAAGCGGAGGATCCTCAGGTTCCGGGAGCTCATGCAGGAGGACGTAAAGGCCTTCGACGCGGTCATAGAGGCCATGAGGCTCCCCAAGGACACCCCGGAGCAGGCGAAGGTGAGGGAGGAGAGGCTCAGGGAGGCCCTGCTGGGGGCCGCGGACGTGCCCAGGAGGGTCGGGATGGAGGCCCTCGAGATGCTCAGGGAGATGCAGGGCCTCCATGGGAAGCTCTACAAGTTCGTGGTCTCCGACCTCGCCGTCGCGGCCAGCATGGCGAGGGCGGCCGTTGAGGGGGCCGCCATGAACATGATTGTGAACGCAGCGTCCCTCAAGGACGAGGCCATCGTCGAGGAGGCGATGGCCATGGTCCGGGAGGCCGAGGGGCTGGCCAGGTCCGTGTTCGAGGCCGTTAAAGGGAGGTTGGTAGGATGAAGTCGGATATCGAGATCGCCAGGGAGGCGAAGCTCCTCCCCATATGGGAAGTCGGGGAGAAGGTAGGGCTGTCGAGGGGGGACCTCGAGCTCCACACGGACTACATGGCCAAGATCAAGATGGACGTCCTGAAGAGGCCCATCAGGAAGGACGCGAAGGTCGTGCTCGTCACCGCCATGACGCCCACGAAGCTGGGGGAGGGCAAGACGACGGTCGCCGTTGGCCTCTCCCAGGCCATGTGGAGGATAGGGAAGACCGCCATCGTGAACCTCAGGGAGCCATCCCTCGGACCCGTGTTCGGGATCAAGGGGGGCGCGACGGGCGGCGGCTACGCCCAGGTCCTCCCCATGGAGGACATAAACCTCCACTTCACCGGGGACTTCCACGCCGTGACCTACGCCCACAACCTGCTGGCCGCCATGCTGGACGCCCACCTCCACTTCGGCAACGAGCTGGGCTTCCACATCAAGAGGATCGAGTGGGGCAGGGCCCTGGACCTCAACGAGAGGGCCCTCAGGCACATCATCGTCGGCCTCGGGGGTCCCGGGGACGGCGTCCCGAGGGAGAGCCACTTCGTGATCACGGCCGCCTCGGAGATCATGGCCATCCTGGGCCTCGTGACCTCCTACCGGGAGCTGAAGGAGGCGCTCTCCAGGATCGTCGTGGGCTGGACCAGGAAGAGGGAGCCCATCGTGGCCGGGAAGCTGGGCGCCGTGGGGGCCATGGCCGCCCTGCTCAAGCACGCCCTCAAGCCGAACCTGGTGCAGACCATCGAGAACACCCCGGCCATCGTGCACACGGGACCGTTCGCCAACATCGCCCACGGGACCTCCAGCCTGATGGGGGTCGAGGTGTCCAGGAGGCTGGCCGAGTACACCATCATAGAGGCGGGCTTCGGCTCGGACCTGGGTGCCGAGAAGTTCATAGACATCGTGGCCAGGAAGGGCGGCTTCAGGGTCGACGCCGCCGTCATCGTCGCAACCATAAGGGCCCTCAAGGTCCACGGGGGGGTCCCCCTGGAGGAGGTCAAGCAGGAGAACGTGGAGGCCGTGAGGAAGGGCTACGAGAACCTCCAGAAGCACATCGAGAACCTCAGGATCTTCGGAGTCCCGGCCGTCGTCGCCATCAACCGCTTCCCCACGGACACCGAGGCCGAGATCAGGGCCCTCGAGGAGCTCCTGGAGCAGGAGGGCGTGCCCTACTCCCTGGTGGAGGTCCACTCCAGGGGAGGCGAGGGCGGCATAGACCT
>Ga0116200_10000694_pt1 | contig 11772 bp, 7 predicted proteins | sample Mar14436cmmetaG_FD_94478 | JGI IMG/M metagenome (GOLD analysis project Ga0116200, IMG submission 94478) | Marine hydrothermal vent microbial communities from Guaymas Basin, Gulf of California to study Microbial Dark Matter (Phase II) - Marker... ... | reverse complement strand
CAACACAGCTAGTATAGCTACTCCAAGTGGGCGCTCAGGCTTAACATACATTCAACTCACCCCTGTTTTAATACTATTTTAATACGATACCGTTAAATGTTAAAAAAGGTTTCTCAGATAATAATACAGTAAAACTAGCGTAGCTTACCTGGATATACTCCAGAAGAATTTCTCAAAATTATTAGAGAAAATTAGGGAACAGCTTTAAACGTTATAGTAGATGGAATAATTCTCTACGATAGAGGCTTTATAGAGAAAGCTAGAAACTTTTCAAAAACCATAAAAGAGCTTAAGCTTAAACGCGTAACAAATGGCTGAAAAATCCGGGGAAAGTATTCAAAAATTTGGAAAATTAGGGCGGTATAATCACCAACAGATAAAATAGCATATTAAACTCCAAATGCTGCGTCTCTCTCCCACTGTCGCTAATCATTCTATTATACCTTATTCTTAAATCAAAAGAGTATTTTAAGGCTAGATTTATTAATGCTGTTTTGCGTCCCCAAAACTGCGTATAGGAACTTCTCTCTCTTCATAAATATATACTTTTAGCTAAAAAGAAATATTTATCATGCTAATAGTTTTTTACAACGTTCATAATTTAGGGCATCAGTAAAATGTTCAATATTTTCTACTAAAATTCGATTAACTCGAGATTAATCATAAGGTTATAAATTTCTAGATGAGCATATGGTGGAAATCAGGAGATTTTATTGCTGGTTCAGTTAAGGGGAAATCCTATATCTATAGAGCGCTTCTACTACAATATGGAAAGCATTGAATTCATAGAATACGCATTAAAGAAGGCTCTGTAAATAAAGGACCGTGCTTTTAGAATGACGGACATTATTTGCTATCTCGCTTATGGAAGAGAAAAACTAATGCTCCTCAACTTAGATATAATAGAGTTCTGAGTTCAATTTTTGAAAATGAAGATTAGGCTGGAACTTTCTGAGTCTTTAAAAGCATTAAAGTTGCTAAGAGCGGCACATTGAGTGCTAAACAGATATGATAGGCGAGACGGTGTGCGTTATCATCAATGAGGAAAAAGCCGAGAATGTAGCTTCGGGGTTCTGATCGATGAGAGCTAGGGGGTGATTATAAAAGAAGTAGAGGGGTCCTTTGCTTGACTAATACCTTAAGGCGGTTATCCAAGTTTAGTAACGCGTGGTGCACAAATTCCTGCCTTAATTATAAGAGTAACCAACTCAGGAATTTCTTCATTGAAAATTGATGGTATTCCCAGTCTTATTGCCTGAACCTGTTTATATCCGTTCCTGGCCACGTGGACAGATAAAATTCCTAGCCTTACAGCGGCTATAGCATTTGCTAAATTATCTTCGAATGCTACTACAGGATCTTCAATTCTATAACCCATTTTCTGTAGGCATGCCCTAAACATTTCTTCCTTGAGTGGACCATAACCGGAATCCCTGCCAACTATAAGGTCGAAAACATTCTTTAGTCCGATTCTTTCCAGGGCTTTGACAGCGCTCCGTTCAGCTTGTAATGTAGCTATGCACATAGGAGACTGGTCCTTCAGGTTCTGAAACATTTTCACATCGACAAGGCTACCTGCACTTCTAGCAGCTTTAATTTCGTAATCCTCAATCAGCTTCGAGACTTTGAGGTATTCTTCTCTGTTTTTCATCCAGAGCTTATAGAGCAACGTTCTAATCTTATCTTGCCTACGAGCGTAGCCTAGCTCTATCATTCTTCTCCGAAGTCTCTCCCAGTCTATTTTTAAGCTTAGAAGGGTAGAGTCTAGATCAAATATAAGCAATGGTTTCTTGGATGAAGCCCTAATGCGATGAACTAGGCCACGTATCCAAGCTCTCACCCTGCCAATATCTCTAGCAAGGCTTCTAACCCACCTTTTCTTCTCACCCCTAAGTTTGTAAAGACCTACTGAAATCTGCCCCAAAAGTCTGGCTGGATCAGTAAAGTCAACATCCGAAAAAGCTTTTTCCCTAACGCTCTTAGCAGCCATAAATATCCAAGTCTCTGGAAGCTTGGCCAGATACCTAAGTCCATCCACCAGCCAATAATATTCTCCTTTCCTTATGGTTAGTTTCGTAGCCAAGCTAGAGGCGACATTAGGATCTCTCAGATATGCTAGGGCCAACACTGCGGGAAACTGGAAGCCAAGCGAGACGGGGAGGTGTAGGCTACCCCAGAATTTCGGGTTTAACTCTATGACTAGATACTCGTCGCGCTCAGCACACCATTTTGTCTCAACCATCAATGGTCCTGTCCATTCGAGAAAACTCACGATACTGCGGCCAAGCCTGTACAGGTTAGGTTCGAGTACTGGACCTCTTGCAGCTAGGCTAGCACCACCTGAGGGATCATATTCAATTATTCTCTCGTGCGTGAATTCTAATAGTGGTCTTCCCCTGTATGCAACTGTGTAGTAGCCTCTGGCTATGCCGGGAACATATTCTTGAACTAGGCATGGAGCTCTGCTTACAGCATTTTTGGCAGCTTCCTCATAGTCTAGAAAGTATTCGGGCTTGGAGGCGTCTCCAAGTCCTTTGATGACGATAGGGGGCTTAAGCCTTGTTAAGTATTTAGTGTCTATAGGTTTTTTTATTACTACCTGTTTCGGTGTTTTTGCGATGCCTTCTAATAGTTTTGGAAGCTTATCCTTGCGAGAGGCTCTAGAAACGCTCTCGTAGGAGGGTGCGGCTAACTTAACGTTTCTATCCTTGAAGAAGATATTCCACCTGGAAAAAGTGTATACATCGATGAAATCCACCGGCATAACGAGGTCCACGCCTAGATCTGCTGCGAGTGAAGCTACAGTCAATGCCCATTCGGCACTACTCCTATTGGCTTTAAGTCTCCATATTCTTTTTACCAATCGTGAATAGTTATGAGGGTGAAACTTACGGTGTGATACGCCGAGTACCTCCGCATTTATCATTTTAAGAGACCTTGCCATAGCTATTGCTTTGCGGGAGGCTATGGAGGCAATTAGTATTTTATCGGCCAGTTTTCTTCACCCATAAATGCTATTCCAGTATTCGTATATATTCCTGCCATTCGTCATCCAAGCATTTCTTTCCTTCAGATATTTAAGGATCGCTCTGTAGAGGCGGGACCATTCCCCATAGCGAAGTTCATCGAAGGTATTGTTATGCCATAATATTGTTATAACCCCATTATACTTCTCGACTCTTCTGCACAATAGCTTTATCATGTCAAAGGCTTTTTTGGGCGTTGTGTGGAGATAGCCGAATAGTGTAGTGTCCATTACTATAAGCGGTATCTCCCAGATATCTATTATTCTTCCATCTATGGTACAGGGCCTAAAGGGATGGCACATTCCATTACGAAAGCCCGGCATATCTGCGAAACCGAAAGTAGTGTCGTACTTAAAGCCAACATCAGCTAGAAGAAACCAGGTATCGGGGACTTTAAATCTGAGGTAATGTATTCTTACACCAATAACCTCTTGCCTCAAAACTTTTTCAAGCCTTTCCTTTTCTCTTCTTAATTCATCTGGATCATCATAAGAAAAGTACCCAGCATGAAGCCCGACTTCCCATCCCAGCCCTGCGATCTCTGCTATCTCACTACTTATACTTTCAACGTTGTATATTTGACCGTATTCCTTTCTGCTTGCCTTGAAAAAGAATGTGGATCGTGCATCATATTTTTCCTCCAGCATCATTATATCCTTAAAGTTCAGATAAGGATTGTATTTCTTTATCACTCTACTAGATAATCTTTTTAAAAATTCCCTCATGTCCTTTCTAGCAATTGCTTTCTTAGATGCTGCCACTATATGCTTTATTGGCGGATATATGTAGTCGACATCATGCGTGAGGCAAACAGCGAACCTATAATGCTCGGGCCATTCTACCTCCAGAACTTTATTCTCGATCAGATAAGCTGATACCACGGGATCAAGCGTGCTTGTTCGATTAGAGAATTTAAATAGGAATCGCCCGTGTTGATCGCTGGGTGCAGAGTATTCTTCGCTCGCTACGTATACATTGAATAAATGGTGCTTTCTCTTTATGTGGTTGATTACGTGTTCCCATCTATACATGTATTACTCCAAGGTTTAGATAATTTTATGAATAAAAATATATTTACTACTGTAAAAGCGTAGAGACAGATAAGGTTATGTGAGCAAGTCGAGAATGGAGATGAGGGGGTTGTACGGTGTAATAGTCCCAGCGAGAGAAGATCTCTCTATTTTAGATAAGTGTTTAAAAAGTATTGCTCATCAATCAGTGAGGCCTGACTATATAGTCTTAGTAGATGACGGCTGTCCCAGGGGGGCAGAGAAAGTGGCGTTAAAATACGGCTGTATATATACTAGGTTTCCCCTCGAGCATGAAAGCTGGGTAGGCAAACCCCAGCTCAGTCTAGTATTTAACTGGGGGCTCAAGCATTTACCCCTAGAAGAGCTAGACTACTTCATGGTTGTTGGGAGTGATACGATCTTATCAAGAAATTACGTCGAGACTATAATCCAAAAAATGGGTAAGGCTGTCATCGCGAGTGGTGTTGTCCGAGGAGAGGAAAATCCTATTATCCCGAGAGGAACCGGTAGAATATACAATGCAAGATGGTGGTCGAATAATATACGGTGGTTTCCACTAGCTTGGTCTTGGGAGACATATCCTCTGTATAAGGCACTAGCAACTGGCTACAAGATAAAAGTAGTTCGCGAGGCAGGCATATACGTTCTGAGACCGACGAGAAACATAAAGCCTGAGTATGGTTATACTATGCGAGAACTGGGCTATTTTACCCCTTTAGTTCTAGCCAGATGTCTAAAAAATCTTGTTAAGACACCATCTTCAGCCATAAAGTTGTTTGCGTTATACCTACGCTATAGAGCCTCACCGTTAGATCATGAGGTAGCCAGCTTTTTAAGGTACTGGCAAGCCAGAAGGCTAGTAGAGAAAATTTTCTTTATTAAATAAGAATTGATTGTATCTGTGCGAAATATCTCTATGTGTTAAAAGGCTATCTTCCTGCTAATATTGTTTCTCCGGTAGATGATATTGTGAGCGAAATTTTAATCTAGCCCTGTGATAAATATAATTTCAATTTTCTAATTTTCGCAACTAACCCTACCTTACCTCTCAAGCTGTTCTCTCTCATGATATGTTTCACGGTATATTTTCTGAGAATTTTTAACACGTCTGCTTCGTCAAACATGTTTATTCTTTCCTTAGGGTCACGCCTTAGGTTGTATAGTTCTTCTCTTATCCCGTGGGCTGTAATGCTTAGTATATATTTCCATTTCCTTGTCCTATACGAGTATTTTCTAACACCCACTCCAGCATACTCGCTTATAACAGGTTTCTCATGCTTCTCCTCACCTGAAAATAAATGTTTAAAGGTTTCTCCTAAGAAACCTGGTGGAACCTTAAAACCCAACAAGTCGAGTATGGTGGGGGCTAGATCTATAAGACTAACTTGGCTGTCTATCCTAGTGCCCGGCCTTATACCAGGTCCGGCCATGATTAAAGGAACCCGTATTAATTCCTCGTAGAGTAAACCACCATGCCACAATGCGTCATGCTCACCTAGCAGTTCACCGTGATCGGCTGTAAGTATAAAGTAACTATTATCTGTAGAGACTCCCAGTTCTTCCAGCTTGTCTAAAAAATTCCCTAACTGTTCTTCAACATAATTTATTTCTGCATCGTAGAATAGGGAGATAGCCTTTAGTTCTTCCGTAGTAATGCTTTTGGGATTATTATACATTTTTTGATAAATTTTTAAACATTCAAGGAGGGCATGCCTAGTATCCCATCCAATTGCTTGCAAATAATGTAGAGGCGGAAGATAAGGGGCGTGAGGATCCATGAAGTGGACCCAAAGAAACACCTTCTTATCACTTCTTTTAAGGATTTTATTCAAGAACGGGGTGATACTTGCTATAGTTTCTTTAGCATCCGTATAAGGCAGAATAGTCTCACGCGTTATTTTCCGAATATTTACGTTCAGCCATGCACTAAGCCAGCAAAACATCCCCGAGGTTCGGCATAATTTTCTTAATAAATTTGAGAATTTTTCTCTACTGCTGGCTTGTATAATAGTTTTTGTTTTTCTTAAATTTTTGTAATACTGAAAGTATTCTTCTAGAGCGCGAAGGAATATTGATAATACAGTGTTGGAGTGCAAGCCTATAGTAACGTATCCTTTCTTAGCCAAAACTTCCGCAAGACTAACTGTTTCTTTGTTTATATAGAGAGGTAACTCAAAGTCGATATGCTCTTTCTTCAAGTAACGTACTCCTTGCATCAGCCATCTACTTTCGATTTTAACCCTATGCATCAAAGGGTAAGTAGAGGTAAAAAGAGAAACAAAGGATGGAAGGGTCCAAGAACTATTAGAGACAGCTTGAGTAAATATTGACCCTTTTTTCGCGAGCAACTTAAAGCAACTCGAAGCACTTCCTCGGAAAACACGATCAAAAAATCGATCAGCCCGTAGACAATCAATTGTGATTAGTATTACATTGCCTGGCATATTATTCTCCTTCACTTTACTTATCCCCTTTCACTCTAATTTATATAAATCTATTTTAATGCCTATACAGTCTAATCATGATTAGAACGATACAGTACCTGTTTATTTATAGTCTTCGAAATTTTTTATAAATTTTTTTATAGAGCCTAATTATTTGGTCTATGCGTTTTTCAATATCGAATTTTTCCTCTGCTATTCTTCTACCATTCATGCCCATACGCCTAGCCTCTGAAGAATTATCGATCAGATACACTATTTTCTCGGCTATCTGTTCAGGTTTTTTTGGCGCAACAAGAAAACCATTGACTCCATCTATGATTTGGTCAAGAATTCCTCCAACCCTGCTACCGATCACGGGTCTCCCACACGCCATAGCCTCACTTACTACTAGGCCAAAAGCTTCCTGAACTGAGGGAACAACTACTACGTCACTCGCGGCATAGTAGTATGGAAGATCCTTTTGCGAGATTCTACCAGTAAATATAATCTTATCTCTTATACCAAGTCTAACAGCCAATTCTTCGTGAAATTTTCTGAGCGGCCCATCGCCACCTATGATAAAAACCACGTCACTCCTTTTCTTTAATACTAGTGCCGCTGCTATTATCAAATACATTATACCGTACTTTGGCTTATGCTTCCTGACCGTGAAAACTACATACTTGTCTTCTACTTTCAGTCTTTTTTTAATACTAGTCCCATCAAGGTCAGGGTTAAAGCGTCGAAGATCAACACCATTAGGTATAAAATGCACTTTCTTGTCATTACCAATTATTTTTAATGCCTCACGGTAAGTTGCACTACTCGCTGCTATTATGGCATCAGCCTCTAAAAGAACCTTTCTTACAATAGCATCGTATCTCCTGCTAAGCCTAATGCCGTACTTGATTGAGGGTTCTATTAGAATATCGAAACCATGTAACGTTACTATCAGTGGTTTCTTGCATTTCTTTTTAGCTAACAGACCCGCTAACCCGCCATAATGAGCGAAATGCGCATGCATCAAATCTATTTCGTGCTTCTCCACTACTCTAGCTATATTTATAGCATAGAGATTTTCACCGTATATCCTTTTAGGACTCCGAAACAAGGAGACTAGTGGATAATAACCTAGATTTTTAACAGTCGTTGTCATGGCCTTTAAGTCTAGGAGTCTTTCCAGTCCATAGAAATGAATCTTGTAGGACTCGGAAGGCAACTCGACAGCAAACCTTATCGCGTAAACCCTTATGCCCCGCTTAGCTAATCTATATATTTCATTAAATACAAATGAATAAGGTATTTGTTCTGGGGTCTTTCCTACACGAGTCGCTATGACGGCAACTGAAAGATCCATTTCATTAAACACCTGTTGTAGGCTTTGCTAATATTATTATAACCAAGTAAATGTCTTTTCAGTTTTACTTCCCAGTTTCAAAGATCATAAATACAAGAGTCCTAATTTATAGACTTTAAATTAACATGCGACGTTTAGTTCTGTATATTCTCCTTAGCGTATCCCATTTCCCTACATAATCTGCCAAATTCTGAGATGTTGCTATCCATTCGGCGTCGTGAACATGTGAAAGAGGGAGATCAAGCAAACTCATTATAAGCGGAGCTACATGATAAGTATACATGCGATGTGGTATATTTACAGGCAAGTTATTAGGGTATAACATTAATACTCCTAGAGGATGATGATATAGACGTCTCCTTTTAATAATTACTAACCCTGTAATCCATGGATTAGCTAAATTATAACCACCATCAAAATCAGGGTATAACATTATGTGCGGGGCTCTCCCTTTCTTCCGCCCCCAGTACACCTTTTCCCGCTCTAAAACTTTGAGGCCTGGAACCCTTGAAAGGCACTTCATCACTCTGTTCCGCACAGCTTCGTCCCTTATATACACACCGTATGAATGGTTGTCGTACATAAATGCCTTAGATCCTACCATATCCACGCTGGGAAGCCTGATCTGTAGATTCCTACCCTTAACTTTCTTGTAGGCGGCTTTCAGGAGCTTCCTTAATGGTGTAGGCAATAGTTTTTTTGCCAGCCTGTACAATGATGGGCTCATTCTAAAGCCCCTTTCTTTTATCTCTCTCCACGTCTGAGGTATAGCTAGCCCATTTTTCACTAAAACATCATTGACGCTAATGAAATTCTCGCATTTCGTGAACCCATGATCAGAAACTATTATTAGATAGTCCGAATATTCGACCATCATCCTGATGATATCGTCGACGGTCTTGAATATTGTTGCTTCACAGGGATAGAATTCATCTAACAGAGTAGGTACTCTGTGAAGTAGGTGGTCTGGTACTTCAAGCATCAGCCAGAAAAGCCGCCAGTCTTCGAGCCTTGCCATCAACTCTTCAACCAATCCCTTGATCACCTGAACTTTTAACACGTAGTGTTTAAATGCCATATCTGGATCCTGGGGTGTTATCAGAGGTATTTCCTCAAGCGCCCGCAGATACTTGCTGAGGCTTCTCGGGTAATATGCCGCCTTGGGAGCCAAAAAGTGATGAACAAGTACGTGGAGGTTCTTCATGGGTATCAAAGGGTGGGGTGGAACGGGGTTAATCGCTATGCTTGGAACTCTCTGCATTGCAAGCATCTCATGCACTCTCGGATGTCCTAGATCATTAGCACTATACATCCTCTTCACTCCTCTACGTGGATCCAAGGCATAGAAACCGAAGACTCCATGCTTACCTGGATTCACGCCAGTCATTATACTTGTCCACGCCGGCATCGTTGAAGGAGGATAAGAGTAGAGTTCTGTCTTCAGGCTCTTCTGCAGTAGAGCCTTAGTAAAAGGCATGGCTCCATGCTCAAGCAGTTTATTTAGATAAGGCCAGCACAGTCCGTCGAGCCCGAGTACTGCTACCCTAGTTGGCACACACTATAGGCTTTTCACAGCGTTTTATATTTTATGGCTTAAAAACGGGACGACGATAATAATTAGCCACCAATCATGATTATGTCATCCCCCTGTTCTCTCTTCGCTTTTTGAAGACTTTAGTGACTATTATTGGTGATAACATAACTATTACCACGTTAATGCTATCAGCATTTCGTTTTTGGATTTTTTATGAATGTTATTAGCTAGATTAGGTTTTATACTTACCTTTCACGCCTACCTCTACCTTGGGCGCGAGATATACATAGGTTTTTGCTAGGAATTCTCTTACAATAGATGTCGTGAAATTGCTTGCGCGCCCGTCGATCATTCTGAACAGAGTCAAACTCTTCTGAGTCTTTACCTGCACATAAAATGGGTGGCATATAATCTTTTAAGAGAGAAATACAGCCTTTATTAACAGCTACAAGTTCGCATTAGTCGAATTTTAACATTAGGCTTGTTTTGATAACTTTAAAGCCTTTTCCAACAAAATCTTGGAATTTGCGATCAATGATATAGAGAATACAGAAATAAAGTAAAGCAGAGGCTATGACTGCGGGGCCTAGCTTCGAAAGTAAAGCCCAGATACTAACTACTGGGTCAACTGGATATATTATCCACAATAAAGCAATGTCAAGTGATGATATTAGAAACTTTATAGCATATTTGCCCATAGATTTGTAAGGTAATGCTATTTTAAATTCTCTTCTTAGTAACAAGTCATATGCAATTATAATTGCGAGAATACGAAAACAGTATAAAACCCCCCAACTAGATACTAGAGTAACTGAATCATATCTAAACGTGTATGAAATTATACTAAGGGAAACAAGGTATACGATAGTTATGAATAATCTTACTAAGGGCATTTTAAAAAGAACTGTTTTTGTTAAATGACATCTACCAAGGTCTCTTAATTCTAATCCTCTAAGAGTTGTTGTTAAAAAGGATAGAATAAGATGAAGAATAGAAGAAAAGACAAAGATTTTAACAGCGAGCGACGCTACAACATATTTTATGCTATAAATAGCTACTATTGGATCAGTATAAATGAGAAGCCCAACAACCATAGGAATTGCAAGTAACGACGCGGCCCAGAAAGCCTCAATAATGTCTCGAACATCTCTTTTTGCAAGTAATCTCGCGTAAAGTGCAGGCAAAACATATGTGGACATAGCGGTTATTCCTAGCAACGACATAGAAACCCCATAGTAAGCTATTGGCTCTTCACTTCCAGCAATGCTTCTAACTATAAGAACATCTAAGACTAAAACTGTATTTGTGAAACTATTAAAGAGAGGAAGCCAGGATTTTTCAATCCAGTCTTTGGCAATACTCCAGTTGACTTTAGACAGCGCGATAACACCCCGGTTAACGTAATATAGTAGGGTAATAGAAAATATTCTTCCCGCAATTATTGAAAATATAGCCCCTAGAAAGCCCAATCTTAAGACAATTACAAACAGAAATGCGCATACCGCTTGTGTAACCTTTAAGAGTAGATTTGATAGACCTGTAAATTGCGGAGCGTGAGCAGATGTTATTGAATTGAGACAGCGTTCAATATAGAGTTGAAAAACTATAACCGAGGCTAAGATTAGGTAATTGAGTGGCTGATTGAAAATTATAGAAGCCTCAAAGGCGATAACCATATAAGCAAATGAAGCTATCATACCCAAAACAATAGCTAATAGAAGCCCTGTCTTTGCTGTGTTAATACCTCTGCTGATAGTTCTGGGAAGCCAGTAAGTGAATATGACTATGAATGGAGTTACGTAGCTTATGTATTTGAAAAATAGAGTCCATATTCCAAATTCGATAACAGTAAACCTTCTCGTGACAAAAACAGTAAAAAATAATCCGGCGATTAAACTTAGAAATTTTGTTATCGAGTTGATTAACGTGGCATATTTGAGCCTGACATTAGCGCCATACGCTATGTTGGCCAAAGTCTGTTCCCAAAAATCAAAGATAAGAGGTTATAATAAACTTATGCTACTGTAAAATTTGTGGCATTTAACTTTGTAGCATTCCGTAGACTGGTATGGAAATCCTGACCACCAAAGAATTATATAAAAACGGATGAAAGCTGAAATATAGGACTTTATCTATATTTTAAGGGAAAAAGTTTTGGCGGTAGGAATCTTTAGCTTAGAAGAACGTCTTAGAGAGAGTTAATTCGTCGAAAACGATGCCTCCGGGACAGACACGGCATTAATGCCGAATTATCTGCCATATTACTATGATATTTCAGATTTGCAAGAAAAGATTAGAGTTATCAAAAAGGTTACGATAAATAAGCTAACAAATAATGTATAATAAAGGTTAAAGAGCCTTAAGCTAAAATATTTAATTCTCTAAGCTTTTTAAGAAGGAT
>Ga0116200_10000693_pt1 | contig 11778 bp, 12 predicted proteins | sample Mar14436cmmetaG_FD_94478 | JGI IMG/M metagenome (GOLD analysis project Ga0116200, IMG submission 94478) | Marine hydrothermal vent microbial communities from Guaymas Basin, Gulf of California to study Microbial Dark Matter (Phase II) - Marker... ... | reverse complement strand
GCCATTTAGAAGCTAGACATCCCAAAGTGACACATCGTCACAAAACCCTTATCAAATGCCTCGAAGACACAGGGATTATTGTCGAGCTTAGCAGATTTAAACCTAAAATCATTAAATGCCCAAACCCGTTATGTCGGAAAGAATTTACTAAATACGATGAAAAAGAAACGGATGTAGCTCTAGCCGTAAAATTATTAGAAATTTTTTACACTGATGAATGTGACACAGCCGTCCTGGTTACAGGAGATACAGATCTAGCTCCGGCTGTAAGAGCGGCAAAAAGACTTTTCCCCAAAAAATGTATTTTATTCGCATTTCCATACCGTAGACAAAATAATGAATTACATAAACTTGCTCCTGGGTCTTTCGTGATTAGTAAGAGACAGTACGCAAGGTATCAATTCCCCAACCCATATAAGTTAGCCGACGGCACACTGATTGAGAAACCCGCAAGTTGGTAACTATACAAAAACACATTTACATCTTAACTTTTAAACGAAAGAACTTTTCTGTTCTTTTCCTTAGTTTCCTCGGTCAATGCAGGTTGCAACCTTCAAAAACGGATACTCGCCTGTATTCTTCGCATAATTTTCTACACGCTAGCGGAAAATATGATATTTTAATCACGGTGGTATTACTCATAGTTTGGGACCAAATAAGCAAAGAGGAATCAGGCAATGGATAAAGTACTTGAGGAAAGACTGCAAGTGTGTAGGGAACTCGGGGAAAAAATCGAGCAGGCGAAACATGATTTAATTGAAGCTGCTGCGAAGGATGCCGGATTTCCCAAGAAAATCACATCAATAGAAGTAGACCTTTCTGTTGAACATTTAAAGACCATGGAAGAAGAAATAAAGTACGTTGAAGGCAAAAAACCTTTCGGCCTGGTAGCAGCAGTCTTCCCGTATGATGCTCCCACGGTAATGCTGGCGAGGCTTGGCGGAGCCGCAATACTCGGTGGAAACAGACTTCGCTTTAGCTTTTCCTCCCTAACACCTCTAAGCGCAGAAATAATAATGCATCTGGCAAGACCTTTTTCGGATCTCGAGTCGGTCTATCCAAAAGATAACAGGGACTTTGGCAAAGAGTGCGTGGAGGACCCAGAAGTCCGAGTCTTGTTCATATCGGGAGCCGGGCAGGTTGGTGAGTATTACAAGAATTCTATCGATCATTTCGACAAGATATTTTTTGCAGGACCCGGTGGGATGCCGGTTGCAGTGGTTTTCCCGGACACCGATTCGGAAAAAGCAACTCAGTTTATCACAACCAGAGCTTTTATAAACGGTGGCCAGTATTGCACAACCATAAAATGAGCCCTTATCCACGAAACCCTCTATGAGGATCTAAAAGAAAAAATTCTGGCTAAAAGGAAAAAGATAAAAGTCGGCGATCCCATGGATGACGAAACAGACATCGGTTACATCAAGGCATTGAGGACCAGAAAGTCAATGGAAAACGCAATCAAGAGCTGCAAGGGAGCAAAAATACTGCTGGGCTCAATGAAAGGCGAATGGATAACTCCCTTTGTTCTGGAGACAAACACTTATCCGGATCTGGAACTGTTTGGCCCGTTTTTGATACTTCAAAAATGCAAAGACGAAAACGAACTGATAAGCGCGGCAATAAATACGGAGCACGGTTTTTTGATTGCATATTTTGGAACTCCGTCTGAAACTTCTGTGCAAAAGTTTTATGACCGCTTCGGCATGGTTCACAATAATCCAGAGTTCCGATTTACTCCTCTCAGATTGCCATTTGGTGGAAAAGGAAAAAGTGGCTGGATTTTAACCAGGAAAAACAATCACATAGAAAAACGGGACGGGGCTTTTATTTACTCCGAAGAATTGGTCCACGAATAGCAAAGCTTCATGATTATATCCGCGGTGATTTGATTGGGAAAAATTGTATTTTTGCATTGTCGAGCATTTTTTTATCTGGACACCAGCATAACGAGCGGAGATATTCTGAACTTCTCCCTTATTCGCTTTGCGTGTTTTGAAGCTTCAGCTTTTTTAGCGTAATTACCCACACAAACTCGAAACCAGACGCCTTTCTCCTTCAACTCTACCCTTTCAACACTTCCCTTGTATCCGTACTTATCCAGCTTCTTCGCGAGGACATCAGCCATTTCTTTTTTTCTGAAAGACGCAACAAGGATAAAAAATTCTTCCTTCTGATGACTCTTTGCGGGAGACAGAATTTTTTTTCCGGGTTTCCTAGTGATGGATTTCGACGAAACTTTCCGCTGTCTCCTGTTTGACTCCGCTGCCTTATCAAGATTATGAAAAAACTCAAGCTGCTTTTCTATCTTTTCGGGATTTAAGTTTTCTTCAGCCACTGAATCCTGGGTTTCAGCAGTAATCTTTGAATTTTCAGCAGTCGCTTCTTTCGCCTGTTGTCCTTCAATGCCAAGCCAGCTAATCTTCGTAAATATAACCCCTCTCCCTGTAAGCACACCGAGGACAAACATCCACAAACAAACAACCAGCATTCCGCCAATTAACAAAATCAAGTGCACTACCGACAGTTGAATGCTGTAAAATTTTCGTTTTTTAGGTGTCTTAGGCTTATTTCTCATTTACATTTTCTCTGGTGCTTCGACACCAAGAATACCAAGTGCGTTCTTAATTACTGTCTGGATAGCCTTCACCAACCGGAAACGCCCCTTCATTAGCGGCTCATTATCCGATATTATTCTGTTTTTATTGTAGTAACTGTGAAAGACAGATACCAGGTCGTTGAGATAATAAGGCAACCTGTGAGGCTCCAGAAACTTTGCGCAGTTATTTACAACAGAGGGATACTGAGCCAGTATTCTCATCATCTTTTTTTCCTGGGGCTGCTCTAGGACACTTAAATCAACATCTTCAGACCAGTCTATTTCTATGCCCTCTTCTTTCGCTACCCTGAATAAGCTACATATACGCGCGTGTGCATACTGCACGTAATAAACCGGGTTGTCGCTGCTTTTTTCTTTGGCCAGCTCCAGATCAAAATCCAGGTGGCTATCGGATCTCCTGGTAAGAAAAATATAGCGAGCAGCATCTTTACCAACTTCATCCATTACTTCCCGCAGGGTAACAAATTCCCCTTTCCGGGTCGACATTGCCACGGGTTCTCCGGATCGCAGGAGGCTAACAAGCTGAACCAGCACCACCTGCAGGTCCTTCTCGTCAAATCCGAGAGCTTTCATTCCCGCCATTACTCTCGGAACATAACCGTGGTGATCCGCACCCCAGACATCTATTACCTGCTTGAAACCTCTTTCGAATTTGTCTCTGTGGTATGCAAGATCAGAAGCAAAATAGGTGAAAGCACCGTTTGATCGAACTACCACCCTGTCTTTTTCATCTCCAAAATCAGAGGACCTGAACCATAACGCTCCCTCTTTTTCATATACAAAACCTTTCTCTTTGAGTTCCTCGATGGTCTTATTCACAGCACTTTTCTCAAAAAGGCTCTTCTCACTAAACCAGCAGTTGTACTCGATACCAAAATCAGCCAGATCACTTCTGATTCCATCAAGTATCTTTTGTCCTCCATATGCAGCCAGATCAGCCACGGCTTCGGCTTCTTCCATCTGTAGATACCTGTCCCCTCTTTTTTCCTTAACTTCTTTTGCAATATCAACAATGTAGTCACCCTGGTAATAGTCAGCGGGGAAATCGACATTTTTCCCGAAAAGTTCATAATATCTGAGAAGTATTGAATGCCCGAGAATCTCCATTTGTCGCCCGGCATCATTGATATAGTACTCTCTTTCCACACTATGACCTGTAGCTTCCAGAGCCCTCGCGATAACATCACCTACAACAGCACCCCGCCCATGTCCCACGTGTAAAGGACCGGTGGGATTTGCACTCACAAACTCCACCTGCACTCTCTTTTTATACCCCCAGCTACTTGTTCCATATTTATCAGCTTTGTTGATTATGACCCTTAAAACATCGTACCACGCTTCATCTCTCAAGAAAAAATTTATAAACCCCGGGCCAGCTACTTCAATTGTGTCGACAAGATTCCTCGGATCTGAAAAACACGCAATCAGCCGATCTGCAATTTTTCTCGGAGCTTCCTTAAATAACCCTGCAAAGACCATCGCTACGTTTGTTGCATAGTCCCCGTGGTCTTCTATTTTGGGAATTTCAAGGGTTATATCCCGAAATCCCTCGGGCTTCAGACTCTTTTCGCGAGCAATATCACTAAGACTCTTCTTTATACATTCCACAAGATATTCATCAATCACGCCTTCTGTCCTCCTTTGAGCATCCATCGCAACCTATTCAAACACACTCTATTTTTTTAGTGAACTGAATATATTAGATATGCTCATCACAAGTCAAGAAAGCTTCTACAAAACCTTTTGCATTTGTGCTGCGGGCAGAATCTTTTGCAAGTTTGGCACTCAAAAACTACAATATCTATTAGTTCTTATCGCTTCATAGATAGCTGCTCTCCAAAGAGGGTAAATACATGAAAAAAAGGTCAAGTATAACCCGGAAAATGGTCATCTACTTCTCCCTAATAGTAATCGTTACGCTGTTTATGACATGTGAATTCTGGGTTCAATTCAGGGTTGACAAAATAACAAGCCAGGTAATCACCACAGCGAATGTCTGTGGTGCCAAAATAGATCAAGTCCCTGAAGCTTCCAAAGAGATAGTGAGATACTGGAGAAACAAAGTTACCCTCTTGCTAGGCATGCTGGTTGTGGTCTCTGCCATGGTGTTTATCATGTTTGTAAAAAACCTGATCGGCCCCCTGAATCACATGGTCAAAGCGGCTCACAAAATTGCCTCGGGCGACCTCAGAGAATCCATAGAACTTGAAACAAATGACGAACTGGCCGAGGTTGGAGAATTAATAAACGATCTGACCGCAAATATTCAGGAAATTATCACCAATACCCTGGTTTATCTGGAAGACATTGAAAAAAACGTCCTCCAGTGCAAGAAGAGTTTGTCCACCATAAGTCAAAATCATATTGGCGTTGTGCCTTCTGAAGCAGAAGCTGGTTTACGGGAAACTCAAGAAAACCTCCAAGAGCTTAAAAATTTGCTAGGGGAATTCAACCTTTATGAAGTGCAAATGAAGAAGGAAGCTTAGCAGGAATGATCAGTGCCTGGATTACATTTCCCGCGGGTATTGCCATAGCTACTGTGTCTACCTTGACTGGAATAGGTGGCGGTATACTATGGGCCCCCTTCTTTTTGCTGATTTTGAAGCTAACTCCCCACGATGCAATAGTTCTGTCCCTGATAATCCAAATATTCGGACAGGGATCAGGGGCCATAGCAAACTATAAGCTAAAAAAGATCGATTGGCATCTTGTCTGCTATTTCTGCTATTTCGCCATTCCCGGTGTGATAATGGGTTCATATGTGGCTAATTTCGTACCAGGGAAAAATCTTGCCCTTTTTCTGGGAATAATGTGCATGATCGCAGCCTTTGCATTCTTGCTCATACCTGAAGAATATGGTGACGAAGGAAGAAATAAAATCCCAAAAGGAGAAGCAACTAAGTTCTGGTGGGCCCCCTTTGTTTCTTCGTTTCTTGCAGGGCTATTATCAATCGGAATAGGAAATTGGCTGGTACCTATATTGAACACCAGGTTGCGGCTTAAGATGTCCTGTGCTGTTGCAAATGTTCTGGGTATCATGTTTATCGTTGGTATTGGAGGCTCTCTTGTTCATTTGATCCTGGGTCACTTCCCTGACTGGAAAATACTTTTCTGGGGAATCCCCGGTGTATTTCTAGGGGGGCAAATTGGTCCGAGACTTGTTCGTCACATTAACGAAAACCACATAAAGGAAGCTTTCATATTCCTCCTGACTCTGACTGGCTGTCACATAATATTCAACGTTTATTAATAACTTCTGGAGCTAACTTGCATAAGATGATTTCTTATTCAAGCGCTAAAACCATACAGGCGCATGAAGACGAATCGTACGAACCCGTTATCATGTATACCAGATCTGTGACAACGGCTTTAAGCAGTCTACCGGTTTGCTCAAGTGAGCTGGCGTATCTTACGTAATTCACTACGTGCTCAGGCGAAATCTGATGGCGTCCAAGTTCTACAGAAAAATCACCATACCAGCTATGAATCAAATTTTGAATTTCGCAAATTTTACTCGTTAACAAGTCTGAATCAAAATCTTCATCGATTATTCCATTGTTAAATTCTCCGAAGACTTCTCTCATTAATCCCGTTATTTTTGAAAGAAGCTTATTAAAAGGGTGGGATGCCTCGAATTCGTCCACCAGAGAACCAATAGTAAGTCCGATTTCGGCAAACTTACTGCCAAGCCTCGCTAGCACCAGTACGCTCCTTAAATCCGAGTCCTTCGGCCTGTGCTCAACCAAGAATCTTAACGTTTCTGATTCCAGTTCATGACTTTTTTCTTCAATCTGTTTCAGAGCGTACTTTATGTAATCGAAATCAATACCAGGCCTGTTTCCTCCAAAACTGGAGACCTTTTCCACAAGGTCATCCACGCGATTACTAATTTCTTCAACTGTTCCCTTTAAGGCATTGTATTCAATTTCATAAACTGTATTCATAAATGTCCCTCCAATGCTTGCCAGTACAACAGGTACTAATATTAAACATCAAAAAGAACTCAAATTACAAATTTACTTTTGGAAGTCAGCGGGCATGGTACGGGAATTCTTGTACTTTCTAATCCTTGCAGTAAGAGATTTTTCATGCTTCTCCAGTCAATAAGTCTGAAATTTGTTCGCCTAATTGGAGAAAATTGTTTAAAAGATTAGAAATATAGGATAAACTAATATGCACTTAAGCTGAAAAAACAGGGGCGAATACTCTTAACATGAATCCACACCAAGATCAGGGGCGAAAAATATACAGAAAGGTACTTCGTGAAACTGGAATATTGGTGTGTATCTGGGTTCTCATTATCGGCACCGGTAGTTTTCTTTTATATAAAGAAACTATTAAGACAATAGAGGCATGGGTGAATCCTCTTTTTAACCCGGGGTCGGAAAAGGCTACTACAGCACTTACAACCGCAACCCAAGGCATCTCAAGTTTGCTAGGCAATCTGGAAACTTATGGAACCTACGTTATCGTTACGGCTGTTGCAATATCATCCATCCTTTTCTGGTTATCTCTAAGGCAAATATTGAAGGCACACTGTTCTTGCATTGATTGCAATAAAAATGGAGACAAACCCGATGAAACTTAACATTTTGCTGTGTCACCCTCAGGATGAAATCAGGCAATGCTTCATTGAAACGATTGAAAAATCTGGTAACAGCGCAGTTGACTTATCCGACATTAGCTTCGACGACATAATATCCCGCGAGGATACGGATCTGGTATTTGCTCCACTTTTTAACAAAGACAATAATCCCACGGAACTTCTCAAATTTTTCAACAAACTCCAATCAAAGCCTCTTTTTGTGGCTCTTACCGAAGAGGAAAATCCGAAAGATCAATATCTGGTCTTCAACAATAACGTTTTCGACACGATACCTCTCATCAGCGAACCGGAACTAATCCAGCTCAAATTGGAAATATACAAGCATTACATACACATAAGCAAAACAAGGACTCTATCCCCTGGTAAAGACATACTGACAGGCCTTAAAAACAGGCAATCTTTCAGGGATGCGTTAACAAATGAAATAGCCCGTGCGGACGAGCTTCCAAGCTTCTTTTCTATTACACTGTTAAACGTTGATTTTTCCCTGCTTCCCTGGAAACAAACGTCGTACGAATACTCCGTTGAATTCATAAGGAGGGTTGGTAACTACCTTACTAATATAGTTCGGACGCACGACAGAGTCTTTCATGTCTTCCCGGAGCAATTTGCTATTATACACAGGGACACAAACGAAATGACCTGTGAAAAAGCGGCAAAAAGAATCAAGGAAAGCCTTTACGAGGAGGCAAAAACCTGGCCAAACCTGGACTTGAAATTTTTTCTGTCTACGGGTTCCGCTACATATTCTCCTTCAGAAGGTCTAAAAGAAGCTGCCCTTATAGAATCTGCTTATGAAAACCTGAACTGGGAAAGAAAATTCCAGGCTCTTCCAAAGAAATTCATCAGAAGGCCTGAGGAACAAAAAGAGGAAAAGGTAATCCTGGTCATTGACGACGATCCGGTAACTCGAGCATATCTTGAAAAGTTACTCACCAAAGAAGGCTACCATGTTCTCCTTGCCGAAAGTGGTCAAAAGGGCAGGAGACTTCTAGAAGAAAAACGCCCACAGGTGGTACTCCTTGATTGGATGATGCCGGGGCTTGACGGAATGGAATTTTGTCGTCGAGTCCGAAGCACACCAAGTTTGTGCTCTGTGTACATAATAGTGCTGTCCATGATATCGGGTACTGAAAGCGTGGTTTATGCTCTTGAAACCGGCGCTGATGACTACCTATCCAAACCTCTCCATGACAAGAGACAGGAACTGCTGGCCAGGATAGAAGTCGGGTTCAGAATTCAGAAAATGCAGGAGAAAGCCTTGCAAGCAGAGCGTTTGCAGGGTGTGCTGGAAATGGCTGGAGCGTTTGCTCACGAGATCAACCAACCTCTTATGGCTATGGCAGGGCTGATAGACCTGTTGTTTATGGATCTTGACAAAAATCATCCCGGTTTCAACGTCGCTGACAGACTGAAAAAACAGATAAACAGGCTCGGAAAACTAACAAAAAAACTGAACCATATTACCAGGTATGAAACCGTTGAATATCCAGATGGCATAAAACTTTTCGATATTGAGAAATCAGCGGACGTTTAAAAACCTGGCATTCAACAAAAATCCTTGATCTGGCTTCTGGATGCAAATCACAAGACGGTGAGAAAGCACTTTATATTGCTCCTTCGAGCATGAGGAGGGCTTTTTTGGCGTTCACGCAGGAAGTATACCCGCCAAGGCGTCCGTCGGTGCGGATGACACGATGGCATGGTATGATTATAGGTATGGGATTTGCCGCACAGGCATTACCAACTGCTCGAGCGGCATGGGGTTTGCCAGCTTTCTTGGCAATCTCTTTGTATGTAGAGTAACAACCGTATGGAATCTCCTGCAAAATGCCCCATACCCGCTTCTGAAAATCAGTGCCAATATCCAGATCAAGCGGAATTGAGAAACTCCGCCTTCGCCCCTCTAAATACTCCAACAACTGAGTTTCCACCTCAAGGACAAGATCAAGTTTATCACACCAATTATCTGCTAAGGTAGTTCTACTGCCGGACAATTTGTACTTTTTGAAGTATTCCCCGGGAAGCAAGATCAAGCGCCGGAGCCCTAGCTTCGACACCTCAATTTCTATTCCTGCAATGGGAGGAAAATTAACTTTAGACTGGTACCGAGTCATCCCGGCTATTCTTCATCCAGGATAAAATCTGTGATGTAAGGATTCGTTTCCATTTCCCGTTTAATTGTGGATGTGGGTTGATCGCCGTAATCATGTCCTGGCAAGATCAGTGTTTCCGGGGGTAGGGTGATGATTTTGGTTTCGATGGATTTTAACAGTTGCTCGAAAGAAGCACCGGGAAGGTCTGTCCTTCCGACCGCACCGACAAAGAGCGTGTCCCCGGTGAAAAGGTTATTATCAACTTTCAGACAACAAGATCCGGGTGTATGACCAGGGGTATGAATAAATTCCATCTCCAGTTCACCAAACTTTAAGATATAGCCATCTTCCACAGCTAAATCGGCTGGTGGAGAGGGATCAAACCCCATCTGTTTTGCCCATGCGACATTTTCCGGACGTCTGAAAAACTCGTCATCCAGGGCGTGCATAACTATTGGAGCTCCAGTTAATGCTTTCATTTTTGCATTTCCGCATGTATGATCCGCATGGCCATGGGTATTCACAATATATTTTAACGAGAGTCCAGAATTTCGTATTTCAGCAAATATTTTTTCCTCGTCGCCAGCGGGATCTATTACTACGCATTCCCCGGTTTTTTCACAAACCACGATGTAGCAAAAAACCTCCATTACGCCAACAACCATCTGCTTGAGTTCCATCTTTTCCACTCTCCCCCGAAAAAACTCTGTAAAACCTATGGATTCTAATCACTCTCGCATTCGCTCTTAACAACTTCAACCAGTTGCTCGCAATTAATGTTCCCTCCTGTCATTACCGCCACAACCTTCTTACCTGCCAGCTTCTCCTTCATTTTTAACGCGGCAGCAAGGGTTACGGCTCCTGCAGGTTCAGCCAGGTTATGAGTAAGGGTCAGCGCAAGATTTACACCTTTTTTTATCTCGTCTTCATTAACCAGTACGACTTCATCAACCCGCTTCTTGAGGATAAGATAGGGAACTTCAAAAACGCTCCTTGCCGCCAGTCCATCAGCAAAGGTTAGAGCCCTCTCAGTAATTACCCGTTTTCCTTCTTTCCAGGACAGGTAAAAAGCCGGTGCTTCTTCCGCCTGCACGGCAATGATTTTCACATCAGGATTTATGGATTTTGCTACAAGTGCCAGCGCGGCACAACCACTGCCTCCACCCACCGGCATCAAAATTACCTCTACATCCGGTAGATCTTCAAAAATTTCAAGTGCCATTGTTCCAAGACCATTCAAAATTTCAGGCTCATTTCCCTGCCTCAAATAGAAGAAGCCGGCGTTCTCAGCAAGTTCCTCACAATAATTTTGGGCTTCGTAAAAGTCGACACCCTGTTCTATCAACTGCGCTCCTTCTGCCTGGATGGCTTTATTTATCTGGGGATTATTATTTTCAGGTACAACAACATTACACAAAATCCCCTGCTCCCTGGCAGCCCAGGCAACTGCCAAGCCATGATTACCCTTGGTTGCTACGACAATACCGCTTTTCCTGATTTCCGGGGGCACATAGTACATGTAATTTACAGCACCCCGCACCTTGAAAGAGCCCGTGGGGTTATGATTTTCATGCTTTATGAAAACCTCTGTGCCAATAAGTTCTGAAAATGACGGGTAGGATGCTAACAAGGTTCTTTTAAGCTTTTGATAAACGACCTTTCTTGCCTTATAAATGTTCAACATATTTACCTGTGCAGCCAATTCGCTAAGCCTTTGATCGATCATCGCAAAACCTTCCTTCCAGATCTCCTTTATCGATTAATTACCAGAAATTGCTACTTCGGCAGGACTATCAAAATCAGGGTGCATCTTATCATCACAGAATGATATTTGCAATCCCCACAGAGGTCTAAAGGATCCAGATAATTGAATTTAACGAATTGATCTATTCGTCCAGGGTGCGCCGTACAGCCGCCAGCAGGTCATCCACGTCAAAGGGTTTCTGTATTACTCCGTTAGCGCCATGTTGGTAAAGTTCGTCAAAAGGTATATCGCTCACAAATCCGGTAGCAAAAAGTATCTTCACAGCCTCGTCAATAGACCTTATCTTCTTCATGCACGCCAGTCCATCCATTTTGGGCATCATGTAATCAAGTATGATGAGATCAAAACAATTGGTCTTCTCAAAAAGCTCCACAGCTTCTTCACCGCTGGCAGCCCATACCACGTCGTAGCCGAATCTTGAAAGTATCTCCACCGCAACGCGTGCTACGCCTTCTTCGTCGTCTACTATCATGATTTTCTCTTTGCCACCCTGTAATTTCGCTTCTTTTTCAAGACTGAGAGACAATTCATCTGTTTCAAACTCGGCAGGGAAGTAGATCTTGAAATTTGTTCCTTCACCCACTTTCGTCTCAACATCAATGAACCCTTTGTGAGACTTAACAATTCCATAGACGATGGAAAGTCCCAGTCCTGTACCCTTCCCTACTTCCTTGGTTGTAAAGAAAGGATC
>Ga0116200_10000692_pt1 | contig 11780 bp, 11 predicted proteins | sample Mar14436cmmetaG_FD_94478 | JGI IMG/M metagenome (GOLD analysis project Ga0116200, IMG submission 94478) | Marine hydrothermal vent microbial communities from Guaymas Basin, Gulf of California to study Microbial Dark Matter (Phase II) - Marker... ... | reverse complement strand
GTCTATTCCACTCTTCTCCCCTCCCATGACACCAGCCATCGCCAATGGTTCGACTCCATCGGTTATGAGGAGTTCGAATCCTTCGAATTCATAGATATTTCCATCGAGTAGTTGGAGTTTTTCGCCCCTTTTGGCTCTTCTCACGTATATATTCTTCCTTTTGAGTTTGTCGTAGTCGAAGGCATGGATGGGATGTCCCATTTCCATCATTACGAAGTTGGTGATATCGACGATGTTGTTTATTGGCCTTATACCAACCGCGGAGAGATCCCTCTTCAACCACAGCGGGGAATCCATCACCTCCACACCTTGAATGTATGCGGCAACATACCTCGGGCAGTCATCGGGATTCTCGATCCCTATCTTTATGAATTTCCCCACATCGACGTCGAGGATCGAATCTTCAGGAATCGAGGAATCCGGTATCCTCACCTCTCCCCCACCGAGTGCATGTATTTCCCGAGCCATTCCAAGGTGTGAGAGACAATCCGGTCGATTTGGTGTTATTTCAAGATCGAGAACGTAATCGTCCAATCCCAGTGATTCGTATAGATTCTGCCCCACCTTTATTTCAAAATCCTTCGGAAATCTGAATACAAATTCGGATTTCTCCTCGAGTCCAATTTCTTCGAGTGAACACAACATTCCTTCAGATTCCACTCCTCTGATCTTCACCTTTTCAACCACGCCATTTTTCAACTTGGTTCCTTCCGGAGCGTATATCACCTTATCCCCGATCTTCAACGATTTATCCGAGGTTATCAACTTTTTTATCGAATCTCCCACGTTGGTGTGACATATCACCAGGTTCTCGGCATTTGGGTGTTTCTCTATTTTCACGATTTCACTACATACAAGATTTTCCATCCCTTCCCATGGCTTCAGAATTTCTTCCACACCGGTTCCACTCATTCTTAGCTTGTCAACGAGCTCATCGATGCCCCAATTGATCTCCATGTATCTTCTCAGAAAATTGATCGATAACTTCATCAGGTGCCCTCCCTTAGAATTGTCTTACGAATCTGAGATCGTTCCTCACGAACATTCTTATGTCGTCTATTCCGTATTTCAACATGGCGATCCTTTCAACTCCCATTCCGAATGCGAAACCTGTCCACTCCTCTGGATCGTATCCAACCGCCTTGAAAACGTTCGGATCAACCATACCAGCTCCGAGTATCTCAAGCCACCCATCTCCGAAGGATACGTAAACCTCGAAGCTCGGCTCGGTGAACGGGAAGAAGGATGGAACAAACTTCGTTTTCCTCTCTGGTCCAAACATCTTTTTTGCGAAGAAATCCAGCGTCGCTTTCAAATGAGCGACCGAAACTTTTCTATCGACCAGAAGGCCTTCAACCTGATGAAACATAGGAAGGTGCGTCGCATCGTAATCTCTCCTGTAAACTTTACCGGGCGCGATTATCTTTATGGGTGGTGATTTTGAGAGCATCGTCCTTATTTGAACGGGGGATGTGTGACTTCTCAGAAGAATTCCATCTTTTCTCGATATGTAGAACGTATCATGCTCATCCCTTGCGGGATGCCACTCCGGTGTGTTGAGGGCATCGAAATTGTTGTGTTCTGTTTCGGCTTCAGGTCCCTCCGCTATCTCGTATCCAAGGGATATGAATATATCCTCTATCTCCTCCATGACCATTGAAACGAGATGCCTATGGCCGATGGATCTTCTAGCTCCAAATAAAGTTATATCCACTCTTTCCTGCTCGAGTCTTCGATTTTCCTCGATTTCTTCCAAACGCGATCTGTGCTTTTCTATCTCTTTTTCGAGTTTATCCTTCAACTCATTTATCTTCTTACCGTATATTGGTTTCTGATCTCTCGGAAGATTCTTCAAATTTTTCAGTAGGGTGGTTATCTTTCCCTTCTTTCCAAGATACTCAACTCTGATATCTTGAAGTTCCTTCAAACTGTTCGCATTCTCAAGTTTCTGTGAGATCTCATCCTCCATCTTTTTTATCTCTTCATCCAGTCGGATCACATCCACACCTCATTTTTCTTCCACCTTTCCGATGATCTTGAGGGTATTCAAAAGGTCGTCCGTTACGATCTTCTTGAACGCCACGTGTATCATCCTCGCCTTTCCTTTTTCGATACCCTTCTTCACGGGAGATTCTATTTCACTCAAAAATTCCTCCAACTTCTGTGGGAGCTCAAAACTTGGAAGTTTCACACCAACTTCCCTTCCTACTCTTTCAAGCTTTTTCTTTATGAAATCTCCAAACGAAATCTCATCACCCACGATGATTTCCTTGATTTCCTTCAGTATTCCCAATTCGAGTTTGGCTATCTCAAGATCCAGCTCTTCAATTTCATCCTTCAATCTGAGAAAATCAGCATCGTTTTCTGGATCTTCCTTCGATACCGCTATCTCCATCAATTCGTTCAACAGATCTTCCTTCTCCTTCAGTATTTCCTCGATCTCTTCGAGCTTCTCGGTTATGAAAAGATACAGAAAAGCTGCATCGGATTCGGTCAAACCGCGTTTCTTCAACTCCAAGACGGAAGACAGTTGCTTCTGCAGTTTTTCACATCTTTGAAAATCTGCGTTGATATCTCCCACACCAATCGCGAGAGAAGTGATTGGAAGTAGGAAGATTAACATCAAAATCGCGAATAAGCAAAAATTATGAAGGTTTCTTCTCTTCACGGCTTTCACCTCCATGAATGGTAAGGTTTCTCACCTATTTTACCAAAATTTTCATCAATTTTTGAACCCTTGTAGGATCAACGGGATTCTCAACGATTCCATCCCTTTTGAAGAAAGTACCAACTATGGCACCATCTGCTATTCTTGATATAACATCAATGTTATCGGGTTTTACACCACTACCGACGAGAACGGGAACCTTCGAGATGGATTTTACTCTCTTCAAAAATTCAAGATCTACCGGTTTGCCAGTTGCGGTTCCAGTTATTATCATGGCATCAACATATTTGTTGAAATCATCCAACAAGTCTTCAACATCACGATCAAAGATGGGATATGTATGTTTAACATTCAAATCTGCGAATATCATTACATCATTCGCATTCAATTCCTTTCTTAATCTCAACAATTTTGAGAAGCTTGGAAATAGGATTCCAGCATTGTTGTAACGGAATTCGTTGAAAACCTCAACCCTTATGAATGAAGCACCGGTAGCCTTGGCTAAGGTTATCTCCTCCTTCCAACAGTTGAACTCTATGTTCACACCCACTGGAACGCTGGAAAAAGAAATTATTTTCGAAACTATTCTGGTCATTATCAATAAAGGGAAAAGGTCTATCCGTTCATTCAAAAAAGGTTTATCACCGAAGTTTTCAATCATCAATCCATCGACGCCATTGTTCATCAGAATTTTCGCATCATCTATTGCGGATTTCTCTATTTCCTCGATACTTTCTCCATCGTATTTCACAGAACCTGGCAGTGGTTTTAAATGCACCATCCCTATGACAACAAATTTCTTCTTGAACACAGCTTCGAACACTTCTCTCACCTCCACAATTTTACTACCTTCAAGGAAAGTTCAACCAACTTCTTTTCAAGTTTGTATCTGTTATTTGGATCCAATCGTTTGTCGCTCGATATTGTGGAAGCACACAAAACACCGCTTTTCAATCCAAGAAGTCTGGATAGGATCAAAACGGTCGATGTTTCCATATCCATTCCCAGAATGCCGATCCTTTTCAAAAAACTTTGTTTGTATTTTAGGAAATCCACATCAATCAAGTTACCAGAGGAAAAATCTGTATAGAAACTATCGCTTGATTTTATTATTCCAAATATAATATTCTCATTCTGAAGCGAAAAAATCACCTTTAAGAATGATGTATCCGGTACAGCGGGATACGATTGTTCCACATAATTGATCGTGAGACCATCTCCCCTCATGGCACCAATTGGAATTATTATCTTACCAAGATTTTCCTCATCGAAAACCAACATGGTTCCCGCTCTGAGGATTTTTTGAACCCCAAGGTTCGCCAATTCTTCGATGACAATGGCTGTAGAAGGAGCCCCCATTCCAGTGGAGATTATCAGAATATTCCTGTTATGATACTTCATCTTCGCAAGAACAAATTCTCTCTTCTCAAAGAATACCTCCGAATCATCCGCTGCTTCCTTGAAGAGATCGATTCTGGCTCTGTCGCCAACAAGTATCGCATGTTTTGGTATCTCACCGTTCACCTCAAAATCGAGATAAATTCTGTTCATATCATCCTCCCCTCATTTTTTCATAGATGGTCTGTGCCCCCTTGTATTTAATGACTTGAGAGGCAATTTCCATGGCTGATCTAATAGCTTTTTCAACATTGTTGGATTTAGAAAGCTCACCCATCAATCCCACGGCAAAACCATCCCCGGCACCGGTGGGATCAACTGGTTTCTCAACCTTTGAAGGGGGGAAGCTAATTTCCCCGGAATTTCTTTCAATCAAAGTGGCTCCATTTTTTCCACGCGTTATTATCATCCATTCAAGATCTTCGTTGATGCGAAATAGATCCTGAAATTTTGGAATCTCCAGCGTTTTCAGCAAATAATTTGCCTCTCTTTCATTCATCACAATATTGTTAACATTTTTGCATATGTATGATAACTTCTCATCCGAAACGGAGGCTGGATCGATCTTGGCGCTCCAAAGTATTTTTGTCCTGTTCTTCGATCTTCTCAATATTTCATCGATTGAATCCCAGGGAGAGATGGTAACAATGAGGTAATCGAAATCATCAGCTTTGTAATCTTTGGGGATGTGAATTTTCTCTGATATTCCAGGATAGTAAAATATCAATTGTTCTCCAGTCGGATCATTGAATATCATGGAATATGCTCCTTTACCGTTGACGATTTCAATGTAATCCAGTTTGACCCCTAACTTCAGCAGGCGATCCCTGTATTCCACGTATCCTGGATCGGTACCAAAAGTGGTTATGGGAAATGTCTCAACGTCGTAGAGCAATTTCAAACCAACTGATATGTTCAAACCGCATCCACCAGGATAATGATTCAACTCATGTTCAAAAAGTAAGGTGGTTTTGCCAAGTCCTTCAAATTTATTTATACTCATTATAATATCCAAACTGGGATAACCCAACACAGCAATTTTCATATTTTCACATCCAGCAAATCCATCAGATCCTTTGAAGTTATGATCTCACCAATGTATCTTTCTATATCCTCCAAAGATGCTTCATGAAGATGTTTCAAATTTGATGAGACACCATCACTGATCACGAAAACCTTGAACCCATTCTGGAATGCATCTTGAGCTGTTGCTCTAATACAAACGTTGGTTTTACAACCCACAATGAACACTTCACGAACATTTTCTTCCCTCAATATTAGATCAAGATCCGTTTTGAAGAATGCGCTGAATCTTCTTTTGAATATTACGTAATCACTTTCTTTAATTTCATCGTTCAGAACGGCTACTTCGCGTAAATCATCGAAAACAAAATGTTCGGGGAGCTTTGAAAATTCAAAATCTGGTTTTCCACTTCTGTGTTTGTCGAATATGTGGAATATGGGATACTTCCTTTCCCTGAACAGTTCTATACTCTTTCTGATAACTGGGATGGTAAATTCAGCCTCTGGATAGTAAAATTTTCCGCCCTTCTCGAAAAAATCCTTCATCACATCTATCACTAATAGAGCCTTTTTCCTCATACTCCCTCACTCCTCAAATTTTTCAATGCGAGGGCGATTACGACAGCCAGATATGGTAACATCTGTATTATCTGGGGAGGTAATTCCACAAAACTTTGAAAGCGTATTTGAAGGCTTTCGGCAAAGCCAAAAATTAAACATGCAACTGATGTTAACAGTGGATTGGCTGAACCAAACAAAACAGATGCAAACGCTATGAACCCACGACCTGCAGTTATATTCTTCGAGAATATCTGTAAGGTGAATACAAGATAACTACCTGCCAGTCCGCACAGAATACCTGAGATTATATAAGAAGTGTAGCGATAAAAATCTACTTTTATACCGAGCGAGAAAGCAGCTTCCAGATTTTCACCGCAAGCCCTCATTCTCAAACCGTACCTGGTTTTGTACAGTATGATCGCCGTGAGGAGAACGAAAAACCAAGACATATAAACTAAGATGTCGAATTCACTCATTATACCTATCCTTATGAGTGGAGATAATCTTGGAATCCGGGGGGAGGAAAATATACCTTTGACACCGAATATGATCTGTAGAAAGTATCCGCTTAGTCCAACTGCCAAGAGATCGAGGGCTATTCCAACGATTATCAGATTGGCTTTCAGCTTTATCACAAAGAAGACATGCAAAAGTGCGAAAATGATTCCCGTCAATATTGCAGAGAAGATCCCCAGAATAATATTCTGTGTTCTGAATCCCACAACCGCAGCGGAAAAAGCGCTCAGCAACATGAGACCTTCCAATCCTATGTTCATCAATCCAACCTGTTGATTGAACACTCCTCCCATCGCTGCGAGGAGTATGGGAGTGGTTATCCTTATGCCGGAGGCTATCAAAAGTGGTAGATTCATACAACCTCACCTTTCTTCGACTTTCTAAATATTAAAATGATCTTTGCCGTCACGAAGAAGATGATCACTGCTTCTAAGACGTTCGATAAATCTATTGGTATTCCCGTCATTAACTCCATCATACTTCCACCACTTCTCAGAGCCCCGAAAAGTATCGCGACGAAAAGGCAACCTATAGGATGGTTATTCGAAAGGATTGCTATGGGTATTCCATCGGACCCATAACCAGGAGAGAAGAAATCATAAAATCTGTAATACACTCCAAGAATTTGAAGTGCTCCAACCAATCCGCCTATAGCTCCACTCAACACCATCGATGTTATGATGATTTTATCCACATCTATACCGGATGCTTTGGCAAAGTACATATTCTTACCACAAACCTTGGATTCGTAACCAAATTTTGTCCTTGAATTCACAATATAGAATATCAGAATAAGAGCCAGTGCTATGAAGAATGAAAGATTCAACTGAGATCCTCTCATCAATCTGGGTAATTCCGCATTTTTGGATATTCTCTCCGACATCGAATTTGCAACACCGGGAACCTGGAAAGGATAGTTAACCAGATAACTGGTAAATAGGATGGCAACATAGTTCAACATTATAGTTGAGACTATCTCATCAACCTTCAGCTTCACTTTCAAAATAGCCGGTATGTATCCCCATATTCCGCCAACCACCATGCTAAAAATCAGTGAGAATGGTATAACCACGAAAGAAGGTAGATTCGTAAACGTGAAACCGACCCAAGCGGAGGCAAATGCACCAAGGTAGAGTGAGCCTTCCACGCCTATGTTGAAGACACCTGATCTGAAGGATATGGCAGTTGCCAAACCCGTCAGCATCAGAGGGGTTGCCGCGAATAAAGTATCCGCAAAATTTATCCACCCTCCAAATGCACCTACAAATAAGGAATAATATGCTTCAAGTGGTGAAACACCGGAAAAAAGCATTATCATAGCTCCAACAAGGAAAGCTAGGAAAATTGCAAATATTGAGATTAGAATTCCCCCAAGATTCAAAATCTTAAATTTTGGAATGAGAGTCCTGTTCATTTCATCCCACCTTACCTGCCATCATCAATCCGATCCTTTCTTTGTCGAATTCTCCTCTCTCCAGTTCGCCAACCATTTTACCTTTATACATCACAGCCAGTCTGTCGGATATTTCCAGAAGCTCATCGAGATTTGTGGATATCAGTATGATGGCTTTACCGGAATTTTTCAGCTTCAACAGAAGATTCCTCACATAATTCGTGGCTTTTATATCAAGCCCCTTCGTTGGATGAGCTGCAAGTATTATCTTAGGTTCCGTTGAAACTTCCCTTCCAACTATGAGCTTTTGAAGATTCCCGCCCGATAACTCACCCACTTTTGAGAATATCGAAGGGGTCTTTATTTCAAATTGGTCCACAAGTTTTCTTGAAAACGAGTATATATTCTCAAAATCCAAAAAGAATTTCCCCACCAATTCATCATGGCTCATCCTGTTGGATATAGCATTTTCCCACACCGTCAATTCAACACTTGAACCTATTCTGTAGGGATCCTCAGGAATGTAAGCTATACCTTTGATCCTTCTCTCTTTCACTCCGAGTTTTGTTATATCCTCACCCATCAATTTTATTTTACCCGCTTTGGGGATCTTCAAACCCATTATGACTTTTATCAGTTCGTCTTGACCATTCCCCTCGACACCCGCTATCCCAAATATTTCTCCCGACCTCACACTCATGCTGATGTTATCCAAACGTTTGATCCCGTTTTTATCCAGGAGGGTCAAGTTGGAGATGGAAAAAATTGGTTTTCCCACTTTGGAAGGTTCGATCGTGATTTTGGGAATTTCATTTCCTATCATAAGATTTGCCAATTTTCTTATATCTGCCTCATCCTTTTTCAGTGTTCCTTGAACCTTTCCAGATTTTAAAACCGTTATCCTGTCTGCGATTTTCATGACTTCTTCCAATTTGTGAGTTATAAAAACTATTGATTTTTTCTCATATTTTAATCTTCTAAAAATTTCAAACAATGATTCAACTTCCTGTGGTGTCAAAACACTGGTGGGTTCGTCGAAAATGAGAACTTCTGCATTTCTGTAAAGTAGTTTTATTATTTCAACTTTTTGTTGCTCACCGACCGATATGTTCATGATTCTTGAATTCAGATTGAGTTCAAATCCATATCTATTGAGTATGTTCCTTATCATATTCTTAGCTGATCTATAATCAAGAAAATCGAATTTTGCCATAGGTTCTTCACCCAATATTATGTTCTCCAAGACGGTCAAAGACGGTATCAACATGAAATGCTGGTGCACCATTCCTATACCCAATCTTATAGCTGTCCTAGGATCTGTGATTTCAGTTTCTTTCCCGTTTATATAAATTTTTCCGGAATCTGGTTTGAGCTCACCGTGAAGTATCCGCATAAGGGTGGTCTTCCCAGCTCCGTTCTCCCCAACCAACGCGTGAATTTCTCCTTCCTCAATGGAAAAATCTATATTGTCATTCGCAATCACACCTGGGAAAATCTTGGTTATTCGTTCCATCCTGATGTTCATGTAAAGTCACCATTCCCTATCCTCAAATTTCTAAAAATCATGGGTGAGGGGAAATATCCCTCACCCAGCATCACGGGATCATTTAGATTGCTGAGTTATATCTGTGACAACTATTTCTCCTTTTATTATCTTCTCCTTCAGTTCTTTTATCTTTTCTATGTATTCCTTCGGTATTATGTGTCTTGTGTATGTCATTGGACTGATGTCAATTCCTCCTTCTTTCAGACCGTAATATATAACCTCTCCTCCCTTTAATTTTCCCTCCACCAGTCTTTTTATCAGATCGTAAACTGCTATATCAACCCTCTTCAACATGCTACAAAGAACATGACCCGGAGCCAGATAATCTTGATCTGAATCTACACCTATAGCATATTTTCCGGCATCTTTGGCAGCTTTGATTATTCCAATACCAGTTCCACCGGCGACTTGATAAACAACATCGGCTCCCTGTTCAAACATAGCTTTCGCCAGCTCATAACCCTTGGCAGGATCACCAAATGAGAACGAGTAAGCTTTCAAAACTTCGACTTCTGGATCAATGTAATGAGCTCCTTCCTCATATCCGACCAGGAATTTGTCGATGCCAAGTGATTTCGTGCCTCCTATAACGCCTATCTTCTTTTGGGGATTGATTCCGGGAATGGATGTATCCCGGGTCACCAAAGCTGCAAGTGCTCCCACCAGGAAGGAACCTTCATGTTCTTTGAAAATCACGGATGTAACATTCGGTGCATCAACCTTTATGTTCAATATGGCAAACTTAGTTTTTGGAAAATCCTTTGCCACTCGTGCGAGAGGTTCAAAATGTGTGTATTCCAAAGTTATAACCAAATCAAACCCGGCTTTTGCCGCATCTCTGAGCAATTTTTCACCTTGAGCAACCACATCTTTCGACTCGATTGCTTTAACCTTAACTCCAAAATCGTAGGCTGCTTTCGTCAATCCAGCGAACCCTGAATCATTGTAGGATCTATCACCCAAACCTCCCTGAGCTATTATGAGTGCTACTCTGTATTTCCTTGCTCCGACGAATGAAACCATGAGCAATATCAACACAACAACCAACAAAAATTTCAAATGCTTCACCACACTCACCTCCCAGGTCATTTTCTAAGGATCAGTCTGATCGCATATTTATCGGATTTAAAGATCGAGAATCCCCAAGCCAGTATGATTCCCTCACTCATGTAGATCTTACTCTTGACGAAAAAAACAGGTATATCGGGATTCATACCCAAAAGTTTGAATTCCTCCTCGGTTGGCATGCGTGCTTTTATTTCCTGCTCAACATGGGATATTTCCAAACCGTAATCATTTTCTAAAGTATCGTAGAGGGATCTTCTTGAAAACTCCAAACTTTCTATTCCAGGTACGAAATCGTATCTCACAAAGTGGATTTGCAGAGCCACAGGTTCATCATCGGTGAATCTGATCCTTTTCAACTTGAACAGATCGATGTTTTCTTTCAAGTTCAAAATTTCAAGGTCTGATCCTTTAACCACCTTCTTCTCCAACACTTTCGAAAAACTTTTTTTACCTTTTATCTCCATATCCTTTGTAAAACTTATCAAATGATTGGGATACCAGAATATAGTTTCGTTTACAAGCGCTCCTTTACCTTGAATCTTCCTTATCAATCCCTTGGATTCGAGCAATTTTAAAGCATTTCTAATGGTTATCCTGCTGACATCGTAAATGTCCATCAGTTTCTTTTCGGATGGAAGAAGATCTCCCACCTTGTATTTTCCACTTCTTATAGCTTGTTCCAAATTTCGTGCGATTTTTTCATAAAGATGCACATTTTCACCTCGGCAATTTATTATAATGTGTATTATATTATAACAAGAAACGGGAAGAATTTGAAGAACCAAGTTGGTGTATTATTGAATTGAGAGGAGGGATAAGAGACGAGAGATTTCATAAAAAAATTCATGTTGAAAAATTCAATCTATTATATCCTTGGGATAGCTTTTCTGATAGCTTCCGACCTTGTGGAGATATCCATTCCCAAGATGATTGGAAGAATAGTGGATATTTTGAAACATGGAACGGTATCCATAAACCTATCCGAAATGTCATCAAAACTTTGGATCTTTGTTTTCCTTTCATTTTTGTTACTCATCTTGAGATTCTTCCGACGGAAGTATTTCATAGGGGTTGTTCTGAAACTCGAATACGCGGTTAGAAATCATCTGTTTTCAAAATTCTTGAGGCTTCCCCAAGCTTTCTACGACAGGGCAAGAACAGGTGATTTGATGGCAAGGGCGACCAACGATATAAGTGCGGTGAGAAAGATGGCAGGAAGGGCGGTGCTCATATCGGTGGATGCGATCTTCCTGATCTTGGTCGTTCTCGCGGTGATGATAAAAGCGGTGGGAATCAAACTGACTTTGATGGGTGTTTCACCCTTCCCGGGAATATTGATCATATCCACGGTGATGGGAAGAAAGATCAGGGGAAGATTCAAGAATGTTCAGGAAGGTTTCTCAAGGTTATCGGAAAGCGTTCAGGAAAGTTTTTCTGGAATAGCGGTTGTGAAAGGATATGCGCAGGAAGAGGGGGAGATCGAAAAGTTCGAAAAGTTGAGTATGGATTATGCCACTCGAAATTTAAGTTTGATAAAGATATGGGGAGCTCTTCATCCTCTCGTGAGACTGTTGGCTGGAACTGGAACGGTGCTTACCATTCTGTTC
>Ga0116200_10000690_pt1 | contig 11804 bp, 16 predicted proteins | sample Mar14436cmmetaG_FD_94478 | JGI IMG/M metagenome (GOLD analysis project Ga0116200, IMG submission 94478) | Marine hydrothermal vent microbial communities from Guaymas Basin, Gulf of California to study Microbial Dark Matter (Phase II) - Marker... ... | reverse complement strand
GTCCCCATAGTGTCTCCTCTCAGCGAATAAGGCGTGAGTCGGGTAATCGCACCCGACGATCCTCACTGGGTATATCCGCACTGAGCCAAAGGTTCTGCCGCCCTCGCTGAATGCTTGTATTACTTGGGAGGCCGTCGAGGCCCTCCACTTTCTCACGGCCTCTACGTCGGTGCTGCTGGCTAACCTTAGGTTCAGGGTCCCAGGGAAGGGAGTGTATCCCAGCAGCTCTCTGAACCCTCTCTTGTAGCCCTCTCGGGATACATAGTAAGCTCCCTCCCCCAACCCGCTAAACACCATCCCTGTCACGGTCGCAGAGACTCTTGAGGATTCCAACGCTGCTTGAAGTTCCTCAATTAGGTTAATCAAGAACTCCTTTCCTCTCTCGGAGAGTATGACCTCCCTGCTCCTCCCAGAGGATCTGACCTCAACTAGACCTAGTTCGGCCGCCTCAGAGATCCACCTTAGGATGGTCGTTCGAGGGGCCCTCACATCTACCTTGAGCCTCTGAACTCCGACTGGTCTTGCTACCCCGCCAGCTTTAGCAATCGATATCAGTAAGAAGAGTACTCTAGCTATCTTCCTACCCCTCAACGAATCTCCCTCCCCGCAGAGGCTATAATGTCGGATCTGGTGCGATCAATCAGAGATCTCAGAGTATCCACCTTATGCCTTATCGGAAGTATCGCGTCTGGGAACACTAGAATTGACAGCGAGTCCATGAGGCTCTCCATGATTTCCACGAGCCTCTCTGCTCGCTCCGGCGCGTTTCTCCTCAGAGCGTCTAGGGCTGCCCTCCTAAGCTCAAGGGCGGCGTCCGCTAATCCCAGCAAGTACTCTCGACAACCAACTCCGAGTTCATCTGGGCCAGAAATCTCGTTCCCGATCAGAAGTTGGCTCAGTACGGTGGCTTCAACCAATTCTTGAACCGAGGGCGCCAGAGCAGACAGGCAGACCGAGCGGGTAGTCTCGCTCAGACCGGACATGAACTCGCAGTAGGTCTTCAGCCCCTCTTTTGCGATCTTCTGGGCCTCCTTGGGCTCCCCCCTGTGGGCTAGCGACACGGCTTTCCTCGCCAGCTTAAGGAGACCACGGCTAAGTCTAATTGCTCGTTCCCTAGCCTCTTCAACCTCCTCTAACCTTACTCTGCATAGCTCTATGTGCCCGTGAATTTTAGACATCATGAGGCAATCGTTCAGCTTCCTCCTACGGTTCACTTTATTTTTCCCTCTTAGACAACCTACGAGTGATGGAGGCGAGCGTTGTTACGGTTCCGCCCCACGTAAGGGAACTCATGGAGAGGCAGGGATACAAGTTCGTGCTAAATCACTCGGCCGTCAAACCGTGCTATTGGTTTCGAGAAGCCCTCATGAGAGGTAGAACCTGCTACAAGCAGAAGTTCTTCGGAATAACTACGTGGAGCTGCCTCCAAATGACCCCCGCAGCGTCCTTCTGCAACCTTCAGTGCCTGTACTGCTGGAGGCTAAATGCCAGCGATCTACCCCCTGAGCACAGATGGAAGGAGATACCAGAGGAGGGCTCCAAGTGGGACGACCCAGAGGATATAGCGTCGGAGAGCATCCGCATCCAGCGCATGTTGGTGCAGGGATACAAGGGCGTCAAAGTGTTCAGGGAGGACTGGCTCCGAGAAGCAGAGAACCCTCGCCACGCCGCCATATCCCTTACGGGGGAGCCAATGCTATACCCGCACATAGGGGGACTTGTAGAGGCGTACTCGAGGAGGGGGATGACCACCTTCATAGTTACCAACGGAACCCTGCCTGAGAGGCTCGAGAATATTGAGAAAGAGCCAACGCAGCTCTATGTAACGGTTCCCGCTTATGACGAGAAGCTGTACAAGCAGATAACTCGGCCACTGATTCCAGACGCGTGGCAGAGACTCAATAGAACGCTGGAGTTGATCTCTTCGCTTTCCTGTCCAACTGTTATGAGAATTACCACAATAAAGGGTATGAACATGCAACATGCCGAGCTATGGGCTAAATTGATAAACGAATATGGGCCAACCTACGTTGAACCTAAGGCCTACATGTACGTCGGATATTCCCGCCGGCGGCTATCGCGGGATTGTATGCCGTCGCACGAGGAAGTCAGAAGGTTCGCGGAGGAACTCGCTAAACACACTGGCTACAGAATACTATCTGAGGTACCAGAGAGTAGAGTTGTACTTCTCTCTAGGCTTGAGAAGCCCATTAGATTCGACGTCAGATAGCGAGCCATTATTTAATGGATTCAACATGGGGAGCGTTGTCGTATGAGGCTCACTCTCCTCCTCGGAGGCATTGTGTTCGACAGGGCCAAAGAGGATCAGACCATACTCGACGCATATCGAGACATTATCATAAGATTGGTTGAGAAGGGCTACAAGCTGATAGTTGTAGCAGGTGGTGGCCGATTGGCAAGGGAGTACATCGAGTCCGCGTCGAGATATGGCGTTAACAAGGCGTTCTTAGACTACATCGGAATAATGGCCACTCGCCTGAACGCTGCGTTAGTAATCGCATCCCTGTGGTCGAGGGCTTACCCAAGGGTACCAGAAACGTACGAGGAGGCTCTGTCTGGGATCCATGGCTATGACGTGGTGGTGATGGGAGGTATGGCGCCGGCTCAGTCTACTGATGCCGTTGCGGCCGTGATGTCCGAGATGACCAATTCTAAGCTCATGATAAAAGCTACCGGAGCCAAGGGAGTCTACGATAGGCCCCCAGAAGAGCCAGGGGCTACTTTTATTCCGAGGATTACGTACAAGGATCTCTTGAAGATAGTTCAGAGATATCAATTTGAGCCAGGGAAGTATGAACTCCTGGATCCAATTGCTATAAAGGTACTTGAGCGATCGAAAGTTAGATGCATAATCTTAAACGGTCTCGAGCCCCAGGCAGTGCTCGGGGCTGTTTCTGGGGAGGAGGTAGGCACAGTAGTCGGGGAGGTCGTCTGATATGCACAGGAGACCCAGACGTTACAGCTGGCGCGCTCGAGCGAGGCCCAGGATGGAGATCCCGTTTTCAGCAAGGTTCACGTTAGTTGAAGCTCTCTATGGAGCTGTTATTGGCGCCTTAGCCACGGGAGTTGCGCTGTTAATTTCGGAGTTCGCAGTCTGGGTTACTATTCTCTGGATGCTTCGCGAGAAGACGATAATCTACACCTTCTACGCTCTGATGGTGTCGGTGAGCGGGATGATCTTATCAGTTCCAATTTTCCATAGGAGAAGGGTCAGAGCAGTCGTAGCAATAGCTGTAGCAGTGCTTCTGTGGGTGCTTCTCGTAAAGAGGTTTGATTTCCACCCAATATACACATTCTTCGGAGAACTACCGTACTGAGGAGATCTACCGGAGGAGAAGGAAGTTGAATGGTGCTCCGGCCGGGATTTGAACCCGGGTCTGGGGCTCGAGAGGCCCCTATGCTTGGCCTGGCTACACCACCGGAGCCCGGTTTCCTCTAGCAGAGTCAGTGTATATAAAAGTTGCAAGCTGGGATGTGGGTGTGGGCATTATACTACTTACGGGAGTTCCCGGGACAGGTAAGAGCACGATCGGTTCTCTCTTGGCCAAGAGGTTCCGTTGCGAGATTATAGAGGTCGGGCGATTCGCTCGAGAGAGAAGACTCACCTTAGGTTGGGATGAAGAAAGAGAAAGTGAGATACTTGACATTGAGCGTGTGAAGAGAGAGCTACGCCGTGAGCTGAACAATCAGGGTGAAAAAATTTGCGTCGTCGTCTCCCTCTATCCAGACCTCGTACCCCTCGATTTCGTTGACAAAGTAGTCGTTCTAAGGTGCGATCCCGCAATTCTCGCAGATAGGCTGAAGAACAGAGGATACAGTAAAAAGAAGCTCATAGAGAACATCGAGGCCGAGATCATCGATTTCTGCGGGGTCGAGGCCCGCAAGGTATTTCCAGAAGATACCATCTTCGAGATCGACGTAAGCACGCTATCCCCACAAATGGTTGTAGAGAAGATCTTAGCCATCGTGAGCGAAGAGAGGTTTCCTAAGCAGGCCATAAATTGGCGTAATGGACCCATAGTTCTACAGCAAATAAGGAGGGAGGACCCCTAGATGGTAGCGAGATAAAACTCGGGAGCTATCTCGCAGAGTCTGCTAATGCTCTCTTCCTGCAGAGGAGCCGTTGGACATGTTGGCGGAACTATGATTATCTTTCTAGGTCTCAGATCACCTTCCAGCGTGAGAAACGCCATTCCAGGTCTTAGCGTATGGACCTCAACCAGTTTACGATCACCCGAGGCAGAGCCGGTCTCTAGAAATGGCTTTATCGCGCGCGCGTCCTCGGGCGACCCAAGTGAGTGGATGATCTTGATAGCGGAGTTCCTCATGGCGCGACGGGAGAGCGCGTGGGGGGCCTGCGTAACTACGATTATGCCCACGCCAAACTTCCTGAGCTCTGATAACATCTTATCCAACACGGTAGATCCTCTCTCATCGGCTATGATGGGCATAACCCTTTCTCCTTCCTCAATGAGGACAACGAGCTTGAGGGGAGCCCCCAACCCCCAGGATTTGGCTGCATCGTAGATTCTCTTCAGGATCACATGTACGAGAATATTCCTGACGTCATCCGACTCGACCGAGGCTAGCTCGACTGCAAGAGGGTACGAGAGGTCCTCCAAGTCGGGCATGCGCTCTTCTATGAGGTGAGCCCGGCCTTCCCCTGCTACTAGCGGCTCGAGCTTACGGAGCAGAGCGAGCTTGCTCTCCATCTCAGGAGCGGTACGTTCTCTATACTCAGAAATCTCCTCTAGGAGGTCTGCCAGCGTCGGATCTTCGCCGGCAGCCATTCTAAGTGCCGATTGAAGACACTTGTGAGTTATGAAGCACTGGGAGGGGGTTAACTCTAGGGCGTCTCTTAGAAGCTCTACCGAAATCGAAACGCCACTTGGATCGGCAGCCAATCCCTTAAAGACGTTTACAGACAGCTCGTTGGGACCGATACCGATAACCTTTCCTCCCAGCCTCAGGACAAAGCCTGCGTACTCGTTGTGGTGATCAAGGACTAGAAACGGTATCCCAAACTCGGACCAGAGTCTCTCACAAAGAGACATAGCTGTCGTCGTTTTGCCGGAACCCGTCCTGCCCATTATCAAGACGTGCTTAGAGAACGTAGACAGTGGAATCCAGACCTTTTTGCCATCAGAATCTCTACCCAATAGCAGTCGCGGCCATTCTGGTCGATTTAGATCGAGTGCGGGTCGAATCGAGATAGACAATCGATCTTTTATGGCCGAGTATGGAGATAAACTTTTGAGATTTGGCAGGAAATTCGTAAGATTTCTACTCAGTGAATTTTCCTCTTCGACCTCAAATGATTTGCTTAGCATGCTCTTTATTGCGCCTTCTGCAGCATTCAGGAGAGCAGACGCCTGTTCCTTGCTGATTCTATTACGGTCTACCCAGAGCGCTATATACAAGGGAGACGCTTCGGAAGAGCGCAAGCATTGGAAGAGGAGCGCGTTTACCCCTAGGGACTCAACTAAAACTGACAAACTCTCGCTGTCTATAGTCTCCGATCGGCTCGGATTCCTCGGACGTAGAGCTAAGGTCTTTACGTGCAGATTTGATGGGCGAGTGTTGAGTGTTTGGCCTAATGAAGAGAGCCTGAGGTTCCTCCAGCTGATCACGATAACAGCCGTTACCAGTAGAGCTGCAATTCCAGACATAAGAAGTGTGGAGTGAAAGCGGGCTCCGAGTTCTACTGTGGAGATCTTCTTTCTCGCCTCGTTTATGATGACCAAGGCAACGAGAGCTATTATGACGGCGTCTGATCGGTCCACCTGGTACCCCTCTCACCCCGCTTGCTTACATACAAGCCAAAGCTGTAGATCCTCCTCCTGAGAGCTGAGTGACTTATACCTGAGGCCTTTGCCACCGCTTCCTGAGTTATAGATCTCATCCCAAGGGTTTTTGCCGCGAGCCAGACCGATGCTGCCGCCGTTACCAAAGGGCTCTTACCAGCCAACAAACCCCTATAGCGTGTTTCGAGGCATCTAGCCATGTTAATGGCTTTGATCTCGAGCCGCAGTAATGCTGGGTCAACAAGTTCTCCGTAGTCCCTGCTGAGCTTGCGGAAGATCTCTTGGTCCTTCCTCAGTCCTGAGATAATAAACGGTATGTAGTTTGGAGCGCGAGCCTTGAGAGGGAGCTTAAGGAACGACGACATCTCCGCAGAGAATAGAGCTAGCTTTCTGGCGTTGACGCTTATTCCTACCTTCTTGGCCGACTCTTCAAGGAGCGATGCAGGGATGGGGCCTCCCCTACTCCTAGAGAGTAGAATTAAGGCCGCCAGAAGCCAGTGAGGCCGAGACTTAATCTTCTTGCTCATGCAATAAACTCTACATAATTCAGCAGCGTCTTGGGCTACCTGGCGGGGTAGGCCTAACTCGCTGATCACGGTCAGGAACCATGACGGAATTCTTCGAGAACCCCTCTCTGCTGTGTAGCGTCGTCTGCGCCCTCCTATTCTAAGGAACCGCTTCCCGCCTGAGACCCATTCGGCGTCAGCTAAGCTTGCCTCTCTTACCCTCTCCAGTTCGGGTCTCATGCTCACTGATAGCTGGGGCTCCTAATACTTGTAAATGTTAAAAAACAAAACATTTAGCAAAGTTATCGATTACCTTACTCAGACGAGGAGCCCTCTCGCACAAACGTAAACCTCGTCTCCCCGCGAGAACTCGGCAAGGTCGTTGAGAGGCTTCTTCAACCGTAAGAGCACTAGAAGGCCATATGCCGAGGCCTTCAGAACCTTCTTCCCGTCTGACTCGTACACCGTGGCCAGCATGAGGAGATCGGAAGATCCGACACTCTCTGGCTTGTCCTTTGTCACGAAGACTTGGCCTCTAAATTCTCCTTTCAGCCGCTTCTCAAAATCTGAGGGGATTTCGATGGATAGCTCCCCATTCACAGGCTTTTCCACGGTAAAGCCCACGCGCAGAGCGCCTGTAAGTTCATCCACTTCTTTCCTTGCTAACTCAACTTCGAACTCCATCGCTTGACAGCTGCTCCCCTCGGGCCTAAAAGTTATGATGTCAATCACGCTAATGTCGCCAGTCGCGCGCGATAAGTCGGATGACCCAAACTCTGGCAGAAATACTCAACGCTCACCTAGCATTCAAGAGAGTACTTCGCCAGATTCTATGGAAGGAGGATTTTGATGAAACCGATCTGAAGGCTCTTCTCTACTACGCCCTGGCGGTGATAGAGGGGTGCTCCATGCACCTGGGAGATGATCACGCGCTCTTAGCAGCCTCGGCCGCGACCTCTGAACTCGTTGAGTCTTCTAAATCCCGCAAACGCGAAGATTTAACGAGAGTCTCAAGACTAGTGACACAGGCTGTGCGCTCTCTTATTGAGAGCCTGGTCTAGTTGTGCTCACTCCCCTCTGGTCGCGATGTAGAGCTTCAGAAGCCTCTCGTCTACGACAATCATCTCTCGTATGTACTTCACCGTAGAGTAGGGAATCAGGACATTGCCATCCCTGTCTCTCCTGAGCTTCTTCGTCAGCGCCCCTGCGGCGCCTTTAGCCTCCTCAACAACCAACGAGATAGCTTTGCCAGAAAGTTCGTCGACGACTAGATCCACAACCTCCCCTAGAACCAAGCCTCTATCGGTGATGACGCCGCGGCCTCCTAACCGACTGACAGAGTATTTGGCCACTCGTAAGCTACCTCCCGCGCACGAGTTGAATGGTGGGCCGGGTGGGACTCGAACCCACGACCTCCGCCTCGTCAAGGCGGCGTCATAGCCGCTAGACCACCGGCCCAGTCGCCTTGTAGGGAGGGGGGACGTATAATAAACGTTTGTCCTACAGAGACCGAACGATCACTAGTAGGCTCTCGATCAGTGCAAATAGCCTTAGGAGTGAGTTTACTTCGGCTCTCAGCTTCCTTGGGGACTCTGACTTTATCTCGAACGTTAACAGGTTACCCTCTAGCTTAGGCTTGGGGAGGTAAGCGTCTGGTTCTAGAATAGCCTTCACTGCTAGGAGATCCTCCTCAGGTCCCTCTACAACAATCTTGGCACTGTATATCAAGTGATCCTACCCCCTAGATCTGCACCAAGCGAGCAAGAAATAACCTTGGGCCCATCTCCCTGACGCGAAGCGGACCGCAGAGGTAGAAGGAAGCTACGGATCGCAATTCGTGAGTTAGAACCCATAAGACGATATCTGCATCAGGGAACTCACTGATGTCAGACGCGGCCGAAGGTGGATCTGTCCCGAGACCCTCTGCTAAGGCTTCTGCGAACATTCTAAGGTTTTCCGTAGGTTGATGCGCTACTGCAAGTTCTCTCACATGCGGGACCCTCTCGGGTTTTTTCCCGAAGAGTTCTCTCCTGAGCGTGACGCCAGACAGGATCACCTGCGCGTTAGTTGGCGTTATCGATGCAATCGCTGCCTTATAGAACCTGAGCAAACCTGGATTGCCCTTTCTCTCTCCTACAACCAGCACTCGATCTAGTCCATACTTTATGGCCTCTTGCCTGAGGTCCTCTAGGCTCTTCTTACCTCTGTTTACCCGAACGGAGCCGGGTATCACGTGCGAGAGGTCCCTGATCAACGTGCGAGTTCGTCTTGAGGGCCTGTGGGAAGTGGTAATCAAGATCAAGATAGGGCCCCTTCTCCTACTGCTCGGTGACTCTGGCTAGACCAGCCTCAGCGGCCGTCGATATGGATGTCCTCGGCTCCCAAGCGCCTCCGGCGAACTCAAATCCGCACTTCTTGCACCGCCAAATCCCCAGCCTCACTCTCCTGAGAGCGTGGACGCCGCATCTTGGGCACTTGTACAGCGCCTTGCTCTTAGCTAAGACGGCCTCATACTGCCTCCTAACCCGGAGACCATACCTAGCAGTCCTCAGCTTCGCCATCGGGGGTCTCTTTGGCATCTCGCTACGCCCCTCCCTGCGTTCTCAGTATCTCGGCTACCTCTGGGTACTTCCTTCGGGCTACTTCTATCGCCCTTTTAATCTCATCTATCCTGAATATGCCATGCCTCTTCTGTATTGAGCATACCCTGCCGACGCTATCTATCGATACCGTGATGGCGGCATCGGAGACGAGTTCTTCTTCTAGCGTCGGGTCGATCATCAGCGCTTCGCCTATCTTAACGAAGGAGAATGTTATCGGGAAGTCCTTCATGGGGAGGTCAAACGTTTCCTCCTTGACTTGAATCTCGCCGTCTTCCTTAAGCTCTACCACGGGAATCTTCGTCCTCGAGAGTGCAACGAGAGATCCAAGCGCGAACGCGTCGATTATGTTCCCGTCGTGATCTAGAGCATACATGTCCAAGAAGATCATGTAGACCAGCTCTCCGACCTTAACTACGAGCTTCTCCATGTCTATCGCGTTAGCGCCCCTTAGGGCTCTGTCTACCACTCTAGCCATCTCAACCGCATTCTCGTCTGGCGGTCCAGGCTCAAAGGTCGGAGATGCCAGTGGAAGCAGCTCTACGTTGGAAATCAGCACTCCCTTGTCCGGGGTGTCCGGGAAGGGCGTTCCCACGTCGACCTTGACTCCAACGAGCACCTGCGTGTTGCCAAGCGAGACCCAAGCCTCGCCCTCTCCCTTGGTGAAGGTCCCAGGCTTTACCTCAATTGGGCGGATCTCGTCAAAAGCCCTGCCGTCCTTCCTCTGACCGCTCGCCGCCAGCTCCCTAATGTAGCCGCTAACCAGCTCCGCCGCTATCCTCTCATCAAGCATGTTACTCGCCTCCCTTCAATATCTCAAGTCGAACCACTTCGTACGGCCTCCTCAGAGCTTCCTTCTGGAGTTCGTACACCAGATCGGCCGCCTTTGAGCCTAGCTCCAGCGCTTTATCGAACTGCTCTTCGGTCAAGGGACCGTCTAGCTGCAGCAGCGTTACGAGCTTCTCCTCCATCAGGAACGCCATCGGGACATCTGCATCTCCCCACTGGTCCTCGTCGTGGTTGGGATCGACTACTATCCAGTCTCCTACCCTGCCCACCGCTATGGCCGTGACCAAGCCCCTCATCTCAATGCCAGCGTTTGCTAGCGCTAGAGAGGCTGCCGTGACTCCGGCCACCCTCGTTCCAGCGTCCGACCTGAGGATCTCAACAAAGACGTCTATAGCCGTTCCAGGATACTTCTCTACAAAGACCGCGGGGAGCAGCGCCTCTCTTATGACCTTTGAGAGCTCGATGCTCCTCCTATCGGGTCCTGGCCTCTTTCGCTCCGGTGTGGAGAACGGCGCCATGTTGTACCTGCACCTAAGGATCGCTCGATCTGGCAGAGCCATGTGCTTAGGGTGGACCTCCCTCGGTCCGAACACGGCGGCAAGTATTCGGTTTCCTCCCCACTCTATGTAGGCCGAGCCGTCGGCTCGGCTCAGTATCCCGACCTGGATCTTGATCGGCCTTATGTCAAGAGGCCCCCTTCCGTCTGTTCGGATTCCCTCATCGGTTATGAGAACCTCAGGCTTCTCCTCAACAATTAGCGGCATAAATCACACACTCCCACTACCTTCATCCAAACCAGAACTCTCTATCAGCTGAAGCACTCTGTCGCTAAGTCCAGACACGTGGGCCTCTCTCTCGATCTTTTGAAGAATCTTCTCGAAGAGAAGGGCATGCCTCAGCGTCTTGGGATTGAACCAGATTACCCCATTCTGCCCTACGATTATGTCCGGCCCTAGCTTGTCCCTCAGGAGCATCAGCATCGACTGTCTCTTGCCTATAACCCTAGGAACGCGCGTTGGATTGATCACGTAGATCCTCCCACCTCGGAGTTTCCCTAACCCCTCGCCCTCGATTGATAGGAGGGGTGTGGATGCGCCGTTGAATGCCTTCACCTTGGCCAAGACTACATCCCCCAGAGACAGGTTGTACTTCGCCCGCGAGGGTCCCCTGAGGCCCCTCGGTGGAATTATGATCCCCATGTACGCCGAGTTTATGTTCACGAGGATCGTATTTCCGGCTACCTTTGAGACCGTGCCGATGACCAAGTCTCCCTCGCGCGGAATGTATCCTCCTGCAAGTGGGACTACTCTGATCTCGCCGTCCCTGATGTCAGCCAGTCCGACCTTGGTGGACCTGAGAACCCCCTTCTTGTCTACGTACACGTAATCTCCTGGTTTGACTGGGCCGATAGCCAGGGCTTGGCCTGGAAGCACCAAATCCCTGTTTGCGACCAATATCTTCGGCTCTTTAGTTTTCAACTCTTATCCCTCTTCTCTGATCACCTTCACGTGTCCTCCTGCTTGACCCACCCTCTCGAGTATAAGAACCTGCGAGCCGAGTGGAGCTCTGATCCTCAGTATTGCATGAGATCCGTCCTTACTCCACTCTTCGCGGAGGATGTCCCCCTGTCCGCCCAAGAACGCGCGGAGCTTCCCGTAGACAGCCGCCGGAACCTCGATGTCCATTATGATCATCCCTGATTTGAGCGGTAGGACCTTTCGGAGGGACTCCACTACGTCCTTTATCTGGGCCTCTGGCTCCTTGAGTGGGTCGATCTTTACCTTCGCCTCTGCGAGAGCCTTCTCAATCCTAGACACGGGGTGTGGAAGCCCTGTTTTTGGATCCACGAAGTTTCTGTGGATGTAGTTAACGATCCAGCGGGTCTTCTCCTCTTTCAGCTTCTTCCTGTACTCTGCGGTTAGCTGGATGTCCCCCTCTCTCAGTATCACCTCTGCGATCTTGTACACGTCTTCCGTGCCGAAGGCCTTTCTGAGATCCTGGTTTGACGCCTTCAGGCTCTTCCTGGCGTCGATAAATATCTGCTCAACCGCGAAGACGCCGTCAAGCGTCTTTCTCTTTCCATC
>Ga0116200_10000688_pt1 | contig 11810 bp, 12 predicted proteins | sample Mar14436cmmetaG_FD_94478 | JGI IMG/M metagenome (GOLD analysis project Ga0116200, IMG submission 94478) | Marine hydrothermal vent microbial communities from Guaymas Basin, Gulf of California to study Microbial Dark Matter (Phase II) - Marker... ... | reverse complement strand
GACCCCGGAGAAACCCCGGAGACCAAGAACGCGATCTCGATCCCAAAGAAGCCCTCTCCATCTACCGAAAAAGGATGGAGATCGAGGAGAGCTTCCGGGACCTTTATTCCGTGACGCGTAACGGGTTTTGTTAGTGCCGGGGGAGGTGATGTGGGAGATGGTCTTTTACCGGCTTTACTCGGGGCTTTTCGTGCTGTTGACGCTCAAGGTCAGGGTGGAGGTCCGTGAGGTCGTGGAACGTGCCCTTTCCCCTTGTCCACCAGCATCTCTTGTCTCAAGTCATGTCTGAAGCTCAGAGCCCCAGGGATTGACCTTCGGGGACAAATGAGTTAAGGTCCTTTTCAGCAGGACCGTGCGCAGTGCCAAAGTGGCCGTTGGGGTGTTCCCCAAGGCAGTAGGCACGGGAAGCAGGTCCAATCTAGAAAAGAAAGGAGGGGAGCAGTCCAATGGCCACGGGTAAAGTGAAGTGGTTCGACCAAGCCAAGGGCTACGGTTTCATCGAACAGGACGGCGGTCCAGACGTCTTCGTCCATTTCTCCGCCATCCAGATGGCCGGTTTCAAGACCCTGCGCGAGGGCCAGGTGGTCGAGTTCGAGATCGAGCAGACCTCTAAGGGCCCTCAGGCCAAGAACGTGATTCCCCACTGAAATCACGTAGTTGCGAAAAAAAGGGGGGTCTTGTCACGACAAGATCCCCCTTTTTTCTTTGGACTCTTCAGCTCATCGGGTCAGGTCTTTCACGAGCTGAAGCCATACACCTTGGGGATTCCCTCCTTGCCCTTCCACGTGACATCGGACCTCCGGAGCTGGGTCCAGGAGACCGATCTGAGCCCGCTCCTTCCCCCAGCTCCTGAGGATGTCCAAGGCCCTCTCCAGGAGGGGAACGATCTCTCCCCGGTTGAATGAGCGAACGGTGGCCATCCGCTGATACCTGTTGGCCGAGACGGCTACGATCTCTCTCCCGCCGCTTCGCGGGGCCAAAAAAAGATCCCGGAAGCCTAGGAGCCTGGCAACCTTGCTCCCGTAGTTCCGTTCCAGGGAAAGCAGGGTCCTTATGTCCGCAGCGGCGAGAGCGGTCCGGGCCAGTTGTTCCTCCTCTCGCGCTCGCAGCCTCTCCACCGGGATCTCTAGAGGAGGCTTCTTGGGAAGCGGATGTAACTCCACAACGTATTCGTGCACCTCCCCCAGGACCTCCCAACCGAGCCGCAAGACCAGCTTCACCACCGGGTGTTGCTGCGGAACCAGTGCCCGGGCGAAGCGGAATCCGTCCTCGGCAAGAGCTTGACAGACCCCGTCCAGGAACCACTTGACCCTTGCCAATCCCCTGGCCCCGCGTTCCATCACCAGGCCCAGGAGGTAAGGGATCCGATAGCCTATTTGTCCCAAGACGCCCACAACCTTCCCCTTGTCCCGGAGGACCCAGATCTCGGCACGGACTCCCAGGCGCTGGAGGAGGGAAAGAGGCAAACGCCTGCAGGAAAGAAGGAGGGAAAAAAGCCGTGCGACGGCCTGGATATCGGTTCCCCGCAGATCCCAATCGGCGGAGAAATTCGCGCGCCAGAGGGCCAGGGCATAAGGAAGCTCCTTCCGGCGGATCCGACCTACCTCCATTACCGGATCACATTACCCTTTCCCCATGGTTCCCTGCAAGGAAGTGGGTATCAGGGAGAGGGTGAATGAAGGTAGCGCAGCAGCGCCCGCAGGCCCCCCAAGGGTGGTCTCTCTTCCCCGGAGGATACGAAGTAGAGGAAGGCGAAGGCTTTCCTCATATGATCGGCTCCAACACGCAGATCCTTGCCTCCCAACGTGGCCAGGGCCTCTTCCAGGGTGAAACGGAGGTATGCCCTGATGTTTTCCAAAATGAAGAGGGCTCGCCTCATCCTGGGTTCGGGCAAGGAGGGCAACGTGTCCTGCAGGCGGTCCACCGCCGGTATCAGCCCCATCACCTTTCCCTGTCCGTGGGCCATGAAATGTTTGCCCTCTGATCCTTCCAAGATGTTCACCACTTGCTGAGCGTACAGGTGTTGATCCTTGATGGTGGGAGCGAGGATGGCGAGGGCGGAGAAGTACATGGCCAATCGTACCTCCCGCAGCATCCCGACCAGAGCCTGACCCGGTGCATCCTGGGCCAAGGGCTGTTGCATCCCCTGGGGGCCCGCAACGGCCGGGATGAGGGCCAGAAAGAGCAGGATATAGCTCACCTTTCGCATCACCTCCATAGGGTAACCGAGTGGCGGTCCAAGGGGTATCAACGGGAGGTCAAACCTGCCTCGTCGGGGGAGACCAGCTTGTAGCCGAAGCCAGGCACGGTGACGATGATCCGTTCCCCTCCCGGAACCGCCTCCCCCAGCCGCCGGCGTAAAAGGTAGATGTATTGTTTGACGTCCTTCGAGTTGGCGTAGCGGGAGCTGCTCCAAAGTCGCCCCAGGATCTCCCTGTCGGAGAAAACCTTCCCCGGCTGGGAGGCGAGAAGCGAAAGGAGTTCGAACTGTTTTGGGGAAAGCCGCACGGGCCTGCCCAGAAGAGAGACCTGCTTCTGGAGCTCATCCACTACCAGGCCGCCCACCTCCAGGATCCCTTCCCGGCGCTGGGGGACCTCCCTTTCCCCTGCACGGGTACGGAAGACGAAGATCAACCCAAGGATCAGGATGTCCACGGCCAAAGCGATGCCAGCCCCGAGAGCCAGGCGTGCCCTGCCGGCAGCGATGAGGAAGGAGGCGTCCAAACAGACCTGGACATACCCCCTGTCCCCAAGGGGGGAAAGCACCTCCAAGAGGTAGTGGCCAGCCCACCTGCGGAAGGAGGCCACGGTATCCCGGGGGATATCCTCGGGCAGGGGCAGAAGATCCCGCAGCAGGGATTCCTCGATCACCGTTTTCCCTTCCTTAACAACCGATACCTGAAGGGCGCTCCCGAGGAGCATGGTCTTCACTGCCAACTCCAACATCTCCCGGTCCCCGCTTTCGAGCCAAGCTGCGGCGGCATCGGCGAAAGCGACCACGTAGTCGGTGCTCCGTTCCGCGAAATCCCGGGCCGCTCCGGCCCCGATTCTCCCGAGCCAGGGGAGGGGAAGCCACACCACGATCAGACAGAGTCCGACCACACTCCAGAAGAGGAGCTTCCGCTTGGGAATCCCCATGAACACAGGGATAAGGTAAGGGATACTCCTGGCATCAACAACTCCTCAACGTGGGTTTAACCGGGTTTTTACTTCCCTGTGGTTCCCCGGAGATCGTCTCCCCACTATCCTGCCCTCCAGATCACCGGCCCCGAGAGGCCGGAAAAAGCGAAAAGGAGGTAGCGATGTTGAAGAAGAGTTTGGCGATCTCCCTTGCGGTGGTGTCCCTGGTGGGATTCGCTTCCCTTGCCCAAGTGGACCCAGGGTTCCATGGGCCGAAGGGGATGGCGGTCGCTCGCTTCGAATCCCTTCCCGAGCTTCTTAAGGCCATCGCCCAGGAGGTAAAGGCCCTCGAGGGTACCCTGGGCGATCTCCCAGCCCTCAAGGACACCCTCTCCAGGCCCTTGGCACTGATCGATAAGACCCTAGCTGCGCTCAAGGAGAAGGCAGGGGCCGAGGTAAAGGAGGGGGTCGCTATGGAGATCATCGTCCTGGATCTCGCTCTACATCGCCTGAACGAGGTCTCCCTGGGCAAAGCCATTCAAGCCCGTCCCCATCTTGGTCCCAAAGGTCCCGCGGCTGGAAGGAGGGCTATGGCCCCCGTCCCGCCGGAGTTGAGGACGAAGATCGAGGCCTATCTCAAGGGGGCAGAAGCGGCCTTATCCCCGGAGGAGGCCGCCAAGTTCCGCCGTATCGTTCGGGGCCTCATGGAGGAGGTCCGCGGGGCGATCGGGCACCCGGCTCAAGCCCAGAGGGCCCAGGCCCCGGAGCGGCTGGAGCTCGGCAGGCACCTCCTGAAGCTCCGGATCCTCACCGCCCAGCTTGACCGTCTCCTCCTCGGTCGCTTGGCAGCTGAGGTCCAGGGCCAATAGAGACCTTTCCCATTGAACGGGATCGAGGGCGGGGCACGTGCCCCGCCCTCTCTGTTACATCCCTGCCGGCAAAGGGGTACAAGAAATCAGCGGAAGAGTTCCTCCTCTTGAGAGAGAAGACCGCGGGCTGCCAGCTTGGCGTTGCGGTTCCAGAAAGGCCAATCCCCGATAGGAGCCTCCAAGACATGTTTTAGCAGATCGTGGAAGAGGGTCCTGTCCATTTGGGGGACAGCATAATCCCGCGCAAAGATGTAGTAGTTCTCCAGATAATCGGGGCAGCGCTCGATAGCCTCCTGAAAGTATTCCCTGGCCTTCTCCAAGCTCGCGTGGAAGAAGAGCTTCACCACTGGGGTAGTGGCAAGATGAGCTTCCAGGGCGCCCAGGGAGTGGATGGCCGAACATCCCCAAAAACAAGGATCGATCTCCACGATGCGCTGGTAGGCCGCTTGCACCGGCTTCATCAGCCTGAAGGCCTTCAAGGGACTGATCATCCCCAGGAGTTGCCCCTGGGCGTTGGCGTACCAGAGGAGGGCGGCGGGATCAGTGGCCACCGCCATGGCCGCGGCAAGACCCTTCTCCTTCTCCACCGCAGCGAACTCCGGCTCCGTCCGCAGGGCCGCCAGAGCGTAGTCCCGGGCACGCTCGAAACAGGCCTTCTTCTCGTCCTCAGGTACCAACATGGCCTTTTCGTACCAGAACTGGGCCAGCCGGGAGAGAAGTTCCTCATCCTCCGGCGCCTTGGCCAAGGCAGCCTCATACAGCGAGATGAGCTCCTCCAGCACCGGCAGTTTGTAGCGCTCCGAATAGAGTTTTTCAGCTTGGGGAAGAAGTTTCCCCGTAGTCGCCCCTAGCGAAGCCACCGCGAATGCCAGAAGGAGCAACCAGTAGACACCAAGGTGCTTTACCCCCATCCCTGCTCCTTTAAAGGCCAAGCTCATCCCGGATCCCCTTCATGGCCTCGAGTACCACCCCCACGAACTCGGGAAGCTCCATCCCCAGGTTGCGGCAGGCGGCGATGGCCTCCCGGTTCGCGGAGCGGGCGAAGGCCTTCTCCTTGTACCGCTTGAGGACATTCTCTACCTGGAGGCCGGAAAGCTTCTGCGGATGAACCAGGGCGGCAGCGACGATCAAGCCCGTGAGGGGATCCACGGAATAAATGGCCCATTCCATCGGGGTCTCGGGCGTCTTCTTCCCCGCGTGGGCCAAAATGGCATTCAACACCTCGGTATCGTCAAAGCCCATCCCCCGCAGCTCCTCCACCGTCACCAGGGCGTGACGCTCCGGAGTGTTTCTCGTCTCTTCGTAGTCTAGATCATGGAGGAGCCCGGCCAGGCCCCAACGATCCGGATCCCCCCCGAACCGGGGTGCCAGGGCCCGCATGGCAGCCTCCACGGCCAGCATATGCTTCACGAGGTTCGCGTTCTTGACCCTACTTCTCACGAGCTCGAGTGCCTTCCGGCGATCCAGTTCCATGGGCACCTCCTCGCTGTGTCGGAGAAGCTAGCGGAAAAGGGCGATGACGACAACCCTACCCTTGGGAGGTCCAGGGTTCCCGCAGGATAGGCTCCCGGGCTGCCCGTACCTCGTCCAGCCGGCGCACCGGTGTGTCGTGGGGTGCTGCGTGGAGGAGTTCCGGGGACTCGCGCGCTTCTTTCGCGATACGGAGCATCGCCTCGGCGAAGGCATCCAGGGTCTCCACGGTCTCCGTTTCCGTGGGCTCGATCATCAGCGCCTCCTCCACGATCAAGGGGAAATAGATGGTGGGTGGATGGAAACCGTAGTCTATCAGCCGCTTTGCCACGTCCAAAGCCTTGACCCCCAGCCCTTTCGTCGAGGCCACGAACTCGTGTTTGCAGAGGCCGTCGTAGGGTATCCTGTACGCTTCTCGGAGCCTCACGCGGAGGTAATTCGCCGCTAGTACCGCCCCTGTGGAGACCTCCCGCAGGCCCTCGTCCCCCAGGGTGAGGATGTAGGCAAGGGCCTTGAGCATCACCAGTGCGTTCCCGAGGAAGGGATGGACCTTGCCGATGGACTTGGGGAGATCGTAGGAGAGGGTGAAGCGGTCCCCCTCGCGCACGATCTGGGGCACGGGAAGATAAGGGATGAGACTCTCGGAGACGGCCAACGGGCCGGCCCCGGGCCCTCCCCCACCGTGGGGGGTAGAGAATGTCTTGTGGAGATTGAAGTGGAAGATGTCGGCTCCCATGTCGCCAGGACGGGCCCGTCCCAGGAAGGCGTTGAGGTTCGCCCCATCGAAGTAGCAGAGCCCCCCGACCTCGTGGACCATCCGGGTGATGGTGAGGATGTCCCGCTCGAAGATCCCAAGCGTGTTGGGGACGGTGAGCATGATCCCGGCCACATCCTCCCCCAGGCGCTCCTCCAGGGCCTTCAAGTCCACAGTCCCCTCCTCATTCGAGGGGACCGGGACCACTCGAAAGCCGGCCATGGCCGCCGAGGCTGGGTTCGTGCCGTGGGCCGAGTCGGGGAGCAGTATCACCGTGCGCTTCCCGAGCTCGCCCCTGTCCTCGAAGTAACGCTTGATGAGAAGCATCCCGGTGAGCTCCCCATGGGCTCCCGCCGCCGGCTGGAGTGTTATCCCCGGCATCCCCGCGATACCCTTGAGGAACTCCCCCAGCTGCCACAGTGCCTCCAGGATCCCCTGAACTGCCTCCTCGGGGAAAAGAGGGTGAAGCTCCGTGAAGCCCGGGTCCCGGGCTATGATCTCGTGGAGCTTGGGATTGTACTTCATGGTGCAGGAGCCCAAGGGGTAAAACCCCGTGTCCACACCGTAGTTCATTCGGGAGAGGGCGGTGTAGTGGCGTACCAACTCACCCTGGGAGACCTGGGGGAGCCTTGGGAGCTCCCTTCGCCTCATTCCCTCGGGGATGTAACCGAGGAGCTCATCCAGGGACCGCCGCAGACGCGGCCAGGAGGTGGCCTTCCTTCCGGCTTTCCCTTTGCTGTAGATCGTTGCCATCAGTCTCCCCTCAGGGCCTGCACGAAGGCCTCGATCTCCTCCGGGGTGCGCTTCTCCGTGACCGCCACCGAAAAGGCGTCCTGGACGCCCATCCTCTCCACGAACTCCGGTGGCGCCACGGCGAAGCCGTGGCGCTGAAGCCTCCGCACCGTCCCTTCCGGATCGGGGCAGCGCACGGCGAACTCGTTGAAGAAGGGACCTCTCAAAGCCAGTTCGAATCCCGGGATCTCCTGGATCGCCTCCGCGAGGTCATGGGCCCGCTCCAGGCAGAGGAGGGCCACCTGCCGCAGCCCCTCCGGCCCCAGGGAGGCAAGATACACCGTGGCCCGCAGGGCGCAGAGGGCGGAGTTGGTGCAGATGTTGGAGGTAGCCCGCTCCCTCCGGATGTGTTGCTCCCGGGTTTGGAGGGTCATGACGTAACCCTCTCTGCCTTCCACATCGACGGTGCGTCCGGAGACACGGCCCGGCATCATCCGCAGGTATTCCTTCCTGGTGGCGAAGATCCCCAAGAGCGGCCCCCCGAAGGAGAGGGGGTTCCCCAGGGGCTGTCCTTCCCCCACCACGATATCGGCTCCGAAGCTACCCGGTGGTTCCAGTATCCCTAAGGCGATGGGATATACGGAGACGATGAGGAACGCTTTCCCCAAGCGTTCCTTGAGCCCTGAGAGGTCCTCGATGATCCCCAGGCCGTTGGGCTGCTGCACCACGAGGGCGATAGTCCCCTCTGGGACATCTTCGAGGACCAAGCGCCCATCGTCCCCGAAGGGAACCTCCACCAGCTCGATCCCCGCCCCGTGGGCGTATGTGGCCAGGACCTCTCGATGGAATGGATTCAGAGAACGGGGGACGAGGACCCGGTCCCCCCCTACGATCCTGCGGGCCATGAGGACCGCCTCCGCCAGGGCCGTGGCCCCGTCGTACATGGAGGCGTTGGCCACATCCATCCCCGTGAGCTCGCAGATCATCGTTTGGTACTCGAACATCCAGGTGAGGGTCCCTTGGGAGACCTCCGCCTGGTAGGGGGTGTAGGCGGTGTAGAACTCGGATCGGCCGGCGATCTCATCCACCACCGCCGGGATGTAGTGATCGTAAAGCCCACCGCCCAGGAAGGGGACCAGGGCGCGGTTCCGCCGTGATAGCTCCTGGAAACGCCTCCGGACCTCGGGTTCCGAGCTCCCCGGAAGCCCCAAGGGACGGTACCCACGCCTTATCTCCTCGGGGATATCCCGGAAGAGGTCCTCCACCGAGGGGACCCCGATGGTCCGGAGCATCCTCCGGATATCCTCAGGGGTATGGGGGATGTACTCCATCAGCCCTCGCCGGCGATGGAGGCGTACTCTTCGGGCCCCAGCAATTCCTCCAGCTCCGCAGGATCGTCCATCTTGAGGACGAAGAGCCACCCCTCACCATAGGGGTCCCGGTTGACCGTGCCCGGAGAGGAGCTCAATGCCTCGTTCACCTCCACCACCTCGCCGGAAACCGGGGCGTAGACCGATTCCGCGGCCTTCACCGATTCCACGGTGACCACGGCCTCTCCCTTCTTCACCTTCGTCCCCACTTGGGGGAACTCCACGTAGACCACATCTCCGAGTTTCTTCTGGGCGTAATCGGTGATCCCCACCCGCACCGTGCCGTCCTCGCGCTTGACCCATTCGTGGCTTTTGGTGTAAAGCAGTTCTTTTGGAACCATTCAACCCCCTTTCTTTAGAACGGAACCTCTTCCTTGGCCGGCTCGTAGAATGTGGCGTAAGACTTGTGAAAGTGCAACTTGAACGATCCCAAGGGGCCGTTGCGTTGCTTGGCGATGATGAACTCCGTCTCCGATACCGGCCCGGTTACATTGGGGTCCTCGTAGTAATCGGGCCGGTAAATGAGAACCACGAGATCAGCATCCTGCTCTATGGCTCCCGACTCCCGCAGGTCCGAAAGCTGAGGCCTCTTCTTGTCCCTTTTCTCCACAGCGCGATTGAGCTGGGAACAGGCGATCAGAGGGATCCGGAGCTCTCGGGCCAAGGACTTCAGGGAGCGGGAGATATAAGCGATCTCCTGCTCCCGGGTATCGGCCCTGATCCCAGCCTCCACGAGCTGCAGGTAATCCACGATCAGAAGGTCCAACCCCTGCTCCATGGCCATCCGCCGGGACTTGGCCTTGATCTCTAGAACCGAGATCCCCGGGGTATCGTCCACCAGGATCACCGCCTCGTGGAGGCGGCTCGCCGCCTCCGCGATGGCGGCCCATTTGGGCGGGGGAAGGTAACCGGTCCGGAGCCGATGGAGGTCTACCTTGGCCTCCGCACACAGCAGCCTTTCCAGGACCTGTTCCTTGGTCATCTCCAAGGAGAAAAGGCCCACCTTTTTCTTCTGTTGCACGGCGATGTTCTGTACCAAACTCAGGGCGAAGGAAGTCTTCCCAGTGCCGGGCCGGCCGGCGATGACGATGAAGTCCGAAGGGTGGAAACCACCCGTGTAGTAATCGAACTCGGTGAAGCCCGTGGAGATGGCTGCCACGGGATGGCGTTTGGGGTCCTTATGGCGCTCCTCCAGCTGCTCGATGTGCTCGTAGAGGAAGTCCTTGAGCACCACATAGTCGTTGGGGGTCTCCCGCTGCGCGATCTCGAAGATTATCCCTTCCGCGCGGTCCAACACGTCATCGATGGGGAGTTCCTCCCGGTAACCGAGCTCCATGATCCGCCCGCCCCCGTCGATCAGGGCCCGGCGCAGGGCCTTGGTGCGAACGATCTCAGCGTAATGCTCCAGAGCGGCCACTGTGGGGACCCGGGAGATGAGCTCGGCGAGATAGGTCCTTCCCCCTACCTTCTCTAGCTTCCCCCTCTCCTCCAGGAGGTTGGCCACGTTGATCAGATCCGGGAGCTTTCCGTGCTCGTAGAGGTGGAGGATGGCCCGGTAGATCTCCTGGTGGGCAGGGAAGTAGAAGTGTTCCGGCCGCAGATACCCCACCAACACCGGGAGCGCCTGGGCCGGCTCCAGCAAGGCGCTCCCGAGAACCACCTGCTCCGCTTCCCTGTTTTTGGGAATGGGACGGATTTCCTCGTTATTCCCCCCGGCCATCTTTCCCATCTTACCCCCGGCACCGGGAGCGGGACAAGCGGACATCCGCCCGTGGGAGTGGTCACGGTTGCGTGCTGGGGGAAAGCTGCCTAAGGTTCCAGTGGATGTTCGGGCTAAAGGGATTGCGCCGTCGGAGGTTGCGCCGCCAGGGTATTCCCCGGGAGTGGCGCTGGGTCCTGGAGCAGGAGGTCCTGCTCTACCGCCGCCTTCCCCTAAGGGACCGCGAGGAACTCCATGGACATCTCCAGGTGCTCCTGGCGGAGAAGCGGTTCCTGGGAGCGTGGGGGATCGAGGTCTCCCAGGAGATGCGGCTCGTGGTCCTTGCCCATGCCGCCCTTCTCCTCCTGCACCGGCCGACGGATTACTACCCCCATTTCCGCACGGTGATCCTCTTCCCCACCACATACCTCGCCCCCCAGCGAGTCATGGGGGCTGGCGGGGTGGTGATCGAGGGATACGAGGCCCGTAGCGGCGAATCCTGGCAGCGGGGTCCGGTGGTCCTTTCCTGGGAGGAAGCCCGTCGGAGCGCCCGGGGGGAATTGGGCTGTCGCAACATCATCCTCCACGAGTTCGCCCACCAGCTCGACTACGAGGACGGCTTCGCCGAGGGGGCACCGGCCTTGCCCAGTCCGGAGATGTACCGCAGCTGGGCTGCGACCTTCTCCCGGGAATACGCCCGCCTTCAGGATGCCCTTGAGATGGGGAAGGAAACCCTTCTCGATCCCTACGGGGCCCGTAGTCCTGCCGAGTTCTTCGCTGTGGCCACCGAGGCCTTCTTCATGTGTCCCCGGGAGCTGCAGGCGGGACATCCTGGCCTCTACCGGGAGCTGTCGACCTATTATCGTCAGGATCCAGCATCCTGGTGATCGATCAGGCCGCCCCTGGAAAAGGCCATCCCCGGTGCTAGGATTGGGGCGTGGAGACCAAGGTCCTGGAGCCGAACGCCGCCGGGCTCGGGGAGGCCGGGGAGATCATCCGTCGGGGGGGGTGGTGGCCTTTCCCACGGAAACGGTTTACGGACTTGGGGCCAACGCTCTTTCCGCCGAAGCGGTGGCCAAGATCTACGAAGCCAAGGGAAGGCCACGGTTCGATCCCATTATCGTCCACGTGTCCTCGCCCCGGGAGGCCGAGGGCCTCTGGAGCCAGGTCCCACCGTTGGCTCGCAAGCTGATGGAACGTTTCTGGCCCGGCCCCCTGACCTTGGTCCTGCCCAAGAAGGGCATCGTTCCGGATATCGTCACCGCCGGGCTCCCCACGGTGGCGATCCGGATGCCGGACCATCCGGTGGCCCTGGGGCTCATTCGGGCTGCGGGTGTCCCCGTGGCCGCTCCCTCGGCCAACCGTTTCGGCCGCCCGAGCCCCACCCACCATCAGCATGTCCTCGAGGAACTCGCCGGCAGGATCGACGCGGTCCTGGCTTGTGGGGACACCCCGGTGGGGATCGAGTCCACGGTGCTTTCTCTGGTGGAAAACCCACCCCGGGTGTTGCGGCTCGGGGGGACGCCCCTGGAGGCTCTGCGGGAGCTAGTGGGGGAGCTCAAGGTCGAGCCCTTCGTGGGGCGTTCGGCGTCCCCCGGGACCCTCAGGCGGCACTATGTGCCCTCCACACCGCTTTTCCTCCTGGAGCCGGGCCGGCCTGAGCCTACCTGGAATCCCATGCCCAGGTCCCGTTGCGGGCTCCTTGCTTTCCGTAGTCCGAAACTCGGCTTCGGCAGGGTCGAGGTCCTCTCGCCGGAGGGTGACCTGCGCCAGGCGGCCGCCCGCTTTTTCTCCCT
>Ga0116200_10000685_pt1 | contig 11832 bp, 12 predicted proteins | sample Mar14436cmmetaG_FD_94478 | JGI IMG/M metagenome (GOLD analysis project Ga0116200, IMG submission 94478) | Marine hydrothermal vent microbial communities from Guaymas Basin, Gulf of California to study Microbial Dark Matter (Phase II) - Marker... ... | reverse complement strand
TTGGCAAAGGAATACAGGATGAGGAAAATATCGAGGGAAGAAAGGGCACCGCCGGGATGCCCCGATCTGGCAAGGGTCGTCATCTTTAGAATGTCACCCCTCGCAAGCCTTTCCAGTTCTTTGAGCTTTTCAATATCGCTGCTTTCCAGTTTTTCCTTGACAAAACGCGCCATAGACTGACCTCCTTGGCTTCTTATTTTAATGTAGAGGTTAACCCTTTTAAAGTTTTTCACCTGAATACAATGCGATTTTTCATCTCTTGACAAAAGGTCATGAGCCTATTATCTTGAGAATGAGGGAGTTCCCTCGAGGAGGTCGTTATGAGTAAAATCTTTCTCCCCCTTATGTTAACGGCAGGGCTCCTCGGAGCCGGTCAGGTTCAGCCCCCTGGAATATACAGAGTTATAGGCGGTGTGCCAGACTGGAACCAGCCGCCCGCCTCCAATTCCACAAATTATTGCGCCCCTGTGGCCGCGCTGAACATCCTCGATTACTGGCAGAACGTGATGAATTCTCAACATGCTACGGGTCTTGTAAATCCGAACGATGCCAGCGTCTACCCCACGGGATCAAACACTGCCGATCTGATAGGTTATTTCATGGGAACGAACGGCATGGGAAGTAACTGCAGGACAAATAACATGGCCTTTCCAACGCCGGGAACCTTTGTCTCCGACCAGGACACAGGACTCGAGGAATATATCGCCTGGAATGCGGCAAACCAGTTCTGCCCCGGAGACCCCATGCCTCCAAACTGGAAGGTGGGACATCTGGGCTGGATCGTCTCCACCGATTACGCCGGCGTTTTCGGGAATCACATTCAGGCGATAGGCGCAGGGCTTCCCGACAAGATCGACTTCAACTTCTGGAACCCGATCTACTCCGGAAACTATTTCATCGACACCATTTACTCCACCCCCCCCGAGACCGTTTACATTTACTCATGGGGCGATAGCGTCAGCTACTCCACCAACCCCGAGGAGCAGTGGGGTTATGACATAGGCCATGCGACCACAGGTGTAGGCTATGCCATGAATAACGATTCCATTTATGCCATAGTCCACGACAACTGGCCTTCTACCCACCGCAACGTGATGATACCCTGGGACCACATAATGGCGGTGCTCTACGTGACTCCTCCCCCTACCCTGATCTCCGAATCCGCATCCGCCGATGAACAGGACGTGCTAACGGTCACCAGGAAAGGCAGAAACCTCACTTTTTCCTTTAATCTGAGCAAAGGAAGCGCCGTGGAACTGATCCTCTACGACGCCAGTGGGAGGTCGATAGAGAAAATAGCCTCAGCCTGTTTCGGAAGAGGCGAACACACCATAAGCTGGGATGCCTCAAAACTGAGAAGCGGCATCTACTTCGCCCTGCTCAAAAACGACGGCCACAGGAAAGCCGGTACGAGGTTCCTTCTTATCCGTTAAAGGCGAGGAGATCTCAGCGCATATCGGGAAAATAGCGCTTAACTGCCTTCAATATCTCCGCGTGAACGTGAGGATTCGCAGCAACAACGTTTCCGGTGCGGAGATAATCATCACCTCCTTGAAAGTCGGTGATAACGCCGCCCGCCTCCCTGACGAGGAGGCAGCCAGCTGCTATATCCCAGGTGGAAAGGCCTATTTCGAAAAAGCCCCCGAAAGTTCCGGCAGCGACATAGGCGAGGTCAAGGGCCGCGGAGCCAGCCCTCCTTATTCCCAGTGTCTTGAGAAACAACTCCCTGAAGGCATCGAGATAGGGGGTTATTTTTTCCCTGGCTCTGAAGGGAAAACCCGTTGCGAGCATTATCTCCCCCAGCTCCCGGGAAGGGTTCACATGGATCCGCCTGTCGTTCTTGAAGGCACCACCGCCCTTGAGGGCTGTGAAAAGGTCGTCCCTCAGGGGATCGTAGATAACTCCTACCAGGATTTCGCCCGCTTTCATGAGCGATATCGACACCGAGAAAAAGGGAAAGGCGTGGATGTAATTCGTCGTGCCGTCAAGAGGGTCTATAATCCACAGGAGAACTCCATTGCCCGATGAGCCCGATTCCTCTGCCAGGAAGGATGAGCAGGGAAACCTGTCCCTCAAAAAGGCCTTTATCGTCTCCTCTGAGAGCCTGTCCACGTAGGTGACAAAGTCATTCAGGGCCTTCTGGCCCACATCTTTCCTCTTTATCTTTCCGAAGTGCTCTTTCAGCACCGCCCCGCCGAGGAGGGCAGCCCTTTTTGCCGCCTCGAGATAAGGGCTCAGGTCCATCATCCCCACCTCATCAGAACTGCGCCCCACGTGAAGCCGGCTCCGAAGGATACCAGAAGCACTATGTCGCCCTTCTTGAGAAGGCCCTTTTCGTGCATCTCCGAAAGGGCGATGGGAATCGAAGCAGCGCTCGTGTTTCCGTACTTATCAATGTTCACATAGACCTTTTCGGGAGGAAGGCCCAGCCTCTCCCTCGTGGAATCGATGATTCTTATGTTAGCCTGATGGGGGACAAGCCAGGTAATATCCTCGGGCTTCATTCCAGCCTTTTCAAGAACTATGAAAGCCGACTGCTGCATCCACTGAACCGCGTGTCTGAATACCTCTCTCCCCTTCATCTTGATGTAATGCTGTCTGTTCCTGACCGTTTCCTCCGACGTGGGCATCCTCGAACCGCCCGCAGGAAGATAAAGGAGGTTGCCCAGTTCGCCGTCTCCGCCGAGATAAGTAGATATTATGCCGAACTCGCTGTCGTCCTTCACGAGCACCGCAGCCCCGGAGCCGTCTCCGAAGAGGACGGCAGTATTTCTGTCGAGGGGATCCAATATCCTGGTGAGCACCTCTGTCCCGATGAGCAACCCTGTCCTGTAAGTATCGCCGAGGGAAAGAAGGCCTCTCATTAACTCGAGGCCATACAAAAAGCCAGGACACGCAGCTTCCATGTCGAAACAGGGTCTCTCCCTTATCCCGAGTTTCGCCTGAACGAGGCAGGCCGTGGAAGGAAAACTCATGTCGGGGGTGACCGTTGCCACGATGATTATGTCGAGGTCCTGGGGCTGGACCCCGGCTCTGGACAGGGCAACCCTGGCGGCCTCATAGGAGAGGTCCGAATTAGCCTGATCAGGCGATGCATATCGCCTTTCCCTTATGCCTGTCCTGGTGACAATCCATTCGTCCGATGTATCCATTATCTTTTCGAGGTCGTGGTTGGTGACCACCCTGTCAGGGACATAGTGGCCTATTCCGATTATCCTGACTCCCATTTTTTCCTCCTTATGATTCTATCCTCCAAGTACGCCGAAAAGGATTTTAGAAGAAAGCGACAACATTCCCTTAAGGTAAATCGAAAGGGGATCGATTCCCACAAGCCTCGGCAGGAGAATAAGTACGAGAATAAAAATCGGCCCCATCCTCTCGATGTTGTAGAGGGTATAACTCGGCCTTGCGAAACCGGTGACTATCCTCCACCCATCAAGAGGGGGTATGGGAAGCAAATTAAAAAAGGCCAGGATCAAATTTATGAAAACCATGGAGAAAAGAAGGGATCTGAGGGAACCCGCAAAAGCAGCGGGGAGAAAACCGCTGGGCACGAACCTCATCAGAAGCGCCGAACCTATCGCAAGCAGAAAATTGGACATGGGCCCTGCCAGGGCTACAAACACGATATCCTCCCTTCTCCTCAGGTAGTTGGGATTTACCGGCACGGGTCTTGCCCATCCGATCCTTATGACATAGAGCATGATGAGGCCCAGGGGGTCTATGTGCTTCAGGGGATTAAGGGTCAACCTTCCCGCAAGCTTAGCAGTGGGATCGCCAAACTTATAAGCGACCCATCCGTGGGCGTATTCGTGTACCGTCAGGGCGAGCAGGATAACTGGAGTGAGTATGATAATCTGCGTGAGGTAGTCTCCCACCTCAAACTCCTATGAGAAGCGCTATGGCCACACCCATAAAGGCGCCGACGAAAACCTCGAGGGGAGTGTGTCCCAGAAGTTCTCTCAGCCTCTCATCCCTTATTCTGTGCTCGATCTGAAGCTCATCGATCATCCTGTTAATAACCTCTGCTTGCTTCCCGGCAGCCCTTCTCACTCCGGCCGCGTCGTACATAATTATAAAGCTCATTATCAGGGTCACGCCGAAGATGGCCGAGCTAAAGCCCTCTTTGAGACCTACCATCGTTGAAAGAGCCATGACCGTCGCCGAATGGGAGCTCGGCATGCCTCCCGTCCTGATAAGCCACCTCACGTCAGCCCTCCCATCCCTCAGGTAATACAGGAAGAACTTGAAAAGCTGAGCGAGAATGCCCGTGAGAGCGGGAACCCAGAGAACCCTGTTGACGAAAATGCCGCTGAAACCCGTCATTCGCTCCTCTCCACTATGTAGTCGGCGAGATCCATGAGAACCCAGCCTTTCTCCTCCCCGATCTTCTCTCTGACGAGTTCCTTGACCCGATCCCTCATCGCCCTCGCATCGGAAAGGGCAGCTTCAACCCCTTTTAACCTCACGTAAGTGCATTTACCTCTCTCCAGATCTTTCCTGACACCTTTTCCCATTTTGTCCTTCTCGCCGATCTCGTCCAGGATGTCGTCGACCACCTGAAAGATGAGCCCGAGCTCGGTGCCGATCTCCCTCAGAGCCGAAAGGAGGTCCTCCCCTGCCCCGCCGACGATCCCTCCCACAGCGAGGGAACAGGAAATCAGGGCCGCCGTCTTCCTCCTGTGGATATCCATGACGAGGCCCTCGGTGGGCTCTGCGCCCTCGGATATGAGGTCGAGCACCTGACCGCCCGTTAGGCCCTCGGGCCCCGTAGCCCTGGAGATCTCACGAATGACCGCTATCTTCACATCGGCGGGGGCATCAGCCTCCGCTATCAGGCTGAAGGCATGAGAGAAAAGGGCATCGCCGGCCAGGATAGCAAGCCCTTCACCGAATACCTTGTGGCTCGAAGGCTTGCCCCTCCTCATGTCGTCATCGTCCATGGCCGGAAGGTCATCGTGGATGAGGGAAAAGGTATGTATCAGCTCGAGGGCGGCGGCGAATGGAAGAACCTCGGAAACATCTTTTCCCCCGGCTATCTCGTATCCGGTTATGGCGAGGATGGGCCTGAGCCTTTTCCCCCCGGCGAAAAGAGTGTACCGCATTGCCCTGTGTAGTACCTGTGGAAACTCGGATTCCCCGGGAAGGAGAGCATCCAGAGCCCTATCCACCAGGTCCTTCCTTTCTGTCCAGTAAGTTTTAAGTCGCCCCTTCATCGCAAATTGCCATTTTCTCCCATATTACTGAGCAATTTTAATGAAATGTATGAAAGAGGTCAATCTGCCGGCGAGAACATTCTCTCGGGCGAGGTTGCCACGGGGACCATTGGGACAAAATTGACCGAAACCCGAATTATCCCGATTCCCCGGCTCTTCCACGGTCCATTGAATTCCTCTTTCGAACTTTGCCTGATAAAAAGGGAAAATGGCGGAATCACCCGTTCCGGGCACGTAAAATTTCTCGAAGGGCTCTTCTTCAGCTTTTATTGAGCTTTATCTCTATGAGCCTCTTGCCGGCGAGATCTCCGGTGGGGAACCTGCTCTCGGCCTTTATATAATCCTCGTTAAGGGCGATTCCCCTCTTAAACATATCGAGCACGGACCCCACGCAGTCTCTTGCGACGTCGGCCCTGTCGTCGTAGACAGCTATATCTACTCCCCTGACATACTCCTCCCTGGCCAGGTTCAGGATTTCCCTCAACACGTCCCTTCCCCAGGGGGTGAGCCTGAGAAGTTCCGGGTCATAAGCCCTCGAGGCGTCGATCCTCACGATGATCTCATTTCCCCTTCTGAAGGCGAAGGCCGGGACATTGATGTGTTCCAGGATCAGGGTCACGGTATCTTTGCCCATCAGGTCCAGCATACAGGCATAGGGAGTACCGATCTCCAGCAATTTCCCGTCATCGGTGAGGCCGTTCCATTCGAGCCTATCGGGAGGCCGGCCTTTGCCCCTCAGGGTCTTCACAGGCGTACCTGCGGGATCGATTATCCTCAGCCGCCATAACTTGCATTTTCGCCTCGCCTTTTCCGGGAGGTCAATCGTTATCCTGTCCGACAGCTTCTTTGAGGCCAGCGGCTCCCTCAGGTATCTCGAGAAACGCACGATCCTCGGGAAGAGCACCGCCTCCATTTTGCGGTCGAATTCACCCTGAACCTTCGCCTCCTTGCCGACCAGAAGGGTGTCGAGGGCCTCCATGGGATCCAGCCAGAGTCCGAGGAGGGGTTTGGGCTCGTCGATCCTGATCTCAGCCTGAGCCTCGATGACCTCCTTCCTCACGATCTTCTCGCTGTCAGGCTCCTGTCCCGCGAGGAACGGTACCAGACAGAAAAGAGCGATAACTAAATTCACCCGATTCCTCATGTCTTTCACCTCATTTTAGCACGAATTTAACCACAAGTATCCCCCACTGTGTCTTATCTCCCAGGGCTTCGGGCAGGGGCTCAAAGCGCCACCTCTTCAACGCATCGATAACGGCGTCATCCAGCTCGGGATATCCGGAGCTGGATTCAACGAAGATGCTCGAGCCCTTCACCTTGCCGGACGGCAATACAAGAAACCTCACGACCACTGTGCCCGAAATGCCCTTTCTCCTCGCCCTGAGGGGGTACTCGGGCAGCACTTTTCTCACTATCTTTCTGTCCTTTACTTCGCCCCCTATGGATAGGCTCGATGTCGCTTTTCTCTGAGCCGGCAGCGGCTTGAGTTGCTTTTTCTCTTCGATCTTTATCTCCTTTTTCTCCTCGGGAATGTAAGTCTTTTCCAGTTCTATCTTTTTCCCGACGCCGGCCTGTCCGGAAAGGGAGACCAGGCCGCCTCCGACGGGGAGCGGCCTTTTTTCGAGTTTCACCGGCTCCTCCTTCAGTATCTCCGCGGTGCTCTTCGACTTGCTCTTATCGGTGCTCAGGGCGATCACGTCTTCGACGGGTATGCTGGCCACGGGTTCCACTTTCTCCAGGTCTATGAGGGCCTGTGTCTTCAGCTTTTTGTGCCCATCGAGTTCTATCTTCGGCGTTTCGGCCAGCTCCGGCGTCACCTCCTCTTCAACATCCGTTTTCTCGATGGCGGGGGCGGGCGTTTCTTCTTTCCCGGATCGGCCAGCCAGCAACGAGAGTATGTCCGGGTTCTCGGAAATCACAGGAGATTTCTTTATAACTTTCTGAGCGCTGGGCGGATAGCTCATATCCACAAAGGTGACCTCCCTTATCTTCTCCGCCTCGGCTTCCTCCCTTTTGCTGTCCAGATATGCGATCACGCCGAGGTGAATCAGAACCGAAGCGGCTATCGCCAGATAAAGGGAGGTCCTTCCGTTCATAACTTCTTCTCCCTCTTTTTCACGGTCGCAAAGGCTATCCGCTTTGCGCCGAGAGACTTAACTACCGACAGGAGGTCTATAACCTTCCCGAAATGTTCTCTCTTGTCTGCCCTGATAATGGTAAGCCTGTAGGGATCTTTCTCATAATATCGCTTTAGTCTGGCCTTCAGGCTATCGGAAGATATAGGCTGATCGTTCAGGGTCAGAAGTCCTTCGGGGGTAATCGTGATGCTGAGGTTCTCCTCCAGTTTGGTCTCGGCAGTCCTGGTCTCGGGCAAATTCACCCTGGTATTGGAATGGGTCAGAAGTACCGGGGCAGTGACCATCAGCATTATGAGCACCAGCATGGCAACGCCGGCCATTGGAACGATGGTTTCAGAAACAGTATCTTTGAAATGGTTCATCCCTTTCTCCTCAAGATAACGAGTTCCGCCGCACCTTTCTCCTTCGAGAGGTCGAGGACCTCTATGACTCTCTCGTAGTCCACCGATGTGTCAGCAGAGACAATGACCTTCCTATCGGCGCTCCGCCTGAGAAGCTCCGGGAGCAATTTTTCCAGCTCTTTTCTGTCAACGGGCTCATCGTTAAGAAGGATACTTCCGTCGGACTTGAGATAGATATTGACCTTCACATCGCTGGACGGCTTCCCTTTAGTTGCCGCCACCCCGGGCGCATTGACGAAAATGCCAGTCTCAAATACAAAGGGAAGGGACACCACGAACATTATCAGAAGCGAGAGGGACACGTCCACCAGAGGAACGATGTTGACTCTCCCCCGCTTAATTCCTTCGTATTTTCTCTTACTTCGCCTCATCGCTGGCTCTGTGGTGAGATCCGACGAGAAGGTAGAGGAGCTTTGACTTCATCGCTTCCATCTCATTTACCGTATCCAGGGCTTTGTTGGCGAAATAGTTGTAGAAAACAACGACGGGAATCGCGATTATGAGGCCAAAAGCCGTCGTGAGAAGCGCCTCGGCGATACCCGAAGCAACCACAGCCGGACCTCCCGAGCCGGTCACTGCTATGTTGTGAAAGGCCTTTATCAGGCCGACGACGGTCCCCAAAAGGCCGAGAAGGGGCGCGATAGTGCCTATAGAACCCAGGGCGCCGAGATACCTTTCCATCGATCTGCGCTCATCGAGAACCGTGCTTTCGAGCAGCTCGTTCATGCCGTCCTCGTCGAGATCATCGTTCTCCAGAGCTACCCTGATGAGATTGGACACGGGATCCTTCCTGCCCCTGAGCAGTTCAAGGGCCTCCTCCTTTCTTCCCGATCGTATCAAATTTTTTATCCTGTTAAAAAGCTTGCCCCCGCTCTTCCTGCGCCTCAGCCAGAAAACGTACCTCTCGATCACGAAGGCCAGCGCCATAATAGAGACCAGGAGGAGCAGGTCCATGACCCAGCTGGACTTAAATATCTGAAACAGGCTGCTTCCCAACACCATGGTCATTTACCTCCTTGAATTGATTCGAGATAGGCGATCTTATCCTCAAGAGCCCTCCTTACCCCCTCATCGGAAACCATATCGAGCATCTCCCTGTAAACAGAGAGCGCATCGGAATAAGCGCCTTCTTTTTCGTAGATTGCCCCGAGATCGGCCATCGCACGGAGCCAGTCAGGATCCTCGCTTTTGTATCTCCTGGCCCTGCTGTAATACTCCTTCGCCCTGGAAACATCGCCCTTTTCCCTGTAAGCCCTCCCGAGGAGGTAGTAATATTTGAGCTTCTCCTTTTTTCCCCTTGGAGGATTTATGAGAAGCATTTCGATGGCCTTGTCGTAATCTCCCCCCTCGATCAGCATCCTCGCGGCTTCCGCCTTCATCTCGAAGCTTCCGTCGGAGGATGAGCCCAGGACTTCAACGGCTTTTTCTCGTTTGCCGAGTCTCTTGTAAACAAGGGAGAGGTACTTCCTCGATTTCTCCGCGTATTTGCTCCCGGGGAAACGCTCCTGGAGCTTCTCAAAAGTCCTGGCCGCCTCCTCCAGCTTGTTCAGGTTATATTGCGCCACGCCCAGGTTGAAGAGGGCGAGGGGCTCGTCCTCGGATCCGGGAAAATATTCGAGAAATTTCCTGTATCCCTTTTCGCTCCTGTCCCATTCGCCCAGAAGGGCATAGCACTCTGAATATAGAAGCTGCGCTTTGGACGCCAGGTCGCTGTCGGGGAACCTGGTGACGACTTTTTCGAATTCCCGGGCGGCCTCCCTGTATTTCTCGTCCTCCATAAGGTTCCGCGCCAGCTTAAACTGTGCCTCTGCAGCTATCTCGAGGTCCTTGAAGTTCTCCGCAAGCGTCCTCAAAGCAGAAGTGTCGCTCTCTCCCTTCATGAACAGGCACATGGCCAGTCCCTCACGCGCCGAATCCCTCCTTTTATCGCCGGGATAAAGCTGGAGGAACTTGCTGAACTCCTCAATAGCACGGTCGTAATCCTTCATGTTGTAGTAGGCCTGGGCCATAAGAAGCTGAGCCGTGCGGGATGTCTCATCGTCGGGATAATGCTGGGTCAGCCACCGAAAGAGGGCAATCGCTTTGTCATACTTGCCCGCTTTGTAATACGTGTCACCGGCTTTGAGGGCCGCCAGGGGAACTTTCTCGCTCTCGGGATACTCCTCGAGCAATTTCTCCCAGCTCTCTATCGCCTGAAGGTAATACCCGAGCTGATAATAGCTCAACCCCGCGTAATACAGGGATTTGGATGCAAGATCGGCCCTTTCCGGGTAATCCCTGTGCAGGCTCTCGAAAAAGCTCAGGGCCTTTTCATAGTCCCTCAGGTTAAAATATACGACGCCCAGCCCAAAGCGGGCCAGCGGAGTCCTTATCGAATCATCCGGATACAACTCGAGCACGTGTTTGAAGGATTTCTCTGCCTCCTCATACCGGCCCACGTGGGCAAGAGTGAATCCGTAGCCTATCTCAGCGAAGGACGCGATCTCATCGCCGGGATAATCGAGAAGAACCCGGTGATAGAGTTTCTCCGCCTCGGGATAATCGCCGTGGTAGTAATAGGCCTCAGCGAGGTAATAGAGGGCCCGCGGGAAATAGGAGCTCTCGATCTTCTCGTGTTCAGCGAGAAAGCCCGCTCCAACCGCAATGGCCCTGTCGTATTCTCCGGCCCTATCGAGAGAATTGAGGAGCATGGCGAAGCTCAGGCCAAGTAATTCCCCATCTCTGGAAGACCCGAGCACTTTTTCATAATAGGAAGCGGCCTCCTCAAACTCACCTGAGCTGTAATAGAGGCTGCCCGTGAGGTAACCCCCCATTCCCTCCATTCCGTAATTGCTTTCCTCACCCGACAGCCGCGATGCCACTTTCATGGCTTCCTCGACGTTCCCCTTTTCGGCGAGAGCTTCCGCCGACCTGATGAGGGAAATGGGGTAAAAACCGGAGCGCCCATAGTCGTCGACCACCTTGCCGAAATACTTGAGTGCTTCCTCGCTGTTGCCGAGTTCCAGCTCGCATTCTCCCATGTAATAATACGATCCGGCCGCGAGCGCCTCGTCTCCCGATTCCGACGAAGCCCTGAAAAGGGAAAGGGCATCGCTGTATCTCTTATCCCGCAGAAGACAAAATCCTGCCAGAAATTGCGCATAGGGCCTTAACTCCCCGCCATAGTCCCTGAGATAGGCTTCGAAGCGGTCATAAGCGGCATCCATGTCTCCGTTCAGAAGGAAGGCCTGTCCCTGCGAGAAAAGGCTGAGCCCTTTGAGTGAGGTTTCCGGGGACTCCCTCAGTACTCTCTCGAAAAGGGGCAGCGCCTCGCGGGGGCGCCCGAGCTTGAGGAGCGCTCTTCCCCGCAGGTAAAGGGCGATCGGTTCCTCCTCCTTCTCCGTTCTCGAGAGAACCGCCCTGTATCTGCCCGTTTTATAGTAAAAAAGGGCAAACCCGAGCCGGGCTCTCCTGGCTCCGCCCCACGTCACGAGCGATTCCAGCTTCTCGAAGGAACGCCTGGCTCGTGCGGTGTCCCCTGCCATCAGGGCAGAAAGTCCCAGCATGTAGAGAACCTCGGTCTCCAGGTAAGTCCCACGGCTCTTCCTCGACAGTTTATCGAAGACCTCCAGAGCCTTAGCGGGATCGCCCGAATTGAAATAGCACTCGCCGATCCTGTACTCGAATTCCATCGCGAAATCAGGCATCTCCCTGGTCAGCTTTTTCAGCACCTTGATCGCGCTCCGATAATCTCCGCCCTTTATGTATTCGACGGCGAGATTATAGCGTTCCACCGGGCTTACATTCACGCCCAACAGGATGGAAACGGCGATGACAACGGAGATCATAACGGTAGTTTCCTCCCTATTTTCTCAGATTCAGAGATGTATGAGAACTTACTTTCACCAGAAAACACCTCTATATGAAAATTCCCCGGATTATTTGATTTTATACAGGCTCCCGGCGATATTTTCAACACGACATCTCGTGAAAAGTTGTGGCATTAAGGTTTTTCGGACTTCACATTGCCCTGAAGGGGAAGGACATAAAGCAAAGCATCCTCGAAATCCGGCCTGTAATAACCTCGTATCGTCCTCA
>Ga0116200_10000683_pt1 | contig 11836 bp, 11 predicted proteins | sample Mar14436cmmetaG_FD_94478 | JGI IMG/M metagenome (GOLD analysis project Ga0116200, IMG submission 94478) | Marine hydrothermal vent microbial communities from Guaymas Basin, Gulf of California to study Microbial Dark Matter (Phase II) - Marker... ... | reverse complement strand
TATGAGGATAATCCGCACACCCATCTTTCTCAAAATCTCCAATCTTGGACGGTGCCTCTCGCGTTCCAACATTATGACAGTTAGGTTTCGAAGCCGAATATCCTTCTCTCTAGCCACGGTTTCAACAATTTCTTGAACGGACATGTCCAGCGAAAGCTTGCCCTTCAAAAGCCCGTTCACGGCGACTTTGAAGTAGTAGCCGTCGTCGGGAAGCACCTGCAAGCAGCCTTTAGGCGCGCATGCCAAAGCTGAAATAGCGTCTTTCCTTCCCTTGCTCACCGCGGTTGTGCCGTCAACAGGGTCCATGATAAACTCCACTTTTGGACCACGCCCGGTTCCAACCTTTTCCCTCCGGTTGAAAGCCGGAGCGTTGTCTTTCGGTCCTTCGCAGCATATGATTTCGCCATCCACATCCGTTTGAGCGAATGCTGCCCTCGAAAAATCCACGGCTTTCTGGTCAACGATCTCCTTGTTGCCTTGACCGATGTGGAGAGCAGCGCCCACCGCTGCAGCTATCGTAATTCTCGTCAAAGAAGGCGCCAAAGCCCTCAACGAAACCAAACTTGTATGCCTCCATGAACAGTTTTAGCGTTCCATATATTTTGCTTTATCGTCCCCTTTCTTCACAGCGAATCCGCAAGCATCTTCACTTTCTGTTTTATCTGCTGGAACACTTTTTCAGCGCCTCCCTTCGGCATGAAATACGGGTCCTCAATGTTCCACACGACGGTTTTGTCAGCGCATTCGGGACATAAACGTAAAATAACATGTTTGTGCCTAGGCTCCATAGCCACGATAAGATCATATTCACGTAGATTCTTCGCTTCTAAACCTTCAGGAGCGGGTTTAAGGTATCTAGCCGCGTTTTCTCTAGCTAAGAACTCTTCGGCGAGTTCTGAAATTGGAATTACCGGGTCGGTTCCAGCCGAATCCGCTTCGACTTCCGGCTTGAACTTTTTAAGCAGAGCTTCCGCTACCGGGCTTCGATACGCGTTTCCAGAACACACGAACAGAACCTTCATTTCGGGACCTTCCGATTTTCCATGCTTATTATTGCTTTCCTTGAGGTTAAACATGCGTCGAGGCAACGCTTTTAAATATATCGTTGGAAACAGTTCTTCGAGGTTGAAAGGGTTGCCTTATTGTTGGAAATGCGGAGCGAAGCTGAAGGAAAACGAGAAGTTCTGCCCAGCGTGTGGAGCTCCAGTTGCCAAGGTGGTTCGCGAGGAATTTTCGGTTTCGGCTGACAATCTAATAGAGAAGGTTAAGGAACTTCTTCACGAGGGAAACGTGACCAGAATAATCATTAAGAATGAGAAGGGAAAAACGCTGCTAGAAATCCCCGTAACAATAGGTGTTGTCGGCGTTCTCGTTGCACCTTGGCTCGCAGCCTTAGGCGTAATAGCAGCCCTAGCCACGAACTGCACCATAGTGGTTGAAAGAAGAGAATAGTGAAATGGGACTCGGAGAATTTGCGCTTTTAGCGATTACTTCGGTCATAGCCGTAATGAACCCCACCAGCACAGTAGCGATATACCTCGCCCTAACAAGAGAAGTAAACCCGAAAGAACGGCGAAGAATAGCGGCAAAATCCATGAAAATATCTTTCCTTGTGCTAGCTTTTTTCGCGTTCACGGGACAACTCGTCTTCCTAATATTTCACATAACTTTTGCAGCGTTCAAAATCGCGGGCGGAATCCTACTGGTCACATCCGCGTTCAGAATGCTCCATCCAAAACAGGAGCAATATTCACCGGAAGAACTCGAAGACATAGCTACCATACCATTAGCGTTTCCCCTAACAGCCGGACCGGGAACCATCACAACAGTAATCCTCCTAGTCTCCGAAGCCAACAATCTACTGGAAGCATCACTCGTTTTTGTAGCCATTTCCGCTGGAATCGCAGTCTCCTACATAGGAATGATATACGCCCCAAAAATATTCAGGTTCCTACACCAAGAAGGGCTCCGAGTAGTAACAAAACTCATGTCAATAATAGTGCTAGCCATAGCAGTCCAGTTCATAATAACTGGAATAACAGAAACAATACCACAAATACTAAACACATAAACTATTTGCCTTACAAGCTTCGAACCTTCAAGGCTTTCAGAAAATATGTTTTAAAGAAGAAGAGCATCAAACATGCCCAGCCAGATAAACAATAAAACGTTTGGCGCGGGGTGCGGGATTTGAACCCGCGAGGCCCAACGGGCCACAGGCTTAGCAGGCCTGCCCCCTACCAGGCTAGGGTAACCCCGCACGTTTGGCTATTTAGTGATTCGTGACAAGAGTTATTTTTGTCTTTCTTGTTATTAAATAGGTTCTGGCAGGGGATGATGTTGGTTAAACGTGTGGTTTTGCGTTTTGAGCCTTTGGGGCGTAGGGTGAAAGCTCGTGTTGGGCGTACGGTTTTTGAGGTTGCTAGGGATTCTGGTGTTTTTGTTCGTTCTGAGTGTGGGGGGAAGGGGTTGTGTGGCAAGTGCCGGGTGATTATTCGCGGTGGGGGTTCTGTTAGTCCTGTTTCGAGGTAGGAGAAGAAGCATTTGACGCGGGGGGAGTTGAAGGCTGGGTATAGGCTTGCATGTCAAACCGAGGTTTTAGGCGACGCTACTGTTTTTGTTCCCGAGGAGAGCCGGATAGAAGTTAGGAAAATTCAAGTGTGGGGTTTTGAAAGACGGGTTACGCTCGAGCCGGCGGTTAAGAAGTTCTATGTGGTTTTGCCTAAGCCCTGTCTTTCTGACGTGCAGGCGGACTGGGAACGGCTCGTTGACCAGTTGCGGAAAAAGTTTGGGCTAAAAACGTTGACCACCGGCGTCGAGGTTTTGGAAAGGCTTCCCAGAGTTGTTAGGCGAGGCGAATGGGCTGTTACTGCTACGGTGTGGAACGCTGAAAAAATTGTCGACGTGGAGGCGGGCGATGTTTCCAGCGAGAGCTATGGTTTAGCCGTGGATGTTGGCACTTCGAAGATTGTGGTTTATCTTGTGGATTTGAACAGCGGCGACACTGTGGCTGTGGGCGCCATCGAGAACCCGCAGATAATGTATGGTGAAGACGTGATTTCACGGATAACCTTCGCGTTCCAAGACAGCCGAAAACTCAAAAGCTTGCAGAGAATTTTGGTGAGAGGCATAAACGCCGCGTTGGAGGAAGCTTGTAAGAAAGCAGCTGTTTCCAGACGGAACGTTTACGAGGCGGTTTTCGTTGGAAACACCGCTATGCACCACTTCTTTTTCGGAATAGACGCTACATACTTGGCGGTTTCCCCCTACACGCCCGCCGTAAGCGAGGCGTTAAACGTTAAAGCCGAAAAAATCGGGCTAAAAATAAACCCGAACGCGAACATTCACGCATTACCGGTTTTAGGTGGCTTTGTGGGTCCAGACGCGGTCGCAGACATCCTTTCCAGCCGAATTCATAGGGCGAGAAAGAAGCAGCTGCTACTTGACATAGGAACCAACACCGAAGTCGTCCTAGGCGACAGAGAAGGACTCGTCTGCTGCTCATGCGCCTCCGGACCAGCCTTTGAAGGAGTACACATAAAACACGGCGTAAAAGCAGTGTCAGGAGCCATAGAAAAGGTGCGGATAAACCCCTCATCGTTGAAGGTGGAATACGAAACCATAGGCGGAGAAAAACCGTTGGGAATCTGCGGAACGGGAATAATAGACGCCGTGGCGGAGATGTTCAAAGCCCGAATAATCGACGAGTACGGGAGATTCAACAAAAACGCGAAAGCCCCATGCATAAAGGAGGAAAACGGGGAAAAACAGCTCGTTATCGCGGGGAAAAATGAAACCGCGACTGGAAAGGAAATCGTGGTTACACAAGCCGACATCAACGAGATACAGCTAGCGAAAGCAGCAGTTTACACCGGATGCGCAATACTGATGAAAAAGGAAAACGTACACCCAGAAGACCTAGACCAAGTGTTCATAGCCGGAGCCTTCGGAAGCCACATAAACTCGGAAAACGCCGTCTTCCTCGGATTAGTGCCCGACGTACCCTTAAGAAAAATAAAGTTTTTAGGCAACACCGCAGTAACAGGCGCCAAAGCAGCGTTAATTTCCACGAAAATCAGAAGGGAAGCAGAGGAAATCGTGAAGAAAACAAGATACGTGGAACTCGGAGCCCAGCCGGAATTTCAATCAGAATTTTCAAAAGCTTTATCTATACCTCATCGTGATTTAGCTCGGTTTCCAACTGTTAAAAAATGGATGGAGGACTTCAAGCAATGTTGAAGTTCGAAACAGAACAGAAAATTTTCCAGATAGGAAAAATTCAGATAGGTGGACAGCCGGGACAACTGCCAACAGTGCTCATTGGAACAATCTTCTACGAACGCCACAAAATAGTGAAGGACATGGAAAAAGGAATCTTCGACAAGGAAGCCGCGGAACAGCTTATTCGAACCCACGAAGAACTTTCCGAAAGAACAGGGGTTCCATGCATGATAGACGTCGTCGGCGTCACACCTACCGCGATACCGAAATACTTGGATTTTGTCGCAGAGAAAACCGAAATGCCAATACTGATCGACAGCACATCCGCCGAAGTAAAAATAGCTGGAATAAAACACGCGAACGAAGTAGGACTAGCCGACCGCGTGGTCTACAACTCCATAACCCACCACGTAACCCAAGAGGAGCTAGACGCGATAAGAGAAAACAACATAAAAGCAGCGGTTATCCTGACGTATAACCCGCACAACGTCTGGCCTAAAGGAAGAATAGAACTTCTCAAGGGCAACGGCTCGAAAAAGGGACTCCTAGCCTTAGCAGAGGAAGCGGGAATAGAAAAGCCCCTAGTAGACACGGCGGTGCTTGACGTTCCAAGCATTTCGTTAGCAGCTGAAGCCGTAAAACTCGTGAGAAACGAGTTTGGACTTCCCGCTGGTGGAGCGCCAGCCAACGCCGTGTTAGAATGGAAACGAGTTAAGGAGATAAGCCCCGATGCAAAAAAGGTGTGCATGGCAAACGCCGTAACAGCCATGCAGTACGCTGGAGCCAACTTCCTCCTCTACGGACCAATAAAGAACGCGCCGACCATCTTTCCCGCCGTGGCTATGGCAGACGCCATAATTGCCTACTCAGCCAGGCTCAAAGGCGTAGCCCCGAAAACCAAAGACCACCCATTATACAAAATCTTCTGACATTTGCATAAAAGCGTCGAAAATGGTTATAAGAAACGTAGGTTTAGGCATAACGGGTTTGGAGATGAAGTCGACATGAAGCCCCGCGTCGAAGTTCTAGAGGAAAGCGAAGTCAGGGAAATCTACGAGGCATCCCTTGAAATTTTGGAAAACGTCGGAGTGGTGATTTTCCATGAAAAAGCTTTGAAGATGCTTGAAGAACACGGCGCAACAGTGAATTATGAGACGAAAATTGCGAGGTTCCCCCAAAACTTGGTTAAAGACTCATTGAAAAAGACGCCGTCGTCGATCAGCTTCTACGACACTAAAGGAAAAAACGTGTACAAGCTGGAAGGAGACGAGGTTCATTATACTCCGGGAGCTGCAGCGGTCAAGATTCTTGATTCCGAAACTTTGGATGCACGATCTCCGAAGGTAGACGACCTAGTGAAACTAGTAAAGCTTACTGACATGCTGAAAAACATTCATTTCCAGAGCACAGCGCTGGTTCCTTCCGACGTGCCAAACCCTCTGGTTGACCGCTACAGAGTCTACATTCTCTTAAAGTATTCTCGAAAACCCATCGTAACGGGCACCTTCACATTCGACGGAACCCGTGACATCATCAACCTGTTCGCAGCTGCCGCTGAAGGAATGGATATACGGAAAAAACCCGTCGGAACGCTTGTTTGTTGTCCTACTTCGCCGCTAAAATGGAGCGAGTTGCAACTGCAAAGCTTAATCGAGTGCTGCAAGCACGACGTACCAGTGATAGTGGTGCCAGCGCCAGCGCTTGGCTTAACAGCTCCGGGAGCCATGGCGGCGACATTAGCACAGCACACAGCGGAAGTGCTTTCAGGCGTCGTCATTGCTCAGCTGGTGAAGCCGGCTTCTCCCGTGATATTTGGCGGTTCGGCTAACGTAGCTGACCTACGGTACGGAACCACTTTGTTGGGCTCTATGGAAACAGCTATGCTCTTCACATCTCTTGCCCAGATTGCCAAATACTTGAATCTTCCAGTGCATGCCTTTGCCGGAGTCGTGGATTCTAAAGTTGTCGATTTTCAAGCTGGTCAAGAAAGCGGAGTAGGCCTACTTATGGGAGCTTTAGCGGGAGTAAACCTCATGCATGGACCTGGAATGGTAGAGTTAGAGAGCTGCCAGAGTTTGGAGAAACTGGTTCTTGACAACGAGATATGTGGCATGGCGCTTCGGTTCAAACGGGGATTTGAAGTAAACAAGGAAACCTTAGCCTTGGACATCATAAGCGAAGTTGGCGCTGGAGGAGAATACATAAAGAACTTTAAGGCTTTGAAGTTCTTGAGAAAAAACGTGGATAAGACGTACTACTTACCTTCCGATGTAGTAAGCAGAGAAACAAGGATGGAGTGGAAAGCTAGGGGAGCAAAGAACGCTTTTGAAAAAGCTAAAGAGCACGTAAAGAAGCTTCTAGAAGAATATGAAGGACCAGTTTTATCTTCGGAAGCTTTGGGCAAGATGAAAGCTATTCTGAAGGCTGCTGCCGAAAGAAATTCTGTGTCTCTGCCATCGCAGGAATAGCCTACTTGCAGATAAGAATCACGTCGCTTGGACGCCAATTTACAAACACTTTTTCTCCTTTTGAGAACATTTCTTGGTAACGTGTCTTCTCTTTCGCTTCGAGTTCCAGCCCGCTCTTCAATGTGAGGAAGTATTTGGTGTTTTCTCCGGAGTAGAGAACCTCTTTAATCGTGGCTTCGAAGGAGTTTTCGTATAGGGGTTTACGGGACACCAGAATTCTTTCGGCTCTCAAGCAGACGGTTACTTCTTTGTTTGAGCTCAAGCCTTCTTCTTTCAACGCGCGGATAACGACTCCGGATTCAAGCTCTATTAGAGCAGAGTCTTTTTCGATTTTTTTAACCGTCCCTTTTAGGATGTTAGTGTCGCCTATGAAGCTTGCGATGAATGCTGACCGAGGTCGCTCGTAAAGTTCTATGGGTGTGCCTATCTGCATTATTTTGCCTTTATCCATTATTGCGATTCTATCTGAAATCGTGAAAGCCACCTGCTGGTCATGAGTTACGTATATGGCTGTTATGTTAAGCCTTTTCAGCAACTGTTTCAGTTCAACACGCATTCTGTCGCGGAGACGCTTATCCAGCGACGCTAACGGCTCGTCAAAAAGTATTACTGCTGGACGTAGAACTATCGCTCTTGCCAAAGCGACACGTTGCATTTCTCCGCCGCTCAGCTGCCGTGGATAACGGTCCGCGTAAACTTCGGAAGGCAGCTCGACTAGTCGAAGAGCTTCTTCAACCCGCTGTTTTATCTCTGCCTTTTCAACCTTGCGCATTCTCAAGCCGAAGGCTACGTTGTCGAAAACCGTTTTGTGTGGGAAAAGCGCCAGTTTCTGGAACACCATGCACGTGTTTCTTTTGTGGGCGGGAACTTCGGTTACGCATTCACCTTCGATGAAAACATCTCCGCTGTCCGGTGTCTCGAGCCCGTCGATTATTCGAAGCAACGTGGATTTGCCGCTTCCCGAAGGCCCGAGCAGAGAATAGATTTCGCCCTTTTTGACGCTTATCGAAACGTTGTCTACAGCGACTACTTTTCCCTTTTCAAAGGTTTTTGTCACGTTCTTCGTTTCAACGGTTATCTCCATCTTTTAGGTTCCTCCATTTCACGTTCCAATCTTGCTTACCGCTTCAATTCCAACAAGTTTGGTTACCACGGCTAAGGCTATAGCTGCGAATACCATACAAATAACTGAAGCAACAAGAGTCACCGGGTGTATTTCATATTTTAACGAATTCCATATGCGGACGGGCAGCGTGATTGTTTTACTTGTTGTTAAGAAAATCGCCATAGTTACTTCGCCGAACGAAGTTATGAAACCGAATATCACGGCGGATATTACGCCGCTTTTCAACAGAGGCAAGGTAACCTCGACAAACGTTTGGAAAGGATTTGCGCCTAGATCTTTAGCTGCTTCTTCGAGGGTTAAATCGTAGTTTGCAAGCGTGGCTTGCATGAGCATGTAGACAAACGCGGTAGCCCAAAGAGAATGCGCGCCTACAACTATGTAGTAGGTTCCTCCGAGAAAAGTTCTGCCGAGCGCCATTAATATTGTAATTCCTATGAGAAGACTAGGCATTAGGTATGGCACGACGATCAACGTGTTAAACAGTCCCTTCAGCTTAAAGGAGTATTTTCTATACGCAAGAGCCGCCAATATTCCGCATGGAGTAGATATTAGCGTGGTTAAAGCTGCCACATAAATACTGTTCATGAACGCTGATTTCCAGTCTTCCCTAGAAAAGAAGAACTCATACCATTTCAACGAAAACTCTGAAGGTGGGAAGCGAATATATTTTCTCGGGTCAAGAGATGAAAGAAATACTACAACTACTGGGAGAAGCATGAATAGGCATATCAAAACGCACGCCACATCCAAGAGCCTGCTTGAATCGAACTTTAGCTTACCCATCGCGTAGCCTTCTCCCTAACCTTGTTGGAAACAAGCATAGCCACAACGGTTATTCCCGCCAAAACTAGGCTCATAACAGCTCCATAAGGCCAGTTCAACGTATTCAAAATTTGTCTACTTATTTCGATGCCGAAGGTTCTCTCAGAAGGAGAACCTAGAATCGATGGGATTACAAAGGAACTCATGGTCCATATGAAGGAAAACATAGCTCCAGTGATTATTCCCGGCATGGAAAGCGGAAGAGTAACTTCAACGAATGTTCGTAGTTTTCCAGCTCCGAGGTCTTTAGCCGCTTCTTCTATCGCGGGGTCAATACTGTCGAGAACGCTTACTAATGTTAATACAATGTAAGGCAAGCAAACGTACACCAGCCCTACAACCACGGATGCAAAATTGTATCCTAGAGGTTGAGGTTCACTTATCAAGCCTAGCGCCAGCAGTATGCTGTTGATAAGACCGTATCTTCCGAAAATTAGAAGCCAACCGAAAGCGAGAACAACAAGGTTAATCCATATTGGGAAGATGGTAATTACCATCAACACGAACCTTTTGAGTCCTGAAGAACGGGATATCACGTAAGCCATTATATAGGCCAAGATTAATGTTATTAGAACAACAGGCACCGAAAGTTGCAAGGTAAATAAGAGCAAGCCATGATGATAAGAGTTAGTGAAAAAGCGCGCGTAATTTTCGAATGTAAAACCTTCGATATAGCATGCGAGAGGACGTCCTATATTAAAACTCATTCTAACCAGCATGAAAAACGGGACAGCAAAAAACACTAATAGAAGAATTAGGCTGGGCAGATAGAGAAAAAAGTGGGAGTATTTGTAGATTATGCTCCTCCGAGTATTTCCGTGTTCCACCGTTCTTCGAACTCCGTCCAGTGTTCTAACAGATAGCCCCAGTCGAAGAACACGAGTTTGCTCATTTCCTCGTTGTTAGATGGATTGAAGTACTGTTCATCTGGAACTTTAGAGAAGTTGCCGGTTACGAAGTTACCCGACAAGGTGACGTGTCGACTTTGACTTATCGGGCTTAAAGCGAAGTTTATGAACGCTTCTGCGAGTTCTTTAACTTTTGTTCCGTTGACTATGCAGAGGGAACCAAGCCAAGCAAGGGTTCCTTCCTCTGGAATGAGTATTTCTAGGGGTTCCCCTTGGTTTTTAATTGCGTCCCAAGCGCCGCCCGTATAGTAGATTGCGACAGCCACTTCCTTGTTTAACAGATATTGTAGGGCTTCTGCTCCCGACGTGTACCATTTGCCCACATGGTCTTTAAATTCAGCCATCTTGTTAAAAACCGCGTCGATATCCGTGTAGACTTCGCCCGCGCCTTCCTCTTCGTCAAGTAGAAAGGCACCTACGTAGATTCCATAGTACCATGTTTCATCCATAGCTATCAAGCCATCGTATTCTGGGCGTTCGAGATCTTTCCACGAGGTTATTTCTGGAAGACCCATATCTTCAATCATTTCTCTGTTAATTATGATTGTGTATAAGCCGCCGTCAAAGGGAATTCCCAGCTTTGTCTTCCACTCGTCTCGCTGCGCCTTAAGGCATTCGTAAACGTATTGTGCATTAGGAACATTAGATAGGTTTATTGGAATTAGCTTGCCCAGGTCTTTGGCAGCGAGGTAGTTGTATCCGTCAGCGTTGAACACGTCCCATGGAGGCTGGTCTGGAGGCGCAGCTTCAAGCTGAGATATGAATTCTGCCCATCCCGGAACAAGTTCAATTGTTGCGCCTGTTAATTCTTCGAATGGCTCGCATACGGCTTTACGGAAGTTTTCTTCGTATGGTCCGCTCCAACATGTTACTCTTAAGGTCATTCCTTTAAACTTGTTGCGTAGATATTCATGCTCAGGCAGCATCGTGTACTCTGTTTTCGTGACTTCTCTGGGAAACACATAGTAGACGGAGGCGCCGCCGATTATTAATCCGAGAACGAGAGCGACCACGATTTTTATAATTTCGCCTTTAGTCACTTGATCCTCCTCCCTTCAAACAGTTCTCTCAACGCGTTTTAAAATACGATAACACATATAAGCGTTTTCGTATTCCTTTCAGCTAGCGCTGAATTTTTACATTTTTATGTAAAAGATTATGAATAAAATTGAAATATATGCGACGAATACACTAAGTAGGAGCGATACGCTTGTCATAGAGGCAGAGCGGTTATGAAATCATCGCATCTCGAAAAATTTGAAGTTGTAATTAGCGACAGTTCCTTCGAAGACGATAAAGTAGAAAAGGAAGTTCTAAAACAAATAGGTGCCAAAGTAAAGTTTTTCCAGTGCCGAAGCGAGGAGGAAATAGCTACAGTTGCTAGGGAAGCCGACGCTTTGCTCAACGACCATCTTCCTCTCAGTGGAAAAACTTTGTCAAGTCTTGATAAAGTGCGAATCATCGTTCGCTGCGCAATAGGCTACGACAATATAGACTTGGAAAAAGCCACTGAAAAACGGATAATCGTGTGCAACGTGCCAGACTACTGCATAAACGAGGTGGCAGACCACACGCTAAGTTTGATTCTCGCATTAGCTAGAAAGATTCCGTGGATAAACGCTGCTACAAAAGCCGGAGAATGGAATTGGAGAAAATTTGCACCTATGTATAGGCTTGAGGGAAAAACTGCGGGCATCATCGGTTTCGGTAGAATAGGGCGAGAGGTTGCGAAAAGGCTGAAAGCCTTCGGGTTGCGAGTCATTGCTTTTGACCCATATCTGCCTCGGGAGGTTTTTGAGAGTATTGGAGCGGTGCAGGTTGGGTTAGAGGAACTGCTCAGCGAAGCCGATATAATATCGGTTCATTGTCCTCTTACAAGGGAAACATATCATTTGATAGACCGTGAGAAGTTTAGGTTAATGAAGAAGACAGCGATTTTCGTTAATGTGGCTCGAGGCGCGATAGTGGATGAGAAGGCACTTTATCAAGCTTTAAAAAAGAAACAAATTCAAGCTGCAGGGCTGGACGTTTTTGAAACCGAACCGTTGGAGAAGGATAATCCGCTGTTGGAACTAGACAACATTGTCCTTACTCCTCACATTGCGTGGTATAGCGAAGAAGCAGAAATAGCTGTCCGCAAATCCGCGGCAGAAGAAGTTGTAAGGTTCTTTTCTGGAGTTAAACCGAAAAACGTGGTTAACCCTCAAGTATTGAAATGGTATCCGGAGTTGAAAGAAGCATAAAAAGAGGGTGTGGGTTTAGCCTCCGCCTAGCATTTGCATTATTCGGAT
>Ga0116200_10000682_pt1 | contig 11838 bp, 23 predicted proteins | sample Mar14436cmmetaG_FD_94478 | JGI IMG/M metagenome (GOLD analysis project Ga0116200, IMG submission 94478) | Marine hydrothermal vent microbial communities from Guaymas Basin, Gulf of California to study Microbial Dark Matter (Phase II) - Marker... ... | reverse complement strand
GCTTAAACCCACACACAACAGCCAGCTTACTGCGAGCCTTGGCCAGCGAGTTCATGGACCAGCTAGCCCGCGAGCATGGCAGGATAAACAACCGCATAAAAGAAACGGAAGAGACCATAAAAGAGCTAAAAGAGAAGCTGAAAAAAGCACCAGAAGGGTCAAGCCGACGTAAATGCTACGAGGCCCGTATGGAAGAAGCCAAAGAAGAGCTGGAAATGCTGAAAGAACGCCAGCAAGCCATAGAACGGGCCCAGCTAGAGCTGAGAGACTTAATAGCCGTCCTGACAGAGCTAGCGGAGACCGATGCTATTTGAAGCATTACAGGCCCAAATACCTTATTTTTTTCTCTTACACGCCTAATAACTCACGAAGCTTTATATTCGTGGGGCGCTTATGAGCGTGGGGCGATGAAATGGGCCGAATTCGCAAAGTTATAAAAGGGGGCGGTGCCTCCAGGCTTCTAAGCTTAACAGAGTGGATACCACCCGATTGGGAATACGTAGAAGTGTATGACTTAGCAGAGCTAGTGCCCGTAGAGCTGTTGAAAGAACGTCTTACGGCCCGGCTAGGCACGCCAGAACTAGTCGTGCTGGTAATAGCAAAGCTACCTGTGCCAAAGAGGGAATAAAACGATGATTGACTGGGAGAAGGCCAAGCGGGTGGATAGGGTGGAGCCTCTCAGACTAGTCTATGAGCGTGTAGAAGAGACACATGAAGGACTAGGCCAATTAGCCCTAGCAGAATTACTAGCAGAAACAGCCAATCGTGCGTTGGCCGTAATAGCACCACGAGGAACAGGCAAGAGCACCACCATGAGGTGGCTAACCCGTTCAATAAAACGCCAATACGAGCTATGGGATTGTATAACAATAGACGGCCTAAAGAAGTATGAAGATGTCTTGACGGGAAACCAGATGACCCTTCTAGTAGATGACATTTCAAAAGGAGGCACTTCTTACAGCCAGATAATGACCGTTCTAACACTAGGCCAACTGTGCTATACGGGATATGTCGTTAAAACAACAGGCCGGACCAAGCTATGCATAAAAGATTTCAAAGGTTCAGCAATAATGAACTTCCAGCCACTACTATTAGAGAAAATGATAAAACAGCCTGCTTTTGACGTAGATATAGCTGACAAAGTAATAAGGTATTATCACATCTGGTTCCCACCAAATCCAATCAGCTTTGACCCACGAGGCTCCCTACCACACGAATACAATTTGAAAAGGGTAGAATTCCCGGAAAAGGGTAAGAATTCAAAACAATTCTGGAGGCTAGTCCAATTGTTAAGGAATGAAATGACCTTAGCCAGGGCGGTAGAGCATGGAATAAAATTATGTAAAGCTAGTGCCTTATTATCCGGTCGGTATGAAGTAGAGCCAATAGATGTCTGGCTGGTCTATCAGGTATTCAAGCCCGTCCGATTTGAAAGATTATTAATCAGAAGGGAAGACTTAGAAGGACCAGCCAAAATGGACAGAAACATAATGGTCCTGCTGTCATTAATTGCTTCCTTCCGTGCTTATCCTGTCAAATGGCTTCTAAAAGAGTATAAGATAGGAATGAGAAGGCTATACCAAATAATAGCTAAGAATAAAAGATATATTTGTATTCTGAAGTATGAGGGAGAGAGATGGATAGGACCAACCCTAGAAGGACGAAAACTATTAATGCGCTTAGGTGTCTGGCCCTATGAGAAACTAGTAGTCCCTATGGAGGAGGTGTTAAATGATGCCGAGGAAAAAGTTAAGAGGAGGGAAAAAGAGCTTACAAATTCTTAAATATCCTCAGCCTAAGCTAATGTCTTACATGGCCCTGTCTAGTCCTATCCATAAAGGACAGGACAGGACAGAGCAAGAGGAAGAAGAAGAAATCCCTCTGAAACCAATAACAAAGTATGATGTCCTGAAGAAGAGGTGGGTAAGGCTTCCATCCGTAATAGAAGGTGATAACGCCGACGTATTTGAAATAATATTGCTACATTATGTTCCACCACCGGCCAGAGTATTAGACACCACCTGTGGCAAGTATAAGCAATTCTGGAAAAATCTAATACCATTATTAAAGATGGGATTGCAGTATTATGTGGTCTGGATGGACCTGCGCCTGGTAGGGCACGTCCAGGCTGACTTGAAACAATTACCTTTCAGAGATAATTATTTTGATGCAGTAATATTTGACCCACCTTATACTAAGAAGCTCCTTATTGAACCGCCCGGACATAAAGTGTGGAAACCGGACGAGAGATATGCCATGTCAGGTGAAATAGTTTCAGAACACATGATTAGGAGGCACTTCACAGAAGCCAATAGGGTCCTAAAGCCAGGTGGTGTAATCATAACTAAGCTAATGGATACAGACAAACTGTGGCACTTCAAATATTATAATATACTTCAGGAATACAGAGGGCCACTAAAGCTGGAAGCCCTGCATATCCAATACTTTAAGGAAAGCTGGAGGCTACACATAAGAACGCCTAGAGTGAAGAGGCCGGCGGAGGTCCATGCCTATTGGTTTATCATTCGCAAGACCTGACACAGCCTAATAACTCAGAAAGCTTTATATACTTTAGTGAATATTATAGAGCACGAGGGGCGTGGCCGTGAGCGTCATAGACATAAAGGACGTGAAGCTGGCCGAGCAACTGCCAGGCTTTGAGGAAGGCGATGTCATAGAGATAAAGAGCGTAGAAGTGGTGCAGACGGCCGTCCAAGGCTTCCGAGGCGTGCGCGTGTCAGGCACCGACCAGAACGGCACCGAAAAGGCGGAAATGCTCTGGCTTAGACCGGTCGTAGGGAGCCGGTCTAAGCTAGGCGCTTTCATAGCCGCGCTAGGCAACGACATAAACCAGTGGGTCGGGAAGAAAATCAAGATAATAACGTGGCGCCACAGGAACCGCGAAATAGCGGTGGTGGGCTGAGATGGGCAGGGGCCGGCCTAAAGAGCGACTAGTCCCTCCTGGTGGGTCCGTAGTCCTGACGATAACCCACCAGGAGAGGCTAGGCGCTCACACGCTCCGAGTAGGCCGGCTCCTGCCACACCGATGGAAGCGTGTCGTGGTCCGAGTGGTCCAGCGCACCGCTGATAAAGTCGTCCTAGAGTTCAAACCTATTTTTTCACCCCTCCCTACAAAGGGCCATGAGGCCCGTAGAGGAGGAGGTGAAGTCAAGTAATGCCCTTGACAGATAAAGACATAGAGGAACTCAGGGAGATGGTCAAGGCCTGGATGGAGAAAATCCTGGCCAGGACGGGGAAAGAAGTAGAAGAAGCCATACGGGCTATACCTGACATAGATGAAGCAGAACGGGCCAGCATATTCCAGAAGGAAATGGACAGGAAGAAAGTGCTCTTATCCCTCTTGTGTGCTGATGAAGCCATAAAGCTTGCTATACCAAGTGCTGAAAGGCTGTTAAACATCCTACCAGACGTAATAAAGGCCATAATAGCTACGACAGCCAAGGACACGACAGGCAATATAGCTACTAACATCCACTTCTTAGCAGAATGTGGCCTCGTGCCTGGTGAGCCTGAACTGCGCTTCCTGACAGACCTCACCAGCCACGCTGTTGTCTATTCAGTAATAGAAAGCATACCAAGGATTGTAGAAGGCCTCAAAGCAATACTTTGGGGCCCAAAACAGGCCCGTAAGGACCACTTTGACCTGATAGGGGTGGTCTGAATGCCCATCATAGGTGTTGATAGTGAAACCGGCAACCGCATTAACTTTTTCTACATAAGAGGCCGGCCTGTCTTATACCTGATAGATGAGAGAGGCCGCTTCGTAGAAAGACTAGACCGCTTAGAAGTCAGATACATCGGGTCCGTAGATTATGAAGAAAAGAAGCACCCAATCTATATAGACGGCGCCGTAGAGACGACCATCACGCCAGAAGAAGTGCCAGACCTTACGGGCATAGAAGAAGAGCTGATGGGCGCCCACTATGACATCCTTAAAGAGAAGTTCAACGAGAAGATAGCCGCTATGACCAGCTCTGAAGGATTTGAATACAGCTCAAAACCAACGGCGCCAGAATATCCGAATTACAGATATAACTTCATCTGGGGCCACAGCCTAGAAGAGTATAGACGCCAAAAGCACCGGATGGAGGGATACGGGCACTTATGAGGCCTGTCAGGACCGTCAAGTTTAGATGCCTAAGGTGCGGGCGGTGCTGTGTCCAGACCAGAAGAGAACTTCACGGTCTAGTCTTCGGCATCCAGCTATGGCCTGAAGAGAAGAAGCTATTACAATTAATAGCCAAAGAGAGAGGGATGAAGATAAACATAAAGCCTCAGTTCGCATCCAGGTCTAAATCAGACATAACCTTATGGCAGTTAGCAGATGAGCCATGTCCATTCTACGATGAGATAAGCAGGTCTTGCACCATATACCCCTACAGGCCATTAGCATGTAAAGCATATCCTGTCTGTGCGGTAGGAAGCCTAGATGAATACTGTGAATGGGTCAGGAAGCACAAGCACCTAATACCCTTCAGACTAGAAGGACCAGAAATGACCTGGGAAATGATAATCGTATTGCGCCGAACACTATTAGAGCAGACTAGACCCTCCCGGTGGATTTATGACTTGAGGACAAACAAGTGGTATAAGGTTGAAGACGTGATAAAAGAAGTGGTGGTGGTAAAGTTATGACCGGGCCATACGAATATGTGCTGAAAATAGACCTGGACGTGCCTTTCCTGACAGATGAGGATATAGCTTTGTGGATTGAGACCAGGACCAAGATGCTATGTGAATTAGGCTTACGACCATGCGAGGTTAATTATGTCAGGACTAAACACGGCTGGCACTTCTGGTTCAAAGTAAGCTCTTCCCAGGCTCTATCTGATAGGGAAATAGCATTACTCCAACTTCTGTTAGGCGATGACCACCGACGGGCTACTTTCAACCTGGTCCGGGCAGAAGCAGGTAGCTTCAAAGTCTTTAATGTCCTCTTCAGTAAGAAACTGAAGAAGAAGTGGCCGATGGAAAAGCTGATACTCCACGTCCTGAGGCTGATAATCGCTTGGTCTCTATTTGAAACAGTAAGAGAATTGCACGAGGAGGTGGAAATATGACAATACCCGATGTTATAATAGAAGTGATAGTAAAACATTTGGAGCATAAGGTGGTCAAGGAGAAGCCGAGGGAGCCTAACGTCTTCTGGGCTATTGACTTATCAAGGTGTATTCAAATCAGGAACATCCTTATTGAAAAGCCTGAATTAGAGAAGCTGTTTATTGAGAAGGAGAAAGAGAAAGCTAGGATGCTCACAGGCTTAGCAGTCCATAAGTATTTGTCAGAAGTTATAAGTGAGGAAATTGACATAGAAGTTGAACCAAGGTGTGAAAAGCCAATCAAAGACCACATACTTAATGTTAAAATAGTCGGTAAGCCTGATATTGTTATTCGCCAGGACGGGCGTTTAATCCCTGTGGAGCTTAAGGCCCCAACGCGCCTCTACTCACTTCCACGCCCGGAGCACGTAAGCCAGGTTATGATTTACAAGTGGCTTCTAGACGCACCGACGGGCTACTTAATGTATTTCAGCCACAGGGGCTGGAAGTGGTGGGAAATAACAGGCTTTATTACCACCGAGGAGATAAGAAAAAGGATTTTATTCCCCAAAATGCCTCTCTGGCCTGGTGAATGCGAGCGGTGTAAGTTGAAGCGTTATTGTCCTAAGTGGCTTCACCGGCACCGGTAGGCTTGTAGCGTTCTTTTATGCTTTCAAATATCTTGTCGGCGAAGAAGCCAGCTAAGAATAGGTTTAGATTGTTTGGGAGGCCCATAGACCACCAGATGAAAGCCGCGCCTGCACCTATTACAAGCCTTGCGACCACGTAAGGCCCGGAAGGCCACTTTCGTGTCTGGTGCATCCATAATGCGATGGACACTAATGCGCCGAAGAAGCCCAAAGCCAGCACGGTTATGACTTCCACGCTTGACCACCCGCTTCTGGGCCCGTAAAAGCCCAATATAAGCTTTCATTATACCTCAGAAATCTTTATAGTCTAGTCTAGCTCTCTAGACTATGAGCGTGGGGGTAAGTGAAAGTGTCAGACAAGTCTGTGATAGGCTCAGACGGGCACTATAAGGTCAAAGTCATAACTTGGCGTTTAGGTGAGATAACGGTGCCTATCAAGCTGGAAGAAAATGGGCACAAAATAATTGTTAAGATGGAGTGCCCTTATGCGCAGGACAGCCACGAAGGCATATCAAGCGCCCTCCATGCTTGTTCAAGGGCCCTCTTCCTCTTAGCCCTCTACATTAATGAAATTGAGAACTCGGCTTTCGTAATAGAAAACGGGCGGTCTTGTTATATTGGACCAGCTAGACTTCTTGCCTACCAAGCCTCTCCTCAAGCACCCTGACTATCATTAAACAGCCCTCAAGCATCCAGTTAAGTATAGACAGTTCTGGCACATCATAACCCCCTTTATCCATGTTCTTTGCATTCACTAATATGGTGTGGGCCGACTTTATGAAGCTCTCAGCTTCCTCAATCATTTTCAACAACCTAGCCCGGGCGTTCTTCGGAATACCAAGTGCTATTATGTAATCAACCGGCTTCCACTTACTCACGGTCTAGTCCCCTCGCTCTTGCATGCGTGGGGAAGCATTTATAAGTTTAACTGACGTATAAGGACCGAAATGCTTGAGGACATAATGGCCCGTGAGGAGTGGGCAATAATAATACTTGATGCCTGCCGATATGACTACTTCAAAAGGCTAGTAGGCAATTATATTCCAGGCGGTGTCCTTCAGGCCCGTAGAAGTCCAGGCTCATGCACTCTGGAATTCTTAAATAATGAATTTAAAGGCTTCTACGATTGTATAGTCATAAGCTCTAATGGCTTCCTCCAGGACAGGCCAATAAAACACCCAGATGGATGGTATTTCAGCGGTCCTGAACACTTCAGAAAAGTCGTGAATTTATTTTTACACAATTGGTCAGATGAGTTAATGACGGTTCCACCTTGGGAAGTCAATAAAGTAGCATTAGAGAACATAGAAGACCGGATGCTGATATGGTATATGCAACCACACTTCCCAGCGATAGGAAAAGTCAAGCTAATAATGAACGCGAACCAAATAAAAAAGATGTGGAAGGCCGGGCGGTTAAGTTTATCTACCATTAGGTTAGCTTATGAATATAACTTGAGACTAGTCTTATCTTATGTAGCTAAATTAATCAAAAAGCTACCACATAAATTAATAGTGATAACTTCAGACCACGGAGAATTATTAGGAGAAGGCGGTAAATTCAACCATCCATGCTGTTCTAATTCACCGATTTTAAGGACGGTGCCATTCTATGTAATAAAATCTAAGAACCTAGCATAAACGTCTTCATAATACATTTTTCTGGCTGTTTCTAAACACTTCTTAGCCTTATGGCTCCACGAGGACCTGTCCTTTACCGCCCTTTCTATTGCTTTCCATAACGCTTCGGTCGTGTATATCTTGTGCTCAATTCGGTGGGCACCAAACGGTTCAAGTTCAATCCGACCCGTAGGGTTAAACCAGTAAGCACATTCTTTTGGTAGCCATTCTGTGAATGGTGGTATATTCAATACTATTGGAATTGCTCCGAATGCCATAGCTTCTAATACAGTAAGGCCAAATCCTTCTGTATCTGATAGGTTCAAATAAAACCTGGCACTTTTATATAATTCAATTAGCATCTCATCCGTGCATACCCTATCAGGATAACGCCTTCTTACGTGAGGAGCATCATAGATGCTAATCAAATCAAAATCACGTTTATACGGATTGTTCATAGTGGTTATGAGCAATAGCCTTCGTCCTAATCGTTCAATTACAGGCCCACACGCTCTGGGATACTTCCTTCTGAGATAACCTGCGCAGTAAAGGAATTCTAAGGTCTTGTCCGGCACATCTTCTAACGCCTGAAATCTACACCCATGCCATATAACTTCATCCACAGGTAATCCTGACTTTTCAAGGCACTCCTTAGTATAATAACTGTTAGCCACCACATAGGGCTGAATAACTTTATACCATCTTAAACCTGGACGGAGCTCTACCGGTCCTTCCGTGGTAAGATACCATATTTGCTTATTGTGCAGGTGCCTACTTGCTATGAAGAAAAAATATGGGTCAGGATTACCTACTAGTATCACGGTGCCCCTAATTGCATTAGGGCTATACTTACCTATAACAAAATCAGCACCTATGGCTTTGGCTAATGCTCTACCCACCCTTATTATGCTGTGGGCTGTCCTGGTCAAGACCGTGATTTTCTTATCCGTCATGGTTCATCCGCTTATTTTATAGTAGAGTGTGGCTGAGCCACCCGCCGGTATGGTCAAGGTGAATAAGCTACGGGCTATAAGAGCCCACTCGTAATCGCCGGTAAGTTTATCCCTATAAATTACTATAATGCCAACCTCGTTTATCGTAATGTCATCGCTACTCTGGTTCTCAAAAGCCCGCATCACCTCAATATAATCATCACCAAACACTACATCACATGCGCGGTAATATAATTGGCCAGCTCCCGTCCCGTGTGGGATTTGACTTTCAAGTTTATAGTCATTACGGGTTGGCTCCGTAGTGCCCGTTCCGACAACAAGACCTCTCTCATCATGCTCTGCTGCTACGCTTGCGTGCATAAATTCATATCCACTATAACTAGGTTCGTATATTTCACCGTCTGTGCCATCAACCCTAGTGCATGGTGTAGGCTCATCACGCATGGCCGCGCTTAGGAATGCATAGAAATTCCTCGTAAGCGTGTTAGTTTCCTTCCAGCCCGTATCCTTTATGACCTTTCCATTTTTGTCTTTCACCACAGCACGCACGTAGGTCTTCATCGCTACTCACTCCACACGCTCTCACTTAAGCTTTCTGCTACGCCTTGGGCGGACACTTCACCGACAGTATCAGCCAGATATTTTGTTTCAACTTTATACCCGAAGAAGAATATTTGACCGACATCAATATTCACCGTTTCTTCTTTCAAGACCTCGCCATCCTTGACTAGTCTAGCCGTGTAGGTTCCTACGGCTACTTTTACACGCTCGCCTTCGGCTATCTCATACTTGACTACTCCATCTTGTATAAGCTGGAGCTTGTAGCTCATTAGACCACCTCCAGGCCGACGGTGGCTTCTGTGGCTTCTATGCTTATGGAATAGTCTATGGTTTCTTCGCTTCTAGCGTGTCTTGGCACGGTCTTGCCCGGCTTTTTAGGGCACGTCCAGGTCCATGTCAGGCGTGGCGGGACAAAGAAAGGCCAGGGCTTAGCCATGCTGGCCACCTCAGCTCAAGCTTATGGTTATCTCCACCACGTAGGTGGTGCCTGCGCTCATGGTGAAATCGCTTATCACCGAGCGGAGCAGTAGGAACTCATAGCTACTTCCGGCCCCAGCTTCACGCCACACTTTGCTTAAGCCTACTTCACGCACCGTTATGTCGGTGCCTGGTGTGAAGTTAGCTGAATACTTTATTGTGCCGTTGGTTATAGTAGGGCCTGATGCTTCTGCACTCATTTGTAAGTTCTTGAGCGCATAATCATCGCGGCTTGCTGGCGTGTTATCAGAGCCTATGGATATGTATAATGGCAGGTCAAGGCCGGTGGTATCATTAAGTAGGTAAGTCGCGGCTTGTCCTTGTAGCCGGACGTTCTGCGAGCTACCGTCAATTGCGGTCATGGCTTGGACGGTTTCTTCATCTGCATGTAGCGACATCAGGGAATATGCTAAGAACTTCACGAAGTTATTAGTAAAGGTGTTGAGCTTTTCCTCACGTTCAAGTATTTTCCGTCCGCGCTCTACCCGGTATATGCGCAGTATGGCCTTCATGGCCCCTTCACGCTCTTTCATAGCCCTTTCAGGCATATAAGTTTTCACCCCTCATCAACTTATGCTTATTGAATAATCTATGGTTTCTTCAGAGCTTATAGGCGGTCTTACCTCAGCTATGGCTTCTACATTCTCTACTGTGGCCACCGGTGCTTTTATTCTAATTGTATAGTTTATGCTTTGGCTGGTCCGTGGCCCTGGCACTTCGGTCATAGTGAATTCGGCCCGTGAGGGTTCGGTAGGCGTGTAAGTTATGCCCGCCCCGGTGAATAGAGGCCAGATGGATGTGCCTTTAGGTATTGGCTTGACTTCTGCTGAGCCTTTAATGACTTTGCCTATCACGCCACTCGCCAAAGCGGCTACAAATGGGCTGGCGAACGCACCGAATAGATGTCTTAAGCGTCCTGTTTCAGCGAATTTCTCTAAGCCCTTCCACATCCCGATTAACGTCATGTCAGCTAGTGTTATCCGTTCTATCTTATCAACTAACATATTCACTACACCGATATACCAGTCTTGAGCACTAGATGCCCAGCTTTCAAATGCATCCCTAATCGTATTGTAAGCATTCACGAAGAAGTCGGCTATTTGATTTACTGCCCACGTGAGGCCGTTTATCAGCCATTCACCAAACGAATAGAGAGCGTTATACAATTGCTGGCCGAGCCAGTTTAGACCTTGCCATAACCACTCGCCGAAGCTTCTTAATCCTTCCCAAAGCCAAGAAAATGCACCTACTAGACCGCGTGCGATTTGGGTGAAGCCGTCCATTATACCCCTGCCTATTGCATATAACGCATCCCAAGCGTTGGTAATAGCATCGGATAGCCATCCACAAAAGCTATTCCAAGCGTTATTAATCGCATCCCAAGCGTCGGACCACCATGTTTGAGCGATTTGGAGCGCCAGGGCTCATCACCTCAAGCGGAGGAGTATTTCTACGCCTCCTGGTGCTTGTCTTATCTCAGTAGCACTTCGGTATGGTTCTGGCAGGCGTTCTTTGACCATCTTTATTATTGTTTCCTGTGGTATGAAGATGACTACATAATTTCCTTCTATTCGGACTTGTGCTCCTGGCATTCGTTGTGCAATAGTTCTTTGCAGGATGGCTTGAAGTGTTATGGCTCCTAAGGACGGGACGCCCATCCCATCACCGCCTTAAAGCGTGTGTGGCTCTTTATAAGCTTTCTATGGACCGAATATGATAGCTAGATTGACGCAGGCTAAGCTGAATGCTAGCGGTTTTTCAGCCATATAAGCTAGTATGGTCTTTACTTGGTCGTATATGAAGAGCAAGGCTTGACGTATTATGTTTATGATGTGGCCTAACACGCTGGTAGCTTCTTCTACTACTTCTTGCGCTATCGCACCTGCTCCTGCCGCGCCTACTGCGCCAATTGCTACGGCCATCTCAAGCCCGTAGGGCCCTTTGGGTCTAGTCTCTTAAGCTTTTCATTCGTGCTAGTTATCACGGGCCATATAAGTGCTTTCGCATACTTTTAGTCTTTTCTGCTGGACTTCACTTTTCCAATCCCTTACAGTTTATAATTTGACCATAAAAAAATATATGGGTGCCTAAGTGAGGCGCTCTGCTGGGCGTGGAGTGGCTTATCGGCGCCCTTAGAACAGGCCTCTGAACCAGCCGGCTATGCCGCGGAATATGCGCCCGCCGTAGCGCCAGAGGAGCATGCCGAGGCCGCCGAGCACGACTACGGTAGCGATAACGCTGGCGTTCTCAGCGATGGTCTTGGCTACCTCGCCCAAGATGTCCTGGATGGCCGTGAGGATGTAGTTCAGGACCTCGCCAATCGTGTAAGCAGGCGTGGCCATTCCCGACCCACCACCTTCGTAAGCCTTATAACTAAGCTCTCATATTAGCTTTTGAGGGCGGAGGGAACATCAGGTGAGCGCACCAGTTAGATTGACCGGGCCCGTGAGGAAACGTTTAATCGCAAGTCTGAAGCGCATGCGCCGGCTTGGCTTGAACCCGCGCTACGACATAAGGC
>Ga0116200_10000680_pt1 | contig 11863 bp, 13 predicted proteins | sample Mar14436cmmetaG_FD_94478 | JGI IMG/M metagenome (GOLD analysis project Ga0116200, IMG submission 94478) | Marine hydrothermal vent microbial communities from Guaymas Basin, Gulf of California to study Microbial Dark Matter (Phase II) - Marker... ... | reverse complement strand
CAAAGAACGATTTTTTCGCCTTTTTCCCGAAAGGGAGTGCCAAATATACTGATATTTTTTTTAATGTCAAGAGAAAAAATTCGATTTTTTTTTCAGCTTGAGGCACTTTCTATCTCGCCCCTTCAGGTGTCATTAATTATAAACATCACCCTTCCACTTTTCAAGTTTAAATCGAAAAAATAAGACAGACCGGAAGGAATATGTAGGGAACGCAATTACACGTAATTTACTATATTTAACTCGGAAATATTTCCAAAAAGTTTAAGACTTGCCTCAAAAGCCATCTTCGTCTTTTCAAGATTAGTAACAGCCGCAGCAAAATCGGTATCAACTGCGCTTGATAAAAGAGTTTCTTTATCAATACCAATATTTTCCAGCGCAGCCTTCTTCGCATCCAGAGCATTCATTCGCGAACCGATTTTGCTTATCTGCATGTTTACTGTCTGCAATGCATTGTCGAGAGGCGCCATCTGGTTTCTTATCTCATCCGGATCGTCGTTTAAAAGCGCATCTCTTAACGCTATCAACGCAGTAAATATTTGATCATTAGTTCCTCCAACCTGAGCACCGATATCCGCTCCATTAATATTAACAGTTGTGTTGGAATCAAAATTCGTCGGAATCTCAAAATGTTCGTCATCTCCCTGGTACGTCACGCTGGCAATCCTACCCGTCACCGGATCATAATTTGGATGAAACGGTTCAGTATCCGTGTTCAAGCCCGCCAAGATATACCTGTCATCATACTTAGTATTTCCAACAGCTATCAGATGCTGAATAATCTGATCTATCTCCTCGGCAGCGCCTTCCCGGGTTTCAGCATCCTGGGTGGCATTCGCCATCTGTACTGCTAGCTCCTTGGCCCTGATCAAGCTATCGTTCATGGCACGAAGCGTCGTCTCTGTTTCAGCAAGCCAGTCACTGGCAAAATCAATATTTTTCTTGAACTCACCAATAAATGATAGCCTTCTCTTGATCCTCATCGAATCACTGAGCGCAATGGGATCATCACTCAAGTTATGGATCTTTCGCCCCGATGAAATATCAAAAGTCAGTCTGTCAATCCTGAACTTATGAACACCAATCTGCTCAAGCAGCCTGTCGTAAGTATGATTAAAACTTATTCGATACATAAACCTTTAACCCCTCTACGTCATATTAATCAAAGTATCCAACATCTCTTTGCCGGTAGTTATCATTCGTGCGGCGGCTTGATAAATATGCTGATACTGGATCATATTTGTCATTTCCTCCTCCATGGATACTCCTGACACCGCCTGCTGTTCACTTCTCAATTCGTTTTTTAGAGCTTCCTGGAAATCTTTTTTGGCTTCTACCTGCTGCGCTTCTGTCCCGATACTGGTGATGAAATTCTGCCAGTAGCCGTTTATGGATTCACCACCAAGCGCAACCTGCGAAACTTCACCCAGATTTGCCATGGTAATGGCTGTACTGTTATCACCTGGACTGCTACCCGCCATAATCCAGCTAAGATTTGTCTCAAACTCATCGTTGAACTCAATATTACTGGCATCACTTCCATTAAAAAAATGATGTATGTTCACACCATCGTTGTAGTCCTGATAACTGTTAACCTGCTGGATGATAGTATTCGCCAGTGTGTTGAGCTTATCCTCATAGCCATCAACACCGTTGGATATTTCGTCCCACATATCTTTCCAACCTGAAAACTTGCCACCGTCAAAATCGAAGCTTGCCACAGCGTTGCCCGCTGCATCAGTGCCACTGAACACAGGACTCACTCCAGACGCCGGCACAGTGAGTTTTCCGTAATCGCCACCAGACACCATGGTAACTTTTGCACCCGTAGAATGATTGGTGTAGAATTGCACCGTTAACCACCCATTGTCTTCTTCCCTGTAATCGAAATCAACGTATTCACTTAACTCTTCCAGAGCTTGCTGGCGTTCGTCTCTCAAGTCGTTGGCCGGATGCCCTGTGACTTCTCTTCTCGCAATTTCTTTGTTCAGATCAGCTATCTTTTCCAGGATAGTGTTTACTTCTGAAATACCGCTCTCGATTTTCTGTTCTATTCCGTCTTTATACTCTTCAAACCCCGCATATATATTTCTTATCTTATCCGCCAGGGCGGTTGCTTTCTCAACGATGGATTGTCGCTCAGCAGAGCCCTGCGGATTTCTAGCTAGGGCCTGCCAGCTATTCCAGAACTCTTGAAGATCGTGACTCAACCCGTAGTCTTCCGTTTCGTTAAGAAGAGACTCTATCTTGGTCATTATGTCATCTTTTCCAACGTAATAATTGTACGTGGAATTTTTTTCCAGCAGGAAGCGATCCACAAATTGATCTCTAACCTGTTCAATGTTGGCAATGCGGGCCCCCCTGCCTCTGGCACCATAATGGGCATATAGGGGAAAGCGAGTTTTCTGGATAACTCTTTGCCTGGCATAGTTGGGGGTTGAGATATTAGCAATATTATGGCTAGTTACTTCCAAAGCTACTTGCTGGTTAAGAAGCGTCCCCACAGAAATATTTAATATGTCAAGAACTCCCCCCATTGTCTAAATCTCCCTGTTTACGGAAATTCCCTTGCTGGTAAAGCTCCTCACTTTAACAGTTCTGTGTTTATCGTAATTGATAAGATATTCCGGATGCAGAACGTTCATAATACTGTTCCAGCAATCGAGGCATTCATTTATAAAACCAGCGTTAAGGTTCATCCTGTTCATTACTTCCTGGTGATAGTAGTTGAGTTGATTTTTCAACAACTTGAGACTCAAACCTGTATCAGATGGCAGATATTTAACCAAGTCTGATATTGCAAGCGGTTCCAAGTTAACATTGAGTGCAGCCGCAAGTTCATTAAAAGCTTCCACTGATTTCTCTCGTGTATCTTTTAACTTCCTCAAAACGATTTCCTTTTTCTGTCCAGACAACATCAGTTCTGAGGCCGAAAAACTCTTAAGTTGCCTCGCTTCTTCATTAAGGTACATCAGGAGTTCCCTGTAACACTGAACCTCCTGTTCCATGAGGCTAATTAACCTGTAAGCAGCATTATTTATGTTCATGTGTTGTCCTCCTAACTTTATTATCGTCAAATTTCCGGACTTCTTTATCCGTTGTTTCACTTTTCCGTTAATTGCCTGTAAAGGAGTTCCGCCAGTCCAAGGTTGTTCTTCATACACATTTCCTTGGCAACCTCAGCGTCAAACATGCTCCTGAACATATTCTCCGGCGATGTTTCCGACTCGTCTAGCAGTCCTGACTTCTGTACGGTATCTCTCATGCTCTTGAACATGTAAGAAATAAGAATAGACTCAAATTCCTTACAAGCCTTCTTCAAACGCGCCTTTTCCTGAGGCGTCAACTCTGAAGAAGTTCTGTTAACTACCGGAACATTGGATCCAATTCTGGGCATCAAGAAACCTCCTTTATTAGATCAACTCCAATTGAGCCTGAAGGGCCCCCGCAGCTTTTATAGCTTGAAGAATAATTATCAGATCTCGAGGTCTGGCTCCTATGGCATTCAACCCCTTAACCACGTCGCTGATCTTGACTCCCTTTTCCACGATTCTTAGCGGCTTATTGCCTTCCCGGGTATTAATCTGCGTACTTGGAACAACAGCCGTCTCCCCTTCACCAAAGGGAGCAGGTTGAGAAACAAGAGGTTGCTCGGATATCTGTATATTGAAGCTTCCGTAAGACACAGCAACCTTCGAAATCTGGACATTTTCGCCAATAACAACAGTCCCGGTTCGCTCATCGATCACAACCTTGGCAACAGTGTCTGGGTTAATATCGAGAGATTCCAGATTACTTAACAGCGGTACAACGTTGTCCTTATAAGAATCAGGTATTGACAACCGAATAGTGGCAGCATCAATCGCTCGCGCAAATTTCCCATGAAGCATGTTATTGATTGCATCGACCGCTCGCGTAGCGGTCGTGAAATCAGGAGAGTTTAAAAAGATGTCCAGGACATCTTTTCTGGCATATGTAATAGGTATCTCACTTTCCACAGTAGCACCTTCAGGTATTCTACCCACGGTGGGATAATTTTTCCGTTCCTTGCTTCCGGTTCCACCCGATACACTAAAACCTCCCACAGAAACTGGTCCCTGAGCTACCGCGTATATCTTTTTGTCAGGGCCGGCAAGAGGGGTTAACAACAGGGTACCGCCTTCCAGGGTTGTGGCGTCACCTATCGAAGAAACCGTAACGTCAAGCTTGGTTCCAACGCGCGCAAAAGGCGGCAATTCAGCAGTCACCACAACCGCCGCAACATTTTTAACATTTACGTCGTTGGGATTAACATGGACTCCCATCCTGTTAAGCATGTTGGTAAGGGAATTTATGGTAAACTGAGTTCTCTTCTTATCTCCGCTACCATTAAGGCCAACAACTAATCCGTAGCCTATCAACTGGTTTGTCCTGACATTTTCCCAGGTGCAAATATCTTTGAGTCGAACGGCTACTCCCGTTCCACTCAATAGATAGGAACAAACAACTAGTGAAACAAAAAATCCAATCAGCCTCTCAAACCTTTCCATATTCTCTCATCCTCGCATCATCTATCAGAACGGAGATATAAAACTGAGCAAAATACTCACCCATCCCGGTAATTGAACAGTGGTAATGGGCCCCCTTCCGTTAAAAAATATTCTTGCATCTGCAATATTCCGTGAAAGGACGGTATTGTTCACGGAAATATCCTCGGGTCTGACAATACCTTCAAGTGTTATTTGCAACTCCTCACCGGTTACTCTTGTCCACCGAGAACCCCTTATGACCAGGTTTCCGTTTGGTTCAACTGCAATTACACGGGCTGTTAAATATGCAGTCATGGAGTCTTCTTTTATTATTTCGCCGGTGGAATCAAACTTATCCTTTAAGCTGCCACCGTAACTTGTTGACGACTTTCCAAATTTCTTATCGTCATCGAGGGTAAGACCGAAAAAGTTAAGAGCGGCAGAAAGAGTCTTGTTCTTTTCCGTATTGGTTTCTCCCTTCTTTTTCGCCGTGGCCTCTTCGCTGACAATTACCGTAAGAAGGTCACCAACGTTTCTTGCACGTAAGTCTTCAAAAAACCTGGGAGATCTATTGTCCCAGAGAGACGCTGCATAATGTGATTCATGGAATCTGGGGCTTTTGGGAGGTTCTGCGGGAAATTGATTAAAAGGCTCGGCAGTATGTTCCGGCATGGTAGCACAGCCAGATAAGCACGAGATCAACAATGCCAGAGCGCTAAACATATTCAACCATTTTCTAATTTTCATAATATCACCCTATCAAAAAGCTACCTGGACTGTTTTTTGTCCCTTAACCATTCCCAGCACAACTCTCTTGGTGGCTATATTCTTTACTTTCATCATCTGTCCCAGTCTACCACCTTCCAGGGCCTGTCCCTTTGAAGTAATAAGAAGACCGGGTATAGAGATCATAATTGTTACAATGTCTCCTTTTTGCACGAGAAGCGGCTCAGCGATGTCTCTTTTTCGGATAACCTCGTTGACTCTGAAGGAGTGTGCGGTTTCCTTCCCTATAATTTCCTCCGGGGAGACAATTACATCGTGAGGTAAATCAGCAAGGTTTTCTCTGACAAATCGAATATCGTCACGGCTAATTATTTCTCGACCCTTGATATTACGAGCTGCCTTGGCAATAGGTTTAAACACGTTGACCTTACCAACAACCCGAACACTGCCAACCCTTTCACCATCTTGAAACAGGACCACACTAAGTGGCGTATTTCCCAAAAACGGTAAACTTGAATCAGCATCCACCTTGAACGTGATATTATTTTCACCAGGTATAAAGTTCGTTGAGCTTATTTTAATATCTGATATGCTGACGTCTTCTTTTTTCCAGGGCATGTTTTTAAAAACATACTCACGATAGATTTTTGCGTACACCTTTCTAGCCCTGGTACCTTTAACTCTAGTAACAACTATTTCAACAGGCACGGTACCCCTTACCTTGGAAAGGGAGACTCCAATAGCTGGAAGAGCTTTTCGGAGAACGTCTGCCACCTGATCCGAGCTCAAGCGGAGAATGGTCCCAGGAGCGCTTAGAGTTGCAATACATATGCTTTTTACTTTCTGGCATATGGACGAATCATCGCACGTAACGGACGCAATATCCGCTACGGTAACTTCTTCACCCTCAACCGTGCACTTCGTGTGAAAATTTATAATTACGCTGAGATCAGAAACTCCGTCCTGACCGGATAAAGCATATGAGTCGCCAGTCATGCCAAAGAAAAGATATAAAATGATAAGGCAACAAGTGATGCAAATAAGCTGGATCTTCTTAAACATTTTCCACCCCCCGGTTACCTGAGATTATTTGCGATTTGCATCATCTCGTCGGACGTCTTGATCACCTTGGAAGTGGCTTCGTAGGCTCGCTGTGCCACAATCATATCTACCATCTCTTCGACGATACTCACGTTCGCATTTTCAAGATACCCCTGGTTAATGGTTCCCAGTGCATCTTCTCCAGGGGTTCCTTCGATAGGTTCTCCTGAAGCTTCTGTCGGCAGATAATAGCTTCGTCCCAGGCTCAATAGGCCAGCAGGGTTGATAAAATTGTAGAGTCGTATTTCGCCACTGGCTATCTCGGTGCCGTCCTGGCCAATAACGGAAATATTTCCCTGCGGATCGATACTTATGTTCACCGCATCTGAGGGTATCCTCATCTCAGGTTGCAGGCGATAACCTTCAGGGTCACAGATGTAGCCTTCCTTGTCCAGTTTGAAGGCACCCGCACGGGTGTATACTTCTTCATCATTTCTCAGAATCTTGAAGAAACCCCTTCCCTCAATCACTAAATCCAGGTCATTTCCGGTCTGTATAAATTCGCCCTGGTTAAACATTTTCTGCACATCAACAATCCTTGTCCCCATGCCAATCTGGATTCCGTTGGGAACATTTGTGGCACCGGAGGTAGTAGCTCCAGGTGCCTGCAACGTCTGGTACATTAGATCAACAAAATTGGCACGGCTTCTCTTGAATCCAACAGTGTTAACGTTGGCTAGGTTATTGGCAATGATGTCCATGTTAAGTTGCTGTGACCCCATTCCAGTTGCTGCAGTCCAGAGACTCCTATTCATGGCTATTACCTCTCATCTTTCCTTAAACTGTTTTTTCAATTACGTTTGCGTTCATCTGATCGAAAAATTTCAGGCTATGCTGCTGGGCTTCAAAGGTCCTTAACGTATCAATCAACTGTACGATCTCTGAAACTATGTTTACATTGGATTCTTCTATACTTCCCTGCAATATTTCAAAATCTTCAGCTGTCATACTCGGGTTAGTATCTGGATCATTTTTGAAATACGTACCTCCTACGGGAACCAGTTCTTCCGGTTTCCCGAAATATACAATCTGCAACTCCCCAAGCACTCTTTTACCATCGATAATCTTTCCATCCGGTTGAATGGATACATACTGATTCGGGAGAATTACGTTTCCACCGGAACTTAGCACCGGGTATCCATCGCTGTTCACCAGAGTCCCTTCTGAATCGATAGAAAAATTTCCTGCTCGGGTGTAAAGCGTCCCGTCGGGAGTTTCCACCGCAAAAAATCCTTTCCCAACAATGGCGAGATCTAGGGGAGCCCCCGTCTTGTGTACCGGCCCTGCTTTGAGGTCCGTTTTACTTCTCATGGCCAAAAAATCTGTGAATTCTATCCTGGTCTTTTTAAAACCTATAGTTCCGGCATTGGCGAGATTATTTGCGTTTACATCTTCCCTGATTAACTGTTGCATGCTTCCAAGAGCTGCTTCGTAATAACCTATCCTCATAAGCTTCACCTCGTAGCCTCTCAAAATATTACACTTCCCTTTTGAGCAAGCGTGATGCCAACAAATCCAGTTGTTTGCAATTTAGTCCAGGATTTTTAAGATATTGATTTTTAAGATATTTTTTGGGACTTACGGCCAAACTGCAGGAATGTGAAAAGTAGAGTGAAAAACAGGGGGGAAAATTATTCCGAAGTGATAGGAAAAATTTTAACCCGGAAAATTGGAATATCCGGGCAATAGAATTACTTCTTTTTCGATTTTGATTCTTCGTAAGCCTTCAACCACGGCCTGGGAGTAGTCCTCCTCACCGCATCCCTTACTCCGTCCTTGAACCCCACGTAATAATGATAAGGTTTTCCAAGTTCTTTCTGTTTTTCCCAGACTTCATTATAGAACTCTTTCGTGGTCAAGTTCGGATTGGTTTTCTTTTTTGCCAGAAAACCATAGTATCCTGCTCGATACCCTTCCATGTAGCTTTCTGTTCTATAAGCGCTCGCAGTTGAAACAAAAACAATTCCTGTGATCATGATCAATAAAACCATAATTAAATTGTAGAACCTAACCTTCTTCATTTTCTCACCTCGCAGGCATATTTGAATTTTACTATTATTTACTATTTTTATTAAAACATTTGCGGGTTCCTACTTCAAGCTTACTTCCATTCTAATGATTAAACACGGGCAAAGCGACAGGCTGGAACATGCTAAATCCTCAATCTATGCATTTGATGATGACAAAACACCCCTTAATTTGATAATGAAACTTCAGCAAGAAAAAGAAATCTAAAGAGAAGGCTTTCCCGGCTACCATAAAAACAACGGAAAGACAAAGAGTCCCAAATTTTTCCAGAACATGAGTAGAGCTGTGTTTATAGAATCTATTTAATTCCAGGTTACCTGCAGATGACTCCAGTTGACTATATTTTGGGCTATTTCCTGGACTTGGCGTTCGGTGATCCTGAAGTTATACCTCATCCGGTCAGGGGAATTGGAAAACTTGTAGATTTTCTGTACGCAAAATTCAAAAAGGACAGATCAGACAGATTTCTTGGCATTTTATCCGGTGTTATTATCTGGCTGATCACGGTGGCCAGTACAGGATTCGCTGTATCATTGCTTCTTGCACTTTCAAGATTAATAGGTGAAAGTGCCGCCCATCTGGTAACTATCTATTTAATTTATTCTGTGCTGGCAACCCGCTCGCTCCACGTGGAAAGCTCCAGAGTATTCGAAGCTCTCAAAAGTGGCGATATCGATAAGGCCAGAACTGCTTTAAGTAAAATTGTGAGTAGAGATACAAAAGACCTTAGCGAAGAGTCAATTCTCAAAGCCCTTCTGGAAACTGTTTCAGAAAATATTGTTGATGGTATTGCATCTCCTCTATTTTATCTCATTTTGGGAGGACCTGTAATTGCCTGGATGTACAAGGCAGCAAATACTCTTGATTCCATGCTCGGATACAAGAACAGGGAATATATCTATACAGGGATGTTTTCTGCCAGGGCTGATGACGCACTCAACTACGTTCCGGCGAGAGTTGCCGGTTTATTTATGCTATTTTCATCCTTTCTGCTGAAAATGGAATGGAAAAGGGGCTGGAAGGCATGGTTAAGGGATGCCGGGAAACACGCCAGCCCGAATGCCGGTATTCCCGAAGCTATCTTGGCCGGTGCGCTGGGAATACAGCTTGGAGGAACTGGAACATATTTTGGAAAAATCGTTGAGAAACCAACTCTAGGTGATCCAGAAAATCCGTTAAAACCAGAACACTACCAGAAAGCGATTAAATTGCTTTATCTGACATCTTTTATGCTATTTTTTGCAGGGCTTGCATTTATTATGGTATGAAATTAAATTGAAGTGCTACTTTTCTGCAATGGCAGGTTGTGGATGCTCATAGGAAATAAATCTAGGAGGATAAAGATTTGATATGAAAGGTTTTCACGGTGGCAACATTTATGAAGCAGCAAAAAAAACCAGAAAAGACCCTTCCGAAATAATAGATTTCAGCGCCAGCATCAATCCTCTTGCTCCGCCTCCAGGACTTGAACAGAACCTGCTACAAAAATTGCCCTTAGCGAAAAGTTACCCCGATATTAGTACCTCCGAGATAGTGAACCTGCTCGCAGAGACGCACAACTGTTCCACCCACCAGATAATAGTCTCAAATGGATCTACAGAAATAATTTACCTTCTGCCGCACGCACTGGGTATCAGGTCGGCCATAATTGTCTCTCCATCATTTAGTGAATATGAAAACGCCCTTTCCCTGGCAAGATCGAGCGTTGTTCTCGCACAGGCCCCCGAAGCAAACGGATTTCAACCAGACAAAGACTTCCTCTCCTTTTACCTTGAACAGATGAGAGTAGACGCTGTAATTCTTGCTAATCCCAATAGCCCAGCCGGTGTATTACTGGATCCTGAAACACTAAATCGGATATTATTTATGAGCAAATCCATGGGAGCTCTCGTTGTTCTGGATGAAGTTTTCATTGATTTCTGTGAGAATAACTCTTTCAAAAACCTGATAAACCATCACAGAAACCTGCTTATAATCCGATCTCTTACAAAATTCTATGGCCTAGCCGGATTCAGACTCGGTTACGCGCTGGCTCCTCCAATGATCATCTCAGCGTTAAAAAAATATCAGCCCCCCTGGTCGGTAAATACTCTTGCCCAATACGCAGGAATTTATTGCCTGAAACAAAACGACTTTAAGGAGAAAACTCTAAAGTTTATAGAAAACGAGCGACAGAGATTAACCGAGAAAATAGAAAAAATGGACGGTTTTTCCGTTTTGCCCAGTGACACAAACTTCCTGCTGATCAAGCTGTCGAGTGAGTTACCTCCCGCATCACATCTGCAAGAATTTCTGCTAAACCGGGGGTTGCTTATCAGGGATTGCTCCTCGTTTCCAGGGCTGGGAAGCCACTTTTTCAGAATTTGCATAAGGAAACCTGATGAAAACGACCAGCTTGTCACTTACCTTCACAGGTATGTTTCCTTAATTTAATCCGCCCCACGTTGCCCATTGCTGGATCTCATTTTTGGCCTCTCTCAGTGCAGTGAGAAGTTCAATATCGGTGAAGCCCTCCGGTAGCGGGACAGAAATCAGGTCATATCCGTACTGATCAGCAATCACCTGAGAACTTTCAACGGTAATTCTCTCTAGAGAACTCAGACTTTCTCCTGTTTTGTGCGCATATACGACTCGTCCATCTTTCAATTTTGCCCTGCAAACAACCCTGGGAGTAACCCCCCTTTCCAGAAAAAGCGCTGCCAAAAAATCAAGTTCAGGACCCTTAATTACGTAAAACTTTTTGATCACGTCACTTTTTTCCCTTTTCATGTGCAAACCCTCTCAACAAAAAAACCCAATCTCCATTGAAGGAAGTTGGGCAAAGACACATCACAGACTACCCCTTCCCACGGAGGTATTACCTGGCTTCCTTTAGGCGGGTTTCCTGGCTCGTGGGCTACCTACTCTCTAACCTTCCCACCAAGGGCTCAACTTCGGGAAATGACTTCACAAGCCTTGCAGTTGAGCAGCCAGCAGTGGTTTCAATAGATTTCGTTCCCACTTACAGTGGCGGGACCGCGATGGCTTTTCACCATCTTCCCCTTTAATCCCTTTACCGGGAACCTAAAGTCACTTGTCTTCTATCTACACTTGGCGAACGTTTTTGTCAATTGCCAACTTACTAATCTATTGGCAATGCTCAAGGGTTTGTGTTAAGGAATCTCTGGTAAATGAGGGAAATTAAACCCTGAAAATAACGGAGAATTAGATACGAGATGCATCCAGATCGCTCTTGTCCGGGGCGGTAAAGGATCAGAGGAGAAAGTTGATGGAACAACAAAGAAAAGATATCTTTCCGAATCTTCCCGAAAGAATAGCAGGACTAGGTCATATCGCTTACAATCTGTGGTGGAGCTGGCATCCAGAAGCGCGAATGTTGTTTAAGATGATAGACAGGCAGGCCTGGAAAGAAAGCGTGCATAACCCGGTAAAGATGTTGAAGGAACTTCCGGTAGAAGTTCTACTGAAAGCTGCTTCGGACGAGGACTATTTGAGATATT
>Ga0116200_10000679_pt1 | contig 11863 bp, 19 predicted proteins | sample Mar14436cmmetaG_FD_94478 | JGI IMG/M metagenome (GOLD analysis project Ga0116200, IMG submission 94478) | Marine hydrothermal vent microbial communities from Guaymas Basin, Gulf of California to study Microbial Dark Matter (Phase II) - Marker... ... | reverse complement strand
TTTTCTTTTTCTTTTTCTTTTTCTTTTTCTTTTTCTTTTATAGGAATACCCATCGATGGGGTATTAATGGGGTATTTATGCAATATTGATGATATATCAATGGGGTATGGTTCATTTGTAATTTCTTCCCAGAATTTCTTATGAACTGCTAATAATTTTGGATTTTTAAATGCTGAAAGTTCTTTTTTGATTTTGGTGTAAACCTTACCCAGAATAGGTTGATATTTAAGGAAGTTTTTGATGATGATATATTTGTTATCAACAATAGCAATTTTTTCTTCCTTTTCTAAATGCTCAAGAGCTTTTTTAACAACATCAAGTTTACATCCTGTTTCAAATGAGATTCTTTCAATTGGCACTTCAAAAATTCCAGATTGTAAAGGACATCTTGTTATGAGATAAAGATAAATGAGCTTTTCCTCTGGTGAAAGTTTAAAAATAAAACTGTCTTCCCAGAATTTGCTATCTACATATCTAAACGGCATCTAAATTTTTTCTTTCATTGGGATTACTTTTAGAATGTGGTCGTATACCACTCCTACTTCATCACCTGCTTCTAACCCAACTGACTTAACAAAGTCTTTAGGTAAGGTAATTAAGTAAGTGCCGGAACCTTTTAAAATTTTCCTAGTTGATGTTTTTACTTCACTTTTAAGTTTTCTGCTTTTTCTTTTAAGTTTTGGCATATATCTTATATATCAAAAGCATTTTTTTATGTCAAGTATTTTTTCAAGTATTTTTTAATGGCTAAAGCTTAAGACTAAAGTTTTTTGTGCTTCAAGAAAATTTTTTATATCCTCTAGATTATTTGAGCGGATGACCACCTGGTCACTATTATCTTTTTGATTAATTTTTTTTACGCAATAATGATTTTCCTCTTTAATAATGACAAAACCTAATTCCAAGCAAAGACTAATTAAATCAAAATCCTTCATATTATTCTCCTAAAAAAATTCTAAATTTAAAATTATTACAAACACCTTCATATTTGGCTTATTTTGCGTTTTGGAAAGCTTCCAAGTAGTTTAATATGTCTTTGACTTTGAAAATGAAAATTTGGGGGTATAGCGTTTGTATTTGGGGTATGTCTATGCATAGTTTAAAATCACTTTTGCCATCCTTCTATTGCCGCTTGTCTAAATTCTTTTGCTGCTTGGACGACTTCAGGTTGGGGTTCATTAAATTCAATTCCAACATATTCCTCAGATGTCCATTTTACAGTGCCCTCAAGCTCATAAACTTTCATCAAAAGCAAATCAATTTTTACTTTATCACCAACACCAAGGTTATGTTCATTAAATTCTATCAACATTCCTTTCTCGCTGATATTTAAAACCCGCACTGGCTGCATTGGCAATGTAAGCTCTATCGGTGTGTAAGCTCTTTTAATATAAGCTAAATTCCACGTTAAAAACCTTGGATATCTCCTTTTTTCTTCCATTTTAAGCCTCCAATTTGTCAATATGCTGTCAAAGAAAAAATTATTTTAAATGTTAAATTATTGTCAAGCAAATTACCAGCAGTAAATTTTATACCCACAGTAATTACAATTTATTGGATTTTTTCTTCTTGGAAATCTTCCTACTTCAATGTTATAGACAACATCGTAAATGTCTTCTAATAAGATTTCTTTTTCTCTTTGAGTTATCTGTTTATAAAATGAGTTAAACCTGTATGTTCTATTTTTTACATCTTTTTTAGGTCTTTCTATTATGTCATAGCGATATTTTTTGTTTTTAAAAACAAGAGAATAAAAAACTAATTGCTGGTCATGGTTTACTTTTTCTTGTGTCCATGTGCCCTTTGTGCTTACTTTTAGGTCTATTATGTCGCTTATATCCTCAATGTCCAAATAGCCCAAAATTTTTATACCTTCAAATTCAAAATTTACTTCTTCTTGAACAGCAAGAGGTTTAATTTTAGGTGCCACCTTGGTGTGATAAATTTTAATCAGTCCTATACCGTCATTGTGACAAATTTTTTCATCTTCTGCCTGACCACCATAAAATTTACCTTCCCAGTCAATTTCATTGCCAAACTCATCCTTTACTTCTTTCCAGGAATCTACATATAAGTCTAAAGCCTGCTCAAGGGAAATGTCTCGCTGTGTATATATCTTTTGCCTGAAATTAATATTTTCTACATTTTCAAAAGCCTTTCCTAAAACAATTGAACCAGGTGGTGGTATAACTATACCTTTTATATATCTAAATTCATATCGTTTTGGACATGTTAGATAACATTGAAATTGTGACCAGCTTATGTGCTTTATTAAACTCATTTTTGTAATGGCAAACTACCTTGCGATTTTAGTTCAATAACTCTTTCCTTAATTTTCTCTTCAATTTCTGCTATATCTTCCTTAGATAATTCTTTTTTCCACTCATTCATATGCTTGTTTATATACTTAGCTAAATCCAAATCATTATCAATTTTTTTAATTTCACTAATTATTGCTTGTTTTTTTTCTTCAATTGCTTTAGTTTTTTCCTGTTCTACAATTTCACCAACAATTTCTGGAGCAAAATTAAAAGTATCCATTTCTTCAGCTAAAGGTCCAATTATAGGTGAGCCTAGAACTTCACAAACTCTCCTATAAGCTCTCAAAACTGCCCTTGTTCTGGCATGCATTTTTAGAATTGCTAAACTTCTCTGTGGCTTATTTTTATCACCAACATACCTTGAAACCATACTATCTGCGAATGTTGCCCATCCTTCTTCCTTAACTATTTTTTGTCTTTGCTTATCATCTAAAGACTGAAGTTTAATTATGCATTCATAGCCAACAATTTCTGTTTGTTCATTTACTTCTAAACATTTACAATCAAGCTCTACAATTTCAAATTTAGTAAAAGCTAAAGCTTTTGATAATTTCTCACTCATACCTAAAGAATTTAAATAACCCCTTCCTTCAATAACCGTTACACCAAGTGGATGAACATCAAAAGCCTTTGCCCACATAACCTGGGCATGTGGTAAACTTAATTGTTTCCCTATTTCAGCAAATACATCGCCGCTTGGTCCTTTTTTTCTCATAATTAGTCCTCCTATAAATTTTTTAATTCAAATTTCTCACAATTATCTTTAGGCTTAATTTCCTTACCATTACATAAGTAAAAAACCTTTCCTTTTGCATATTTAACTTTAAAATGACGACAATAAAAACAATTCTTTTTAAGAAATTTATATTCAGGCACAGCCTTTATTATATTACAGAGATTCATAAAACAGGTTGTGCAGTCACATTCTAAGACTCTCATTAATTCTAAACATTCTTCAATTTGTTCTTGTTCACAGTCTATTGAACATGCTTTTCTAATGTCACTTTCCTCATATAAAAGCCAAAGTTTTTCATCATATGTTTTAGTTACGGGTAATTTCATTTTTTGTTTTTTTCATAAGGGTTTCTTTCTCAGCTGCCACACTTTTCATAAATTCCAAAAAAGCCTGACTCATTGTTTTTCCCTTTATATAACAGACAACTTTAAAATCCTCCCATAAATTATCATCCTGAACACGCAATAAATAAGTTTTCACTGTTTCACCTCCTTATCAAAATAATATTTATTAATGATATAATCATTTTTTAAGATTTGTCAAGCATTTTTGTCTTATATATTCACAAAGACAAATTGCATCGGCTATGTTATGGTCGGTTATTTTTTTATCTACTAATTGAGAGGCAATGAATTTTGATAACTCTTTTAAAACAACTCTTTTTTGTATGATTTTTGTTTTAAGGATTTTTGATTGCCAGCTTTTTGGGGGGATGATTAGTATTTTTTTACCAAGTAACTGAGCAATTCCAACTAATTTTCCAGCTACAAAGGTAAGCTTAATAAGACTGCGAGGAGATACTGCAGGGTTTAAATACTGGTCTTCAATAGCAAAAATATCACATGAACTGATAAGGTCTGCCCATTTGTCAATTTCTTCTGTTTTTAATTTGCCAAATTTTAATATTTCTTTATTATCAGAAAGAGCATATGCAGTTGTTTTGGTGGAGACATCAACAGCAAGAAAGTTTGTTTGTTTTTTATTTTCTTTATGATATAAATCTGCTAGATAGTTTTGAACATTATAAAACTGGCTTACTATTATTTTTATCCAGGTAAATTTTTCTTTTTCTATCTCAGCAATTATACCAAGATTTTGACAGTTTTTTAAATTGTTACTATAATAAAAACAAGGAAAAAAATCATCTTGGTAAACACATATTTTCATTTGGTTGCTCCTTTTTTATATTTGTTTTCTATTTCTTTTATTGCTTTTTTATACCATTCATTAGTAAGAAGAGAACAAGTGGAAACATCCAAGTGGGCTAAAATTTGCCGATAGGTGGAACCACCTTCATTACAAGGTTTATGATTTTGGGCATATTCACATTTAGAACAATCTAAGGAATATGGTAACCCTCTACCTATTTTCTTCAAGTAAAAATTTTTCCAGTTGTTCTGCTATTGATTTTTTTTCTACTAAATCAGCATCATTTGACCATGCTAAAACTATTTCTGGACTAAGCTTACTTATGAATAGGTATGGACAATAAAAAATGTCTTTTCTTTCTGGGTCAATAATCATTTCAGCTCTAAATCCCTTTATTTTTAAGGGGTTTTTAGGAATCGTTATCTTGGGAGATATTTCTAATCTCATAGTTTCAACCTCCTTAAATTTTTATCTTCCTATTCCATTTAAAGCACACCAGCACCAGGCATAGCCAAAGGCTACACCTGCAAACCAGATAAAGAAGTATTTGACAAATTTTTCAAACATATTACCCTCCTCACCATTCTACTATAAATCTTGATTTAAATTCCTTCTGTTCTATAAATTCAGATACTTTTTTTCCTTCTTCTGTTCTATTTATGGTGGCTATAAAAAGTCTAGGTTCTGCATTCCTTTTAACTGAAAGGAAGATTAACATTTCTTGCCTTTCATTTGATTGAGAAGCAGATATATTGCCTTTTAAGACTTCAGGACTGCAACTTGCCCACGCTTCATGCGCAAAAAAATATCCATCTGCACCAGAAATTGATAGAAGTTCTGGCAGCTGTTTTAGGAATTCTTCTTTTTTCCAATTTGTTATTAATATTGCTATAACTTGCTTATCTTTGTATATGGGAGTATCATAATATAAAAATAATGCTGGAACAAGAGAATTGCTTTGTTCACACACATGCTTAACTTTCTTTTTTAAAAACTCTTGCCACATTTCAAAATTCATTTGTTACCTCCTTTACGTTTCTCTTTTAGCCCTCCATAAATCATAAGCTGTTTATAGTAACCCTCTTGTTATTTGACCTATTAACTTGTCTCTTACTTTCTTTTCCATTTCATTTAATTTATTCTCAATATCCTCTGCCTCAAACTTAAGTAAATTTTTGAACATTTCTAGCTTTTCTTTAGCCCTTTTATATCTATCTAAAGTATTTTTTAATGTAGAATCACGCACATTATCCCTGCTTAACAAATCTGCAAGGATTTCAGCTTCTTTTTTCAAATCATTTTCCATTTCTTGCCTAAATAGCTTAACAGCAGCTTTCTTAGTTGCCTCAACATTTTTCCTCCTTTTCTAATAATTCTAATGCTCTTAAAACAAAAAAGCTTTCATTTGACCCTCCTAGCCCTTATATTTTTTCTTCCCCATTCGGGCCAAACAGGAAAATTATTTTTAATTATCATTATAAGCAAGATAACTAATAACATATTATAAATATTATGTCAATATTTAATTTTAAATTTATTTAATTTTACATACTATAAAATTAAACGTATACGATAAAATTATTAAATAATTAATTTTTTGGATATTTTTTAATATTTATTCAATATTTTTTGTATTTCTTTTTTATTTAGAAAGCCAAAACTAAGCCATCTATCTAGGGCAAGTAAAAAAGCTTTTTTAAGCTTTTTAAAATGTTTACTTTCTATATCTGTTAAATATTCAATAATTTTAAATCCTTGCCCTCTACCTCCTAAGCATTCTCTAACAATTCCATAATGTTTAAAATTTTTTAATTCCTCATGTTTATTAATCACATATTCCCAAAAATCTACTTTATGTTTAGCAACTCTGCTTAATAATGCCTTCTTAGCTGTTAATTCTGCTTGACTGCCATAAGTTTTATCAAGTATTCTATTTCCAGCAGCTCGTCCACACACAGGACAAATTAATTCAATATATGTTTTCATAACCACTCCTTGATAAATGGATGTATTTTAAAAACTTTTTGGTCTATTTCTTTTATTATATCTTCATTATCCATTGATTGCCTATATCTATTTAAAATTTCAAAAGTAACTGGTGAGTAAGCGCTATAAGATTTACGCCATCTAAAAAACTTTGCTATTGTAAAATCATCAAGTCCAGAAAGTGTTAAATTATTTATCAAAGCTCTTCTTATAGCATGATAGCCATACCATTTTTTAGTTTTTATATCTGCCAAATAACATGCTTTATGAAACAAAAAACTTAAATCAGTAACTGAAACCTGTTTTATATCTTCCTTAAAATCAGCAAGCACACCTATTATTTCATCTGGTATAAGCATCCATCTTTTAACTCCTCTTTTAGCTGTGTCAATAAAAATTTTTTTATTTTTTAAATCAATATCACTTTTTTTAATTTTTTGTATTTCAATTCTTCTAAGTCCATAAGTTGTTGCTAGGCAAATTACACCTCTTAAATAAGGCTCATAAGAATATTTTGCATGAATAAGTTTTATAACATCTTCATCAGGCATAGCATGCATATCAATATCATCAATACTTACCCTTATACTTTGAATATTATTGTCAATCTCTAAATCCTTTAAAAATTTTCTTAAATGTTTTAAGACAACATATGTGCTATATTTTTTATGTGTTTTTTGATAATCAGAAAGATAAGACATCACAGAAAATTTATCTATCTCCAATTGATTTTTTTGAATATATTTTAAATAGTCATTTATTATGCTTTTTTTAGATGCAAAGGTAGATGAGGCTAGGTTTTGTTGCTGCCAGAAAAGAATTGTCTTTATTTTGGATTCTAAATCAGCTAAATTAGCCATCTTTAAATAACGAACCCAAATCTTGGTGGTTTATATCTATTGCTTACATTTATAACTCCACTGGCAAATGCTTTTTTACTGTCCCATGTTGCAATTACACCATAAACATAAATTCCTGGAGTGGATGGCGCCCTGAAACTTAACTTATACAAACCCTTAGAATCAGCTATATAATCCATATCTAAATCTTCATAATTAGTAACAGGATTACCATTTAAATTATATAACGTCAATTTAATATTTGCATTATTAACAGCCTTCCCTTCTTCATCAAGTAATTGGGCAAAAACACCTACTGTGTCATCAGGTGCATATTCTCCATAAGGAGTTACAGTAAACTTTACATCAGGGCTTGTTATTTCAGGAATTATTTTTGAAACAACTTCTGCTATATCAATGAGAGAAAAGATATCTTGAAGAATGATTGATTTGTCTATTTTTAATTCCTCAGTTAGCTCCACAAAATCATCAATTTTAATAAGAGATTTGTCAGTTTTGACTAAATCTTCTAAATTTAAAGAATCAACAACCTGTTTTAAAATATAAGTAATAACAGAAACAAATTCAGTAAGACTTATTTCATCCTTTATTGAAAAACTTTTATCAATAAAGATGCTTTCACTACTTATAAGTAAATCCAAAATTTTTAATTCTTTGTCTGTTAATTGAATGTCTGATAAAATTATGCTGTCTGAAAGTTTTAAATTTTTATTCACTAGGTTTTTATCCGTGAAGGATAAAATATCCTTAATTATTGGTTGTTTGTCAACTAAAAGTTTGTCAACTAAAGAAATTGAATCAATAATTATTTTGCTTACAATTATGTTTACTATTTCACTTAATGTCAATGTGTCTTTAATAAATAAGGTTTTGTCAACAAAAATATTTTCAAACAAGGAAGTTAAATCAAAGACTTTTAATTGTTTGTTTAGAGTTAGTTTTTCTAAGAGATTTAAAACTTCATGAATTTTTATTTCTTTATCAACAGAAATAGTTTCAGAAATAGATAATAAATCAGCAATCCTTTTTAAAAGGAAACTTCTGATTGAGTCTAGCAAGTTTATTGAATCATATATTATTTTAATTACGAATGCTTTTATTATATCAGTTACGGTTAAAAAGTCTTTAACTCTTAATTGTTTGTTTATTAAGGTTTTATCAATAAGAGAAATAGAATCTTTGGTTATAGCTGGAAATTTATTAAGAAAATTTAAATCTGTTAAATTTAAAGAGTCAAAGATAATCATAGTAACAACCGCCTCACTCGCCCACCATTCCAACCCTGGCCAAAGGAAAAAGGCGTAGGGGTATAAATAAAGAAAATAAATTTCTTGAGCAGTAAGTGGACGATTCCACCACATAAAAAAGTGAATCCAGCCTTGGAATCCAAAGTTTGCACTTTTATGTTTCCCAAGTCGAATATTTCCATCAGCACTATCGGCTGTTGCAGTAAATATTCCATCAAGTTTACCATTTAAAAACCACTTAAAATTATTTCCATCCTTTACTAATCCAGCTATATAATGAATTTGAATCTCAATCATAGTATTTGACAGATGCTCACTTCCATCAATATAACAACCTAATTTATATGTAGGACTACAGTCATCAATATATATAATGCTTCTCCCTGCTCCTACTCCATCCTCATATTGGACAATAATCGAATCTCCACCTTGAGATTCAGGATTTCTAATTTCTTGAACAAAACTTACTAAAATTGTCCATTGAGATGCATGCTGTTTAATAAAACAAGGATATCTCACGTAGCCTAAATTGTCTTGATATATCGCTCCTCTCTCCCAATTAATTGTTCCATTAAATGTTCCTTCATTTTGATATAATGTCAAATCAAAACTTTTCCTACCCGTATTTAAGTTAAAAATATCACAACAAATTAATCCTCTCGTGATCGGATGACTCCAATCTATCCTTGCCCCCACTGGGGGTTTTTGCCAAGGAAATGGATTGCTAAATGGTAACGCAAATTTCATCGCTAACTTGTTGTTAATCTATATGGTGTTACTCTTACTTCCACATCTATGCTATCAGTTGAACCACTTGCTTCTAAATGAACTTTAAAATATTTACATAAACCTACAAAGTAAGTATAAATTCTTTCTCCACCGTCCTTTTTCTCAATCTGTCCAGCTGGTTGTTGCTCTTCTTCATCACCATCAAATGTAGATGAATTGGAGTATTTTGTACTGAAGTTTAAATCATCAGTAGGAGATGCTGGAAAAGTAGCTTTTATCATCACCATTGCACCGTGATAGCCGTTTGTGGCTAAATCAACAACATCAGAATCTACTCCTGTAGTTCCACTTATATCAGCATCCGAACCACCATAAGCATCAGTTTGGTAAACAATTTGTTCCGTTCCCCACTCAACTTTAAAAGCCATCTATTATACCCCCAAGTCTTTTTTAATTTCATCAACCATACTTTGCAGAACGTTTTTAATTTTGAGATATTCATCTATTTCAGCTTTTGCCTGTTTTGCTTTTTCTTTAAGTTTTTGCAGAAGTAAGTCTTGAGCGTCAGCTCTATTCCAGTTTATGCAGTCAGAGAAATTTATTTCTCGTATCACTTCATTTGTCACATCATCTATATATCGTAATGTCATCGAAACATATAAAATGTCATCTTGTTTTGAAACTGTTGGGTTTATGATTTGATAGCCCATTTTTATCTCCTTAAATATTATTAGCTAACCTTTACTCTCAATTCCAAAGTCCAGGTTTCACCACTTGCTTTAGTTCCCTTATCTTCTACTTTTCTATTCAAATTACAGTAAGCATTTCCAGCACCTGTAGCTACTGTATATTCCCACCAGTGAAAATTAGCCGTTGTTCCATCTGCTGTAGCTCTCCATACTGCCTCTTCCCCATCTCTTGTTGGATAGCCGCTGTCAAGAGAAAGATAAACTGTATTTGTTCCCAATAAACCAGTTTGAGTTGTTGCTTCAGCAGCGCTACTGTCTCCAATGCCAACATAAGCTCCAGTTCCCCAGGCTGTTCCTGTATCTTTCCCAATCATCAGGTCTATTACATTATGAATTCCCTCTGCCAGCGCCACATTACCTTTTATAACTTCTTTACCAATAAAATTAGAAGACCATTTTTCAAGTGCATCTTCAATTTTGCCACCTTTTTTCAAAAAAAAGGCAATTTCATTATCAGGGTCTTTAAATTTAAAAATAGTTATGGTAGTTTCCCAAAAAACTTTATCTTTAATCATGGCACATCTCCTTTATAGTTTTTATATTAATTCCTTGTTTTAAAAGTTTAGCTATTCTCCCATCTGGGTCTTTAAATTTAAAAACATTTACCTTATCTTGCATTTTCATTGAATCAAAATAATTAGTTCTTTGTTTTAAAAGAGCTTTAATTAATTTATCTAATAATTTTTCCTTCCTCATCTATATGTCCACAAAAAACCTTTGGAATAATTATTCTCTTAAAGCCAAATTCATCACATTTATTGGCAAAATCTCCATCAATTCCTGTTGTAAAGGCTATATTTCTAAATACAATTTTACTAATTAAAGTGCATCCAAAACAGGTTAACCAAACCTCTACAAAGTCTTTATTTTTAATATCATTTTCAGTAAGCCAAATACCTTTTTGTTTTTTGCCACAAAGTTTGCCAAAATAATCTCCTTTATAAAGCTTATAATATCCAGCTACAACAGGTGCTACATGGCTATAATCTAAAAGAGTAACAATTGCATCTTCTGGCACCAAAACATCATCTTCAATAAGCATCATATAGTCATAATTTTCTCTAATAGCTATTTTTCTTGCCTTTTCTAATTTAAAGGCAATATTTTTTAGATAAAAAGGGCTAAATTGAGGATATGGGTCTGAATACATAAACAAAATATCACATTCAATATCATTTATGTCAGCATATTTAATTGCCTTTAAAATATTATCAATTACTTTTAAATTATTCCTATAAAGACAGCAACAAACTAAAACTTTAGGATATAAAAACCTTTCTGAAAGCCCAATATCAATTTCAGGAGTTTCTTCAAATCCTTTAATTCCTATAAAAACTTTGTTATATTTTTTGAAAGTAAAGATTTCTTTTATAAATTTAGGATTAAAAGATTTATGATACCTAAATTTTAATCTTCCAACTTCAGGAGAAATAAGATAAGCATATAAAGAATCAATCCATTCTATTTTAAAGTTTGAAATCCTGCCTAAATAAATTCCCCTTTTTTCTGGATATGCTAAATATTCACAATAAATTTCACTCATCTTTTTAATTTTATCTTAAGTTCTAAAATAATTCAATTCAAACCATTTTGGGATATCTCTAAAGACCATTCCCTGATTTCTGCTCCATCCCTTTTTGATATATTTTTTTGTTAGATGAGCAAAAATTGATAACTTATCAAGAACAACAAATTGCTCTTCTTGCGGATAAATCCATCCTTTTTTAATATTTTTTGGCAAATTTAATTGATATTTAAAAAATGGACTATCTACTTTAGGTATTTTGCCAAATTTTTTAAAAATACTTCTTCTCATTATACCTATTCCATCACTATGTAAAGCTTCCCAATAACCAATTTCTTTTCCATCTTTAATTTTTTTTATAGGTTTTTTATTTTTAAAAAAATTTATTCCATATTCATTATTTAAAAATCCAAGCTCTTCAAACTCATCCATTACTAAAACAAATCTATTAAGCCAATTATATGGCACAACAACATCATTATCTATTTTGGCAATATATTTTACATTGCTTAAATCAATAACTTTATTAAAAATATCTACTTGTGATGCTAGATTAAATTC
>Ga0116200_10000677_pt1 | contig 11871 bp, 9 predicted proteins | sample Mar14436cmmetaG_FD_94478 | JGI IMG/M metagenome (GOLD analysis project Ga0116200, IMG submission 94478) | Marine hydrothermal vent microbial communities from Guaymas Basin, Gulf of California to study Microbial Dark Matter (Phase II) - Marker... ... | reverse complement strand
GGGGTGAGGGCCTTCTCTCTTCCTAACCCATTCGTCAACGGAACAGCGACATCAGTCCACCTGGCCCACGCCCCTGGCCCAATCGCTTCATCATCCGCTGCGTCTGGCGGAACTGGGACAGCAACATATTCACTTCCTGCACCGTGGTACCGCTACCCCGCGCGATACGTCGTTTGCGGCTGGCGTTGATAATCCGTGGATTAAGGCGCTCTTCCCGCGTCATCGAGCTGATAATCGCTTCCACACGCTTCATCTGCTGATCGGTGAGCTCCGGCGAAACGTCCTTGCTGATCTTAGCGTACCCGGGTATCATTTCCAGCAACTGGCTCAGCGGGCCTAGCTTTTTTATCTGCTGGAGCTGGGCCAGGAAATCCTCCAGATTGAACTCGCCTTTCAACAACTTCTGACCCATGGCCATCGCCTGGGTCTGGTCCATTTCTGTCTGGGCCTTCTCGATCAAGCTGAGCACGTCGCCCATGCCCAGAATGCGTGAGGCCAGGCGGTCGGGATAAAAGGGCTCCAGGGCGTCAGTTTTTTCGCCAACGCCCAGAAACTTAATAGGCACCCCGGTAACAGCGCGGATGGAGATGGCCGCACCACCCCGCGCATCGCCGTCCACTTTGGTGAGAATCAGGCCGGTGAGGCCCACCCGCTGGTGAAAATCGCTGGCGACGCGCACCGCGTCCTGGCCGGTCATCGCATCGGCGACGAGGAGCACCTCCTGTGGGCGCGTGAGCTGCTTGATTCGCTCCAACTCGCCCATCATCTCGTCGTCAATGTGCAGCCGGCCAGCCGTATCCATGATGACCACGCTGTAGGCCGATGCCTCAGCGCGTTTGACCGCATTCGCGCAGATGGTGGGCGGTGGGACCTTTGCCCCTTCGCTATGCACAGGGATGTCGAGCTGATGGCCCAGGACCTCGAGCTGAGTGATAGCCGCTGGCCGGTAGGTATCCGCCGCGACGAGCAAGGGCCGCTGCCCGGACTTGCGCAGCCGCAACGCCAGCTTGGCGGCAGTGGTCGTCTTGCCAGAGCCCTGCAATCCAACCAGCATGATCACGTGTGGCGGAGGGCCGGAGAGATCCACTTTGCTGGGGTCGCCCAGCGTGGCCATTAACTCCTCGTGGACTATCTTGATCACCTGCTGGGCCGGGGTCAGGCTACGCATCACCTCCGCGCCGATAGCCCGCTCCTTGACCCGGGCGATGAAGTCCTTGACCACTTTGTAGTTGACGTCGGCCTCCAGCAGAGCCAGGCGTACCTCACGCAGGCCAGCGTTGACGTCATCCTCGGTGAGCTTCCCTCGCCGGGCCAGCCTATCAAAAATACCTTGCAGCTTCCCAGTCAGATTCTCAAACACCAGGCCAATACCCCATTTCCCGTTGGTGTGGCTTCTGGACTACAGAGGTCAATGTAGACGTACATTTTAATGCACTTTGTCCTTTTCGTCAAATCGCCGTATTCACAGGATAGCGCAGCAAATCTCAGGGGGGGGCATCGCACCTCGTTGGCGGGGAAGCCCGATGCTAAAGTCATCGGGCTGAGAGAGCAAAGCCTTTCGGGCTGGCCTGGCAACCTTGCCTACCCCCCACACCTATTTGCCCCTTTCGATGAAATGTGCTATAATAACAGCCGCTTTGGACGGGGCAGGGCTTGCAGAGCACGTGTGTCCTGGCCCGCGTTGTTTGATAATCAAGGAGGGTCGCTGTGCCGTTAAGCAAGAGTGAAAAAGATACGATCATACAGGAGTATCATCGCCACGCCAAGGACACCGGTTCGCCAGAGGTACAGATTGCGCTGTTGACCACCCGCATCAATCAGCTCGTCGAACACCTTAAGCTGCATAAGCACGACCAGCACTCTCGACGTGGTCTGCTCAAACTGGTTGGGCAGCGCCGTCGGCATCTGGCCTACCTCAGCCGCACAGACTCGGAACGCTACAAGGCTATCATCGAGCGGCTGGGACTACGCAAGTAAAACACTTGATTATAGAACGAATGGAAGCAGACGAGTAGATGCGGGGAAAGGTGCCCATCTACTCGTTAGCATATTGCACGTGGTCTGGTTCAATGCTGGTGGCCGGACAACGCCAATTCACTAAAAATAATGGCAGACCACGTGCTAAACGACCATCAGCAACAATCATCGGGACGGCAGTGAGGTTTAGGAATTGGAGAGTGCGCCCCAGCCAACCTGGGGTTGGGGTCCACTCTCCAGTCCCTGACCTCCTGGCTCGTCCCGAGTACGGAGGTTAAACTAATTATGTCACATCAATTTAGTGCAGCTATTGGAAAATACTCCATTAGCTTCGAAACCGGCAAGCTTGCCCAACAGGCTGGGGGTGCGGTAACCGTATCATGCGGTGATACCATGCTCCTGACCACAGCCACTATGTCGCGCACACCGCGCGAGAACGTGAACTTCTTCCCCCTCACGGTGGATTACGAGGAGCGGCTGTACGCAGCGGGCCGCATTCCCGGCAGTTTCTTCCGCCGCGAGGGCCGCCCCCACGAAGGAGCAATCCTCACCTGTCGTCTGGTGGATCGTCCCATCCGCCCCCTGTTTCCTAAAGACTTGCGCAACGATGTACAGGTCATCGTCACCGCCCTCTCCCACGATCAGGAACACCAGATTGACATTCTGGCCATCCTGGGTGCATCGGCAGCGCTGACCATCTCCGACATCCCTTTTGGCGGGCCGATAGGCGCGGTGCGCGTGGGCTACGTGGATGGCGAATTCATCTTTAACCCCACCTTCTCCGAGATGGAACGTTCCACGCTGGACCTGCGTCTGGCCGGCACTGCCGACGCGGTGCTGATGGTGGAGGCCGGAGCTAACGAGGTCAGCGAGGACCTCGTCGTCGCGGCCATCAAGGCGGGACACGAGGCCATGCAACCCATCATCGCCCTCCAAGAAGAGATGCGGCGCGCCGTGGGCAAGCCCAAGCGAACGTATACGAGTTTCGCCGTGGGCGAGGACGTCAAGGCCGCTGTGGCCGCCCAACTCGGTGATCGGTTGCGCCAATTATTGATCGAGAACCCCATCAAATCCGAGCGCAACGAAGCCCTGGATGCCTTGCAGGACGAGGTGATCGCTGCTTTATCCGAGCAGTACGCCGCCAGCGACATCAAAGCTATGTTCCACGAGCTACTGCGCGACGAGGTCCGCCGGCGCATCATGGAAGAGGGTGTCCGTCCCGACGGGCGCGACTTCACGACTATCCGCCCCATCTCGTGTGAAACGCACCTTCTGCCTCGCGCGCACGGCTCCGGGCTATTCACCCGCGGACAGACCCAGGTGTTGACCATCGCCACCCTGGGCACTCCGCGTGAGGAGCAGCAACTGGACTCCCTCTCACCGGAGGAGAGCAAGCGATACATGCACCACTACAACTTCCCGCCCTACTCCGTTGGCGAAACACGACCGTTGCGCGGCACCTCACGACGGGAGATCGGGCACGGAGCGCTGGCCGAGCGTGCACTCCTGCCGGTCCTCCCCCCTGAGGACGAATTCCCGTACACCATCCGCCTGGTCTCGGAGGTGCTTTCCTCCAACGGCTCCACCTCAATGGCCAGCGTGTGCGGCAGCACCCTGGCGCTGATGGATACCGGTGTGCCGATCAAGGCCCCGGTGAGCGGCGTGGCCATGGGTCTGATCAAGGAGGGAGACAACTACCGCATCCTGACCGACATCCAGGGCCTGGAAGACTTCATGGGCGACATGGATTTCAAGGTCGCCGGCACCCGCCAGGGCATCACCGCTTTGCAGATGGACATCAAGATCAAAGGTATCAGCTACGAGATCATGGCTGAGGCGTTGGCCCAGGCACACGAAGCACGGCTTTTCATCCTGGACCGCATGCACGAGGCCATGCCAGAGGTGCGGCCCGAGCTTTCGCCCTATGCACCACGCATCACGATCGTCCACATTGATCCAGAGAAGATCGGCACAGTGATCGGCCCCGGCGGAAAAGTAATCCGTCGCATCCAGGAAGAAACCGGGGTCAAGATTGACATCGAGGAAGATGGCAGCGTGTACATCGCCTCCACCGACGGTCCCAGCGCCAAGCGAGCACAGGCAATGATCGAGTCCCTGGTGGAGGAGGCGCAAATAGGCAAGATCTACACCGGCAAAGTAGTGCGCACCACCGACTTCGGGGCCTTCGTTGAGATTCTGCCCGGACAGGACGGCATGGTGCACATCTCGCAACTGGCGGACTATCACGTGCCCAGCGTGGAGGACGTGGTCCACGTCGGCGACGAGATCATGGTCATGGTCACCGACATTGACTCCGAGGGGAAAATCCGCCTCTCCCGCCAGGCCGTGCTGGAAGGTTGGACGCCTGAGGAAGCCCGCGAGCATGATCGGGTAAACAGAAGCAGACGCAGCGGGTCGGGCGGACGACGCCGTCCCGAAGGACGGGGCAAAGGCGACCACAACCGGCGACCCCGCCGCCGGTAAGGATGGCATAGACTCATGGAAGACCCAGAACTGCACGATCAGAGCGAGATGCCAGAAACACCCGAAAGAGGCACTTCGGCGCTGCGAACGCTGGCCCACTGGCTGCGTGAAGTGCTGGAGACCATAATTCCGGCGGTGATCATCGCCCTGGTCATCAACCTGTTCCTGGCCCAGGCCACCCAGGTCTACGGGCAAAGCATGGAGCCCAACCTGCACCACAGCCAACGGCTGGTGGTGGAGAAAATCTCGTACCACTTCCACGGCCCCCGACGCGGAGACGTGGTGGTCCTCAGGTCGCCGCAACGCAAGTCGGAACTGTTGATCAAGCGGGTGATCGGCCTGCCCGGCGAACAGGTGGAGATCCACGACGGGCTGGTGTACATTGACGGCGTGCCTCTGGCCGAGCCGTATCTCACCCAGGGAACCGCTGGTCACGTCGGGCCGATCATCGTGCCCCCCTTACACGTCTACGTGCTTGGCGACAACCGAAGTTTCTCCAATGACTCACGGTCTTTCGGCCCTGTACCTTTGGAGAACGTCGTCGGGCGGGCGTGGCTCTCGTACTGGCCATTGGATCAGATCGGCTTTGTGCACTGAATTTCACCACAATTCCAAAAGCGGCGGCCACCATGGCCGCCGCTTTTGGTGAGGACAAGAATCGTATGGGTGCAGCGCGCTGCGCCCTTACCCGACAAACTTTAGAGAGGATAACACAGTGCTCGGAGAAAGTGGGGTCAAAAAGATCACCGACCGCATCCTGGCCTGCTCGCAGGCAGACCAGACCGAGGTGGTGATCACTGTCCAGGATAGCCAGCTCACCCGCTTTGCCAACTCGGCCATCCACCAGAACGTGGCCGAGCGAAATACGCGGGTCAACGTCCGCGCCGTGGTGGGAAAACGCATCGGCGTGGCCTCCACCAACGACCTGAGCCCGGGGGCTTTACAGCGCGTGGCCGAGACGGCGGTCGCTATTGCCCGGCTACAGCCGGAGAACCCCGATTTCATCTCCCTGCCCGGCCCGACGGCCATCACCCCGGTGGACGCCTTCGACGAGGCGACGGCGGCATTCACCCCGCAGGCGCGAGCACAAGCGGTGGACGTCATCTGTCGTCAAGCGATGGCGGAGGGACTCGTCGCCGCCGGCGCATTCAGTACCACTGTCTACGAATTGGCCGTGGTCAACTCCCTGGGTGTGTTCGCCTACCACCCCAGCACCGAGGCTGAGCTGAACACGGTGACCATGAGCGACGACAGTTCCGGCTACGCAGCCCAGGTTGCGACCCGCGCCGCCGACCTCGACGCCGAATCACTGGGCCGCGAAGCGGTGGACAAGGCCCTGCGCAGCCGTAATCCGCGCGCCCTGGAACCCGGGCGCTACACCGTCATCCTGGAGCCTTACGCCGTCCAGGATTTCCTGAACCTCTTCTCGTACCTGGGATTCGGGGCGCAGGCCGTGCAGGAGGGGCGCAGCTTCATGGCTGGCCGTTTCGGTGAGCGCATTATGAGCGAGGCTATCTGCATCTGGGACGACGGCCTGGACCTCCACGGGCTGCCCCTGCCCTTCGACTTCGAGGGCCAGCCCAAACAGCGCGTAGACCTGATCCGCCACGGCGTCGCCGCAGCGGTGGTCTACGACTCCTACACGGCGGGCAAGGAGGGCAAACAGTCCACCGGCCACGCTTTGCCCCCACCCAACACCTACGGCCCCCTGCCTTTGAACCTGTTCATGGCCAGCGGCCAGGCGACCCTGGAGGACATGATCGCCAGCACCGAGCGTGGCCTGTTCGTCACCCGCTTCTGGTACACCCGGCCGGTGCACCCCAGGCTGGTCATCGTCACCGGGATGACGCGCGATGGCACCTTCCTGATCGAACGAGGGGAGATTGCCTATCCAGTCAAGAACCTGCGCTTCACCCAGAGTTACCTGGACGCCCTGGCCCAGGTGGAACTCGTGGGCCGCGAACGACGGCTGCTATCCGGCCTCGGCGGTGGGGACTGCGTGCCCGCCCTCAAGCTCTCGGAGTTCACCTTCACCGGCGTGACCGAGTTCTAGGCTCAAACCGCCGACCGCCGGACCAAAGCCAGGGATGTCCTACCTACTCGATCAGCAATCGGGTCAACACCCTACCTTCCATTCCGGCAGGCACAGTCTCTCCTAACAGGTGCAGGATGGTGGGAGCCACGTCAATGATCCGCGCATCATCTAACCCCACACCCGGCTTGATCCCCTGCCCGGCCACGAGCAGCACGCCGGGGACATCGCCGGGCAGGTAGGGCCCCTCGTGCCCACCCGACCACTGGCTGCGGTTAGGGCCGACGAGGGGCACGCCGCTCACCACCCGCCCCAGCGATTCTCCGCGCCCCAGCCCGTATCCTAGATGCAAGGCCGGGATCAGGTCCGGCCCTTCCTCGCACGCGGATTCGCCGTAGACCTCTTCACCACGAAGCACGGCCTTGACGATTGGCTTCCCTGTCTCTGGATCGCGCCAGGCCAGCAGGTCGTCGCTGATCCGCTGCCGCAGTACCTCGTACTCCGGCCCTGGGGCGACTATGCCTCGCGGTTCGCGGCCACGGACGTTGAGCCAGATGCTTCCCGTGCCGAACATGCAAGCGCGGGTGTGATCCCAATCAATGCGCGATACTTTGCGCGGCCCACCGGGCGGCGACGGCGGATCCACAGCCTGAAGGTATCCCCGGCTTTGCAACCAGGTGTTGAGGTACACGTGCCGGTAGATGGGCGTGCCGCCGTGATCGCTGACGACCATGACCACCGTGTCCTCGTCCACCAGCTCCAGCAAGCGGCCTACCCGGGTGTCAATCCAGCGGTACGCCCGCTCAATCTCGCCACCGTATCGGGCAGCACCCTCTGGCGTGAAAGCCGGATGTCGCGCATCCTGATAGTGCCAAAAAAGATGTTGGACGTTGTCAACGGTGAAGAAATGAGCTACGCATAAGTGCCAGCCCCGCTCACGTACCACCGTCTCAGCGATGGCCGCCTGTTCCTCCCACCCGTGGTAAGCATCCTCCAGGAAAGTGTCCGGGGTGATCAACCCCTGGCGCAGACCGGTCTCGTCGGCGGGCAGGCCCAGAGTGGCAAAAGGGCCGATGCGCGAGGCAAGCTCGGCGGCGAACCCGGCAGGCTCGCTGAGGGGGAAGAGGGGCGCATCGGGGGCACATTGCACGGCAGTGCGATACAGTTCCACGCGATTGGCGCTAAGAGCCACTACCTTGAACCGACACAGGCCGGGGACGTCCCCTCGTCCAGGCACGGCAAAAGTGACGCGCAGCCACTCGCTCCACTCCCCGGCCTTCAGGGCGGCGATGGGATGCGGGACATCGCCCAACGAGATGAACAGCCGTCCGCTGGCTATCCGGCAACGCAGTGGCACTGTGGCCGATCCGGGGCCCTCAACGATGCTATGCCACGTCCCTGTGCCATCCGACGTCAGGACGTAGACGGGCAACTCTTCAGCGGAGGGCGCTTCGCGTTTTCGGTCGGGATCGGTGGTGTACAACGCCGAGGTGCCGAAGGAGCCCCGCAGGTCGGGCATACCCAAGCCAGCGAGCGTGCCTCCGGGGGCGGGGTCGGGAGGGAAGGTGCCAGGGACTCTCAGCAGAAAGCTGGTGCGCCCGCTGCCGCCGAGTATCTGAGCCAGCGTCGGAGCTCGCCGGCGGCTGGTGTAGACCGGCAAGCCCGACGCATCCGCCGAGATAGTGAACAATCCGATGGTAGGGCGGTACGTCCCAGGTGCTTTGGTGACGAAATCGCGGATACCGTGCCGGACCGGGCTGACCCCGGTCAGAAACGAGCTCCAGGCCACGGGCGAGACCGGTGGAAAAGTGGTCTCCAGCGGGCCGAAGGAGCCTGTCGAAATCAGCTTGGCCATGTGGGGTAAATCTCCGGCCCGTAACAAACGTTTCAGCATCAGCGGGTCCGCCCCATCAACGCCGATGACCAGCACTTTTCGTCGGTTACCTCGCGTGTGCATTGAAACACGCTCCTAAAACGTGAAGCGTAAGGCTTCGTGCCAGAAATCTTACGCTTCACGTCTTCACGTTTCCTCTTCCCCTGAGATCATGTAAGGCAGTGAGTAAATGAGTCGCCGGTCAGCCTCTATGGCCGTCACCGCCTGCCGGGTGAGATAGACGATGTACTCCGTAGGACTACGGAATCCGGTATCTTCGATGATCCTCTCCACCCGTTCGTACAGTTCACGCGGTATACTGATGGTAGTGTACTTTCCCTTTCGGTCGGCCATGATTGCCCCCTGATATACTCAGCGCGATTTGATCCAGTGAAAACAGAGCCAGAGGCCCGATATTGCACCTTTGACGCCCCAAGTCGTGTTGCGTGTTGCATTGGCTTTGGTATTATACGTTCAAACACGGACTCCGTCAAACGGCTTGTCAAGTAGACAAAAAGTGGTATAATGTAAATAGCAACGTGGACAGGATAGTCAATCCATAGCATGGGGGAGAGTCTATGGCACGCATTCTGGTTGTAGACGATGATGTGTATGTCGCCGATACCATGCAGCGGGGCTTACAAAAGCGAGGGCACGAGGTCGCCGCGGCGTACAACGGCATTGAAGCCCTGGGATTAGTGCAAGAGCACCGTCCCGATCTGCTCATCCTGGACATTTCAATGCCGCGCATGAACGGCATCGAGGTCTGTCGCCGGCTGCGAGCAGACAAGAGGACCGAGTCCATTCCCATTATTTTCCTCACAGCCCGTTCCATGATTGACGACAAGATCGAGGGCTTCGAGGCCGGTGCCGACGACTATATCACCAAGCCGTTTGACATTCAGGAGCTGGAGCTACGCATCAAAGCCATCCTGCGCCGCTGTCAACCCCCGCCGGCAGAGCCGACGGCGGACATTCTCACTGTGGGGCCACTTTCGCTCAACTGCCGCACTTTTGAGGCAACTATCAACGACCGGACCGTCTTGCTCACCCCTATCGAGTTCGAACTCCTCCACCACCTGATGAGCCACCCCGGTGAAGTGTTCTCCAGCGAACGGCTGTTACAAGAGGTCTGGGATTACCCTCCAGGCACCGGCGATCCCGCCCTGGTACGGATGCACATCAAGAACCTCCGTGACAAGCTGGAGCCCGATGCGCGCAATCCGAGCTTGATCCGCACAGTCAGCCGCCACGGGTACACCGTGCGTCCGGAGTAATCAGCCGATTAAACCGATGGAACCGAACAATGCCTCTGAGGGGTGCGATGCACTTCAAGAAGTGCGTCGCACTTTGCTTTCCAGGGGGGTCATCAAGGGCAGCCAGCGTAGGTCAGCACCCGGCTTATAAAACGGAGGTCACAGGCAGGGCAAAGCCGAAGGTGCTGCCCACCCCCGGCTGGCTGCGCACCCACACCCGACCGCCATGCCGTTCGATGATGGATTTGACAATAGCCAGCCCCAGCCCGGTGCCCTCGATGTCTTTAGTCTGCGGGCTCCTCACGCGGAAGAACTTTTCGAAAAGATGAGCCTGATCCTCAGGGGCGATGCCGATCCCCGTATCGGTCACCTCGACGATGACTTCGCAATCGGCAGCCCAGGCAGTGACGGTTATCTGCCCACCGGCCGGTGTGTACTTGATAGCATTGCCCAGCAGATTGGACATCACCTGCTCCAGGCGAGTGGGATCGCCGGCGACCAGGGGCAAGGGGGAGTCAATCTCTGTATGGATGGAGATTCCCTTCAGAGTGGCCTGTTTCGATGGAGCGATCAGCGAGGCGCGGATCAAGTTATCCATCTGGCACACTTTCATGGTCATATCCATGCCAGCTTCGACTTTGGCCAGGTCCAACAGGGCACGGATCAGGGCCGACATCTTCTCCACGCTGTGGTTGATCCCCTCAATGAACTCCCTCTGGGTCTCGTTTATCGGGCCCGCCTCGGGAATTAAGCCCGTGTAGGTATAAATCATCTGCAAAGGTGAGCGCAGGTCGTGGGAGACGATGGCCACGAAATCGGACTTCATCTTGTCCAGCTTTTTGAGATGGGTGATGTCCTGCATCACTGCCACCCACCCCACGTCACGCACCGGAGTCGCCGTGGCGAACAGGGTGCGGCCGTCCGGGAGGCGTATCTCTTTCTCCTGGGGCAATCCCTTTTCCATTGCTTGCTGGAACAGGGCCAACAGATCCTCGTTATCCACGGCGTCCTGCAACCTGGCCCCTTCCGGCAGGGGAGCTCCGGCGCGAAAAGCCAGCCGCGCAGCGGGGTTCATCAGGAGCACCCGACCATCGTTATCGGTAACCAGGATAGCGTCGGCGGCCTCGTCGAGAATAGCCTGCAACTTGGCCTGCTCCTCCTGAACGGCTCGGAATAGACGAGCGTTTTCCACAGCCACAGCCGCCTGGTTGGCGATGGATGTCAGCAGGACCAGATGATTCTCGTTGAAGTGATTAGGCTGCGGGTGGATCAAGGTGAGCACGCCCACCACCTTGTCCCGGCGTATCAGGGGGACGGCGATAGCGGAGCCAGTCTCCAGGCAGCCGTCGGGCAAAAGCAGCCAACGCTCATCGTGTTTGATATCGCTGACAACTGCCCCCTGCCGGTGCGCGACTACCCACCCGGCCAGCCCACCGGTGAGCACTTTGCCAATTATTTCCCGAACCTGATGAGGAGGCAGTCCCTTGCGGATGAGAATCTGGTGGGAGACTCGACCGGCATCATCGAAAACCATAATGCTCCCATCGCGTGCATCCACGCTGGGCACGGTCAGGGCCAGAACGTCGGACAGTATGCGATCCAGGTCCAGGTCAGAATTCAGCTTACGGCTGATGTCATAAAGCAGCCTGGTTTCACTCACAGTCTGCCACTCCCCATCTCAATCCACGCCCGCTTTTCCACGTAACCGGCTCGTCCTGGCTTGTGCGAAGCCGTTCTAATTATACCACAATTGTTGTCAGCGAGAAACTTCTGTCAGTTCGCCCCTCGTCCCCACTCAGGGCGAAGAGAGGAGGTCGAGAGTCCAGGTAGGTCTGGTGCCACAACTCGAAAGTGAGCAGCGTCCAGAGCTGATGACCCCAATCACGCTGTCCGTGCTGGTGTTGGTCAATCAAGCGTTCGACGGCCACCGGATCGAGGTAACCACGCTGCCGGGCACGTGGGCTGAGCAACACGTCACGCACGTAGTCACGCAGTTCCCGGCGAAACCAGCGCCCTACCGGCACACCGAAGCCGTGTTTGGGACGATGAACGATCTCGCGGGGCAACAAGCGCTCCGCCACTCGCTTCAAAATGTACTTGGTGGTCATCCCCCGTAGCTTGAGCGCCGTCGGCATGCCTGCCACCAGGCCGATCAACTCCTGATCCAGGAAGGGACAGCGAGCCTCCAGGCCGTGGGCCATGGTCATGCGGTCGGTCTTGACCAGCAGATCACCGGGTAAGTATGTGGT
>Ga0116200_10000675_pt1 | contig 11887 bp, 12 predicted proteins | sample Mar14436cmmetaG_FD_94478 | JGI IMG/M metagenome (GOLD analysis project Ga0116200, IMG submission 94478) | Marine hydrothermal vent microbial communities from Guaymas Basin, Gulf of California to study Microbial Dark Matter (Phase II) - Marker... ... | reverse complement strand
GGTCAACGTGGCCCGCTTCGTGCTGGGGGAGGAGCCACTGGTGTTGCCGCGCACGACGATGCTGGGGGCGCTATGCCACTACGTGAGCCACGCCGACCCGGCGACGTTCCAGCCGATGAAGGCTAACTTCGGCATCCTGCCGCCGCTTTCGCCCCCGGTGCGCAACAAGCGGAAGCGGCATCGGGCCTACGCGGAGCGAGCAATCTCAAATCTCAAATCCCAAATCCCAAAGCCCAAATCCGAAGGTCCGGACTCAGGCAGGGGAGGGGGGCAGTGATGCGGCATCGGGTTGTGCGGGCAATAGCGAGATCGGGTGTTCCTGTCATCTTGCTTCTTGCCGTCTTGCTTGCTGCGTGCAGTGAGCCTGCGCCGCCGGTCTTCGATGGCGAGGCGGCCTACGCCCACGTCGTGGCCCAATGCGGCCTAGGTTTCCGTCCCACCGGGTCGGAGGCCTGCCGTGCCACCGGTGACTACATCATCGCCCGGTTGGAAGAACAGGGCTGGACGGTCGAGACGCAGGAGTTCACCTATCGTGATACGCCCGTGCGCAACATCATCGGTCGGGCGGGTGAGGGGCCGGTGGTCATCCTCGGCGCCCACTACGACACCCGTCGCAGCGCTGACGAGGAGGACCCCAGTGTCCCCGTGATGGGTGCCAACGACGGGGCCTCCGGCGTGGCGGTGCTCCTGGAACTGGCCCGCACGCTGGACCGAGACCGGCTCCGTCACCAGGTCTGGCTGGCCTTCTTCGACGCGGAGGACAACGGCCATCTCGATGGCTGGGAGTGGTGCGTCGGTTCCAGTTGCATGGCGGCCCATCTGGAGGTCACGCCCGAGGCGGTCGTCGTCGTGGACATGATCGGCGACGCCGACCAGCAAATCTACCTGGAACGCAACTCCGACCCGGCGCTGCAGACGCACTTGTGGGAGATCGGAGCGACGCTGGGCTACACCGACACCTTCATCTCCGAGTACCGCTGGGCGATGTACGACGATCACGTCCCCTTCGCCCGGCGCGGCATCCCGGCCGTGGACATCATTGACTTCGATTACCCCTACTGGCACACCACCCAGGACACGCCTGACAAGGTGAGTGCGGAGAGCCTGGAGCGGGTGGGGCGCGTGCTGGAGGTATGGCTGGAGCAATCTCCAATCCCCAATCCCTAATCTCTAATCCCAAATCCCGATGAATAAGGAGAAGACGATGTATATTGCACAACGGTTAAACAACCTACCACCCTACGTTTTCGCCACCATTGGGCGGAAAGTGCGGGCATTGCAGGAGCAGGGTGTGGACGTGATCCGCATTGACATCGGCAGCCCCGACCTGCCGCCGCCACCGGCGGTCGTCGAGGCACTGTCTGACGCAGCGCGGGACCCACACAAGCACGGCTACGGTGGCTTCTTCGGCACACCGGCGCTGCGGAAGGCCATCGCCGACTACTACGACCGCCGTTTCGGCGTCAGACTCGACCCCGAAAGCGAGGTCCTGCCGCTCATCGGCTCGAAAGAGGGTATCTTCCACCTGCCGATGGCTTTCGTGGACCCGGGCGACGTCGTGCTGGCCCCGGAGCCGGGCTACCCCACCTACCGCGTGCCCGCGCAACTGGTGGGCGGCGAACTGCACCTGATGCCACTCCTGGCCGAGAACGACTTCCTGCCCGACCTGGACGCCATCCCCGGCGACGTCCTCGCCCGGGCGCGGGTGCTGTGGCTGAGTTATCCCAACAACCCTACCACCGCCGTTGCCGGCGTGGACTTTTTCGAGCAGGCGGTGGCGTTTGCCCACGAGCACGGCCTGCTGCTGGCCCACGATAACCCCTACGCCGACACGACCTGGGACGGCTACGTCGCCCCCAGCATCCTGCAGGTGCCGGGGGCCAAGGATGTTGCCGTCGAGTTCAACTCCCTCTCCAAGACCTACCATATGGCCGGCTGGCGCGTCGGTATGGTCGTGGGCAACGCCGAGGCGGTCGGGGCGCTGGCGCGGCTCAAGTCGAACGTGGATAGCGGCATCTTCCGCGCCGTGCAGGACGCGGCTGTCATCGCGCTCACGCAGACCGACGAAGCCTGGCTGGTCGAGCGCAACGAGACGTACCGGGCGCGGCGGCAGGCGGTGACTGCGGCATTGGAGCGTATGGGATTGGAATACATCCCCTCTTCGGCCACGCTCTACGTCTGGGTGCGGCTGCCGGAGAACACCCCCAGTATAGAGTTCACCTCCGACCTGCTTGAGGGAGCCGGCGTCTCGCTTGGACCGGGCGTCGCCTTCGGCCCCCACGGCGAGGGGTATGTGCGCATCTCGCTCGTGCAGCCGGTAGAGCGGATAGAGGAAGCGATGGCACGATGGGAGCGCTGGATGGGTTGATGTAGTAACAGAAGACAACTGATATCTTGACTTTTATCGGTATCTAGTATAGAATTTGTTTTAGAGATCCCGGCGATCCCCACATGAGGAGGCGATATGCCCAGAACGATTACCGTAAACCTGCAAACCGTCACCCCCATTTGGACCGGCGATGTGGACAGGACCTCCGATCAAGTGCGTGAAACTGGGCTAATGGGCTCCGTCCGCTGGTGGACGGAGGTGCTGATCCGTGGGCTGGGTGGCTATGCCTGCGACCCCACTGGCGACGACCGCTGCGCCTTTGACGAAGAAGCCTTCCGCCGCACGGGTCAGGCCGAGGATGGCCTGCGTGATGTCTGCCCGGCCTGCCGGCTCTTTGGATGTACTGGCTGGAGCAGCAAACTTCGCCTGGTGGTCACCGATGGACAGGGAGGGTACGAGGTGAACCTCAACCGCGCCGGAGTTCCCTTCACGATGAACTTCTTCGAACTCAAGCCTACCCTACCTCAGGAACGTTGGTTGCTGATAAAAGCCGTCTGGCTCATCGTCCGCTACGGATCCATCGGTGGCAAGACGCCTCTCAAGCCACCAGGACAGCCCGACTATGGCCTAGTGGTGCCAGTCTCACCTCTGCGCCTGCCTCGCCTTACGCGGGATCAGGTCAGCACTTGGTTAGCCGACCTGATGGCGGCTTCTCCTCCCCTCCAGCGCCGTCAGGAGCGCGCACACCCCGACTGGCCCGACCTGCGCTTCTTCTTCTTCAATGACAAAACCTGGCTGGACCTGGGCAAGATCAACGAGGTGATGCGCTCCGACAGCAGCGGCTTCTTATCAGGGCGGCGGGGAGTGAGTAAGAAAGTATTCTCCTTCCAGAAAGGAAACCGCTTTTGGGGCTACACCCGGGATGAGGAGATGCTTGATGGAGTGCTTGGCACGCTTCAGCGACTCGGCATCCGGGACACCCGTACCGGAGAGGAGGTGATCAGTGAACTCTGAACGACGGAGCAATCGCGGCCCTAGAGGGGGGAGACGACGCGGCGGCGGGCGCAGGCCACCCGAACGACGTCGCCCTCCGGTCAAGGGCCCTGTGTACGATCTCTACGTAGCATACCCCTGCGAGACCCAGGACGACGTGCGTCGCATCATCGGTGAACACAAACAGCCCTACCGGGAACTGGAATGGCCCTACACGCGGGTCACGCTCCTAGCCCAGGCCCTGGTCGAAGAAGTGAAGGAGTTCGCCCGCAGCGGGCATCCCCGCTACGGCGGCGGCTACAAGTGGGTGGTACACAGACGCAAGGGTGATAATCCCTACAATCAGGGAGTAATTCGCCCTGGCCTGAGGCAGTTGGAGCACCTCAAAATTTATCCCCCCCAAATAGACCTGAAAAGCCTGCCCCCGCACTCGGCCTTCATCCAATTCCGCTTCACCCTCGCCCGCCCCTTCCGCAGCAATGATGACGACTCTTTCTACATCCACGAAAACCCGGTGCTTAAGGACGTGGTCTTTAAGATACCGATGATGCGTCCCAGCGGCTGGAAAGGCATCCTGCGCAGTGTGATGGCCGGGCAGTTTGAGGAGGGAGAGAATGCCCCCATCATCGCCCGCCTCTTCGGGCTGGCACGCGGCGAAGCGGAGGAAGGACTCAGCAACCTGGGGCGGCTGCGCTTCTACCCCACCTTCTTCGACCGTATTGATCTGGACATCATCAATCCCCACAGCAGAAGCACCAAAGCCGGAACCGTCCCCATCCCTCTGGAGACCGTGCCTGCTGGAGCCGGGGGAGTTTTTACCCTATTGTACTTGCCTTTCGACCTGGTGGGACAGGACCCGGAGCAGGCGCGGATTCAGGCCGCAGAAGACTTACAAGCCATAGGCCAGGGTATCCTCATGATGATGCGCGTTTACGGCTTTTCGGCCAAGCGTAGCCGTGGATATGGCCTGGCCCACTTACAGGTGAAAGGTGTGGACGGGGAAAAAGGCACCGTGGTCATGAAGGGCCGGGGAATGCAAACTTTTGGCACCCTCACCGAACTCCCGGATGCCCTGGAGTTGCTTCTCGGTACGACCTCATAACTCGCTGGAAAGGAATATGATCATGGCTGAAGTGAGTACACCTTATCAGACACAGACCTATTACGCGCTGGCCCTGGACCCGATCCACGTGGGCAGCGGCGAGATGCAGATAGGACGTGTGGACAATGTCATCGTCCGTGATACTGCCAACGGCTTACCTAAAATCCCGGCCACCAGCCTGGCCGGCGCGGCCCGCACCTATACGGCGATGCACTACCCGGACAAGTACCGTCGGCCAGTGGAGGATAGCGAAGGACGGGTCGGTTACGCCAGTTGTGCTGACCAGACCGGCCCCACCGGGGATCGAGATGGAGCCTGTGGCCACTTCGACTGCCCTGTCTGCATCACCTACGGTTTCATACAGCCCGGTGGCCGTACCTCCCCTAGCATGGTGCAGATGTTCGATGCCTTCCCTCTCTTCTTCCCGGTCCCCTCAATGCTGGGGCCGGTTTGGACCACGGCCCCAGAACGGCTACAGGCGTTGCTCCAGGATGGCGCACTGAAGGAGGGCGACCTGAACATCCGTTTGAGGCCGGAACACGGCTATCGGCTACAGACAGCACTGCCACGCAAGAGGCTTAACCTGGGCTGGCTCCTGCTACCCGTCGCCATATCCGAAGCGCCGCTGACCTCCCAGGGCCACGCCCGTCTGAGAGAGGCCGGTGTGCCAGAGGACATCCTCTCCCGGCTGGTGCTGGTGCCTGATGACCTTTTCACTCAGGTGGTCAACGACAATCTGGAAGTACGTACCTCGACGGCGATCAACCGCACCACCGGAGCGTCGCTTCACGGCGCACTGTTTACCTATGAAGCCATTCCCCGCAGTACGCTTTTTTCCTTCCAGGCCGTCTACAAGAACCCCGGCGACTTCCTCCTCGACGGGCAACCCCTTCCTCACGACATCGAGTGGGTGAGAACCCAAGTGGAGAAAGGATTGCACTATATGGAGTACCTGGGTGTGGGAGGTATGAACAGTCGGGGCATGGGCCGATTGCGCATCTTGAATCTAGGACAGTGAGGGGAGGGCGGAGATGAACTTACAACAAACGGTCGAAAACCTGGATTTTTACTGCGTGGACTATGCCCGGCGCATTGTTGATAACTTGAGAGCGAAAGAGCGCCTCAGCGGGGATGACATCTCTCATAGCGTGTCCAAATTCCTCAATATCCTGCACGTCAATGGCCTCTACGCTTACCTACTTTACGTCCTCTGGAAGCGATACAACGGCACGCCGGCGGAACGTAAGATAGCAGCCAAACTGGACACAATGTTGGTGGGGGAGCCCGGCGAGCACAGCCTGCTGCGTCTGGAGGCCATCGGGCTGCCGTTGGAGAAAGCCGAAGACACCATTGCAGCAGGACGGGAACTGGCTCGCGACCTGCCGAACCTTTTCCTGGCCAAGGAGTTGCTGACCCGCACACTGACCTATGTGCGCCTCCATGCCAGGGGCGTGGCCTGAGAGAACCTGTGACGACGCAAACGGGACAGCGCGCCGGGTCACCCTACGCCCGACGCGCTGTTGAAATCTACAGCCTCGTCACACTTCATGAGAGCATTCGGAAATTCGCTGCCGGCTCCCTGGAAATTGCCGTGGTGGGCGCACCGGAGGGCCGAACTTGTTCGGGTTTGCCGGCGGGCGACCCCAACAAGTTGGGGCATCCGAATCCTGGCCACGGGAAATCCCAAAGACCCTCGCTGCCCAGCAGTGAAAGCCGCGATTTGAACCGTCAGGCGTGCGTGACGCAGTAGAAACAGAGCATCACACTCCCGTAGGTACGCTGGTCAAAAAGCACTAGATGCTCCGGCGGTAGTTCTTCGTACTCCCGAGGGTGAATCTGTACGATGGCCCAACCATCGTCGGTCAGCCAGCCGGGATTAGCATCCAACGCCCGTAGCGTCCTTACCCACAGGCGCTGGTACTGCGGCGGCGCGATGTAGACGTAATCGAACGGCTCCGGCTTGCGAGCCAGGAAACCGAACACGTCAGCCCGCACTACCCGCGCTCTCTCCTCTAACCGGGTGTGAGCGAGATTCTCACGGATAGTGCGCAGTGCCGCCCCAGCATGTTCCACAAAGACCACCTCCGCCGCCCCCCGGCTCAGCGCTTCGATCCCCACTTGCCCTGTACCGGCGAAGAGATCCAGGAAGCGGCAACCTATCACATCGTTGCCAATGATGCTGAAGAGCGCCGACTTGGCCCGATCCGTGATCGGCCGCGTCCCTGTCCCCGGCACTGACTTCAGCCGATGCCCTTTCGCCTTGCCCGCAATCACGCGCACTTTGCTCTCCTTGTTCTCATCATACCATACTTCTGCCAGGCTGCAACCGGCAGCCTGGTGTTGACAGATCGCCCGACTGCGCTATACTGTAAAAGCCACCCCAATGGAGTGGACGGAGTGATGAGCGGGCAACCTTTGCTGACAATTGCCGACGTCCTACAGCGTGTCTCCCCAGGCGAATGGACCGACGGCGCGCGGGAACTCATCGAGCGTGCTTATGCCGTGGCTGAACGAGCCCACGCCGGTCAGGTGCGCAAGTCCGGTGAACCCTACATTCAGCACCCGTTGGCCGTGGCCTTTCTACTGGCTGATCTGGGGATGGATCCGGACACTATTGCTGCCGGCCTGTTGCATGACGTGGTCGAGGACTCAGACATTGACCTGAAGAGACTGGCGCAGGAATTCGGCCCTGGCGTAGCAAACCTGGTAGATGGCGTGACCAAGTTGGAGCAGATTGACCGCTTCAGCCAGAAGAGCGAAGGACTGCGTGACGCTCGTGAGTCTGAAAGCCTGCGTAAGATGTTCATCGCCATGGCAGAGGACATCCGCGTCGTGATCATCAAACTGGCCGACCGTCTGCATAACATGCGCACCCTTGATCCACTCCCGGAGGAACGCCGCAAGGCCTTTGCCCGCGAGACGTTGGAAATCTTCGCTCCACTGACCAACCGGCTGGGCGTCTGGCAGTGGAAGTGGGAACTGGAGGATCTGAGCCTTCGCTACCTCGATCCCACGACCTACGCTGAGATTGCCTCTCTCATTCTGGAACGCCGACCGGAGCGCGAGGCCAGCATCCAACGACACATTGAAACCCTCAAACGGAAATTGGTCGAAGAAGGCATCGAGGCAGAGATCACCGGTCGGCCCAAACACATCTACAGCATCTACCGCAAGATGCAGCGTAAGGGCGTGCCTTTCAGCCAGGTCTACGACGTCCGAGGCATTCGCGTTATCACCCAGACCGTCCCCGATTGCTATCGCATCTTGGGCGTCGTGCACGGCTTATGGAAGCCTATCCCCGGTGAGTTCGACGACTACATCGCCACCCCCAAGGACAATATGTACCAGAGTCTGCACACAGCGGTCGTCGGTGACGATGGAAAGACACTGGAGGTGCAAATCCGCACCTGGGAGATGCATCGCATCGCAGAATACGGCATCGCTGCCCACTGGCGCTACAAGGAGGGGGGCAAGCGGGACGAGGTCTTCGAGGCCAAGATCGCCTGGCTGCGCTCTCTTATGGAGTGGCGGCAAGAGGTCACCGACGCCGGTGAGTTCGTGGACGCGATGAAGACTGACGTCTTCCAGGATCGGGTCTACGCCTTCACCCCCAAGGGCAAGATCATTGATCTGCCGGTCGGCGCGACGCCGATTGACTTCGCCTACTACGTGCACACCGAGATTGGTCATCGTTGCCGGGGGGCCAAAGTCAACGACAGGTGGGTTGGGCTGGACTATCAACTGCGCACAGGCGACCGAGTGGAGATTATCACCAGCAAACGGGCCGCTCCCAGCCGTGATTGGCTCAACCCGGCACTGGGCTACGTCAAGACCTCTCGCGCCCGCACCAAAATCCGCCAGTGGTTCCGCCGCCGGGATCGGGAGCAAAACATTGCCCAGGGGCGTGAGATCGTCGAGCGCGAGTTGAAGCGTCTGGGAATGGAACATCTGAGCCACGAAACGGTTGCCAGACTTTTCAACTACGAGAAACTGGACGACTTCCACGCTGCCGTCGGTTTTGGGGACATCAACAGCCAGCAAATTGCCGGCAAAATCGCCGAAACGCGCTCCCGCGCGGAGGAGAAGCTGCTTCCCACCCCTCCTCCTCCCATGCAGGCTATTGAGGGCATACAGATACAGGGCACTGGCGGTTTGTTGACCCGGCTGGCGCGGTGCTGCCATCCGCTGCCGGGAGATGAAATCATCGGCTACATCACCCGCGGACGGGGCGTCACCGTTCACCGCCGTGACTGCCCCAACATCCTGCGCCTGAGAAACACGGAGCGACTGATTGAGGTTAGTTGGGGCACCCGACTACAAACCGTCCCGGTCACCATCCGCATCACGGCTTACGACCGCACCAGGCTGCTGCACGAAATCTCCGGCATCATCAGTGCCGAGAACATCAACATGGCGGCTGTCAACGTGGGGCGGCGCAAGAACATCGTCACGCTGTACATCACCGTCGAAATCAACGACATCGCTCAACTCAGCCGTGTGCTGACCAAGATAGAGCGGTTACCCAATGTGTTCGAGGCCCGACGGCACATGGGGTAAACCAAAAGGCCCGGCCTCCGGCGGAGGCCGGGCCGGTTGAGCCATAGATTAAGGTTCCGTCGGCACAATATCGGGGTCGTACTCCTCACGCTCCACCAGAACCTGCTGAGCGTCCAGCCATTCTTGAAACGCTTCCTTCCCCAGTTGCTCGTGTATAGACTGCTCCAGTTCACGAGTCTCGTGGCCCATCACCTCGATGATGATATACTGCGTGCCATCTTGACTCAACACCGGCTGGCTGTGTTCTCCCACCTTCAGGTTGAATGCCAGATCAGTTAATTCCTGGCCAAGACGACTTTCCAGCATACTCCTGGGTAACCAGTCCAACTCGGTACCGTATCCGGTGACCTCCTCATCCCCCTCCAACTCGTCTGCCAACGTCTGAAAGTCCTCTCCCGCGTCCAACCGGGCAGCCAGTTCATTCGCCCGCTCCTCGCTGTCCACGATCAAGATGCGCAGTTTGACCTGATCGGCCATAGTGGGGGTTTCTGCGATCATCTGCTCCCGCAACTTCTCAATCAACAGCGATGCCTCAGCCCAGGAACGATATTGCTGCTCCGAAATGCCTAATGGTTTCAAGGATTGGTTCAGATACTTATCATACAGTTGACGGAACTCCTGCTCGGTCATTCTAGTCGGTGTCGGCAACGGGACGGCAGTTGATGTGGGAGTGAGTACATTTGTCGGCGTCAAGGGGGTCGTTGAGGTAGGTGTCGGTATGGGAGTAGGAGGATTCCGCTCATAACCGAAGTAGCGTTCAATCGCCTGCTGTACCTCGTCGGGTGTAACAGTGATGCCACGACGTTCCGCTTCCTGACGCACCAATTCTTCTTGAATCAACTGATTGAGCGCCTGTTCCCCGATGGCTTGAGCATTCTCCGACGACAACTCGGTCTGCAAGTCACGGATGTTATTCTGGATATATTCCAGATAGAACTGCGCACTCTGATCTGTCGGATCGAGAGCCTGTTGCTCTCGAAGCCAGTACTGGAGTTCGCTCTGCATCCGCATCCGCATGAAGCGCACCCGGGCCTGAAACTCGGCTGTCGTGATAGGAGTACTGCCCACAATGGCGACGGGTCGGCGGGCCTTGATGACCTTTTCGACGATCAGACCGTAGCCCAGAATGCCAACGATCAGAATCCCTACGATGACCACGCCCCACAATAGGAGCCTCTCCATGCGCTTTTCCCGCTCCAGGCGGGAGCGCTGCCTGCGCGTCAGTTCCTTTGGCACATGCCTCTTGGCCTTCTTCGTCATTCCATTCTCTCACACTTTAGCGTCCCATCTGCTTGGGCTCCACAACGAACGGTAACAACGCCAGGTGGCGAGCGCGCTTGATCGCCATCGCCAATTGGCGTTGATGTTTGGCACACGTGCCCGTCTGGCGCCGTGGTCGGATTTTACCACGCTCGGTCAGAAAGGATCGAAGCACATCAGTTTGCTTGTAGTCAATGTGGGTGACCTTCTCCCTGCAGAAAATGCATACCTTACGACGCCGCCCAAACCGACGCTGTCCGCGTCGCTGGTTCCGTGTCCCTCTACGCTCACGCCCACTTGGATTCTCTTGTTCTGTCAATGCTTACACCTCCCACGACTTGTATGCTGACCGGGTACTGCGATTTTGCTCGTAGTAACGACTTCAGTCGTTCAAAGCGAGGTCGGAGCGACTGGAGTCGCCACTACGACCCCCATATCTTGCGGTTCATCAGTTGTCATATCGTAAACGTGGGGACTCCAAAATTCGCCAGATTCCGGGTCAAAAAGGAAACTCTTCCCCACTTCCAGCGGTGGCTTCGATTGCCTCCGAAGAAGCCCCACGGCGGCTGCCCAATAAGATCATTTCGTTAGCAACCAATTCTGTACGGAAGCGTTTCCTCCCCTCCTGATCTTCCCAACTGCGTGTTTGCAAGCGCCCCTCAATGTATACCTGCTGTCCCTTGCGAAGATGCTGCTTGCAAATCTCGGCCAAGTTGCCCCACGCCACCACGTTGAACCATTCGGTTTCCTCGCGACGCTCGCCTTCTGCATTCGTCCAACTGCGGGTGGTGGCGACACTGAACGATGTCACCGGCCGTCCGCTGGGCATGTAACGCATCTCAGGGTCACGCCCCACGTGTCCGATAACCATCACCTTGTTCAAACCCCTTGCCATAGCGCTCTCACCCCCCACAACCCATCCGATCGAGTCCGATGTCGCACGACAACCGGCTTTCCAAGTTGCCTGGTGTCTTAGAACCTATTCGAAAAATCCGCGAAAGGCTCGTAGTGCACATTTCAACGCGCTGAAGCGCATACTACGAACATTCTTCGGATAGGCTCTTATTCAACTTCAACGCGCACGATCAGGTGACGCATAACCTCCTCAACCAATTTAAGATCATGTTCCAACGCAGCCACACCCTGGGGTTCCATTTCAAGCCGCATTAATACATACTGGCCTTCCCATTGCTTCTGAATGGGATAGGCCAGTCGGCGCAACCCCCAGGGCTCTACTTGTGTGACCTTACCGCCGTTACGTCCAATCAGACTCTGGACTTTCTCAATGGTGGCGGTGAGATCATCTCCATCCAACTCTGGGTGAACGATGAAGACTAACTCGTAACTGCGCACTAGACGGTGTACCTCCTTTCCACGGGATTGCCCCCGAACCCGATGTCGGGGGCGGAAAGCCCGCCTACAGGCGCTTAACGGGCGTTATCATAACACAAAGACGTGAATTTGGCAAGCAGCCCGCACGGGCATGAAGTGCCCGTGCTACGAAGCGGCGCCCGACGAGTCGGGCTTACGCCGCAACACAGCAGGAAAACGGTCTTCGCGGCAAGTAAGGGGGATTGATCCCCCGCTGCTCTGTAGCCCGGCGACTTCATCGCCGGGCGGCGGTGTGCAGCGGACATCAAAGTGTC
>Ga0116200_10000674_pt1 | contig 11895 bp, 11 predicted proteins | sample Mar14436cmmetaG_FD_94478 | JGI IMG/M metagenome (GOLD analysis project Ga0116200, IMG submission 94478) | Marine hydrothermal vent microbial communities from Guaymas Basin, Gulf of California to study Microbial Dark Matter (Phase II) - Marker... ... | reverse complement strand
TTCTTTTAAGAGCTTAATAATTCTTCTCATTTTACGAGGAGATTCTTTTTTTTACAGGAATTTTAAGACACTTGCTGAAAAAGATTTTTTTGTATGATGCAATGTAAATGTATTAAAATAAATAATGGTGATGCGTGGAATAACATTTCTTCTTCTATTATCTCTATCCCTACCCCTCTTATCTCTAACTGAGATTGAAAAAACTGTTAGAGAGATAAAGATCCTTAACCTTCTCAATGGATTGGAACTTTCCCGGGAACAGATGAAATTCATACTCTCTAAAGCAAAGGAAGCAAAGAAGTTAAGGGAAGAAATGGAAGCAAAATTAAAGCCATATGAATCCCTGTATCTGGATACTCTGCGTAACTTGAAAAGAGAATTGATTAAGGGTGGAGTAATAGATGGGAGATTGAGGAGGCAAGTAGGTCGAATGCAGGTTCAGAAGAAGAAAATCATGAGAGATTATTATGATAAACTCTTTAAACTGGCAGAAGAAGTAGAAAAGAATCTTCAAGATTATCAGTTAAACGCTTTGTCCAGTTATAAACCCTGCCTTATACCTCCTAAGGAAGGCAATAGGATTGGTCAGGCAGAGAATTACCGGGCTCTGGAAAGAATTCTAATGGAGATAAGGGAAGCACCAGAAAGTGTGTATGCGTTGAAGAAAGAGGAATGGGCGGAAGAAATTGTGAAAGCAGGTAAATTACATTCTTCTTTTAAAATTGTGGATGAGGAGAAAGAAAAAGAAAGGATAATAAAAATTTTTGAGGAAGCCAGAGCCTTATCTGATGTAGAATTTGCCCTTGAGAAAAGCAATCTTGCCCGCAAACTTAAAGAAAATTTTACTGTTCCTCACTTGAGTTTTGGAGTAAAAAACAAGATTTTGAATTACTTACTGGCTCCAGAAGTAATACCTTTATTGGAGGAAAAACTTAGAAAGAAAAAACTTATGTAACTTCTTCTGGATGAGCTATCCTGCCCTTAATTGCAGTAGCTGCAGCTACTGCAGGTGAAGCTAAGTAGACTTCACTTTCTGGATGTCCCATTCTTCCTATAAAATTCCGGTTAGTGGTGGCAAGACACCTTTCACCTTTTGCGAGAACCCCCATATGCCCCCCCAAACACGGGCCACAGGTGGGTGGGGAAATTACTCCTCCTGCTTCAATAAAGATTTCTAACCATCCTCGCTTGAGTGCCTCCAGATATATTCTCTGGGTGGCAGGGATCACTATCAATCTAACATTTGGATGCACTTTTTTGCCTTTCATGATTTCTGCTGCAATTTTCAAATCTTCTATCCTTCCATTTGTACAGGAGCCGATAACTACTTGGTCAACTTCTATATGAGTAGATTCTCTTACCCGCTTAACATTTGAGGGAAGGTGAGGGAAGGCTACCAGTGGTTCAATTTTCCCAGCATCATATTCCCTTATCTCAGAATACTCAGCTTTCTCGTCACTATGATAAATTTTAAAAGATCGATTTTTTCGATTTACTTTTTTCACAAAATCCAAAGTTTTCTCATCGGGTGGGATAATACCACTTTTTGCTCCTGCCTCAATAACCATGTTGCAGATAGTGAATCTGCCATCCATTCCTAACTCTCTTATTGCTTCACCAGTAAATTCCAAAGTCTTGTAATTTGCACCATTTACTCCCAGTTCTCCAATAGTGAAGAGAATGAGGTCTTTTGCAGTAACCCATTTTTTTAATTTTCCGTAGAACACAAGTTTTACACTCTCTGGGACTCTAAGCCAGATTTTTCCCGTAAGCATAGCAAAAGCAAGGTCTGTACTCCCAATTCCCGTTGAGAAAGCTCCTACAGCTCCATAAGTGCAGGTGTGAGAATCTGCACCAATTATTAACTCTCCAGGGAGGGTAAGTCCTTCTTCTGGAAGGAGAGCATGTTCTATTCCTACTCTTCCCACTTCGTAATAATGGGATATCTGGAGTTTCTTGGCAAATTCTCTTACTACTTTGCACTGCTCTGCTGAGGGAATATCTTTATTTGGAGTGAAATGGTCCGGTACAAGAGCAATTTTTTCTTTATCAAAAACCCTCTCTTCTCCCAACTCTTCAAGTTTCTTTATGGCTAAGGGTGCAGTAATGTCATTTCCCAAGGCTAAATCAATATTTGCAAGAATAAATTCTCCTGGAATTACTTCCTTTTTTCCTGCGTGTTCAGCGAGGATTTTCTCTGTGATTGTCTGGGGTCTAATCTTCATATTTTTCAAAGCACACAATTTCTTCCAGTTCTTTCCTTGGTGTTTTCCATCCTTTCCTTAAAGGATATCCTACAGGAATAACTGCCACTACCTGTATTTCATCCGGGATGCCCAGAAGTCTTTTAAGTTTTGTATTGTCAAAAGCACCAATCCAGCAGGTACCCAATCCTTCATTTGTGGCAGCAAGGATTAGGTGTTCAACAGCAATAGCTACATCCACTAACATACTGGTAGTGTATCCACCTATTCTGGAAGGCGTGGGAAGACCACAGGCAACTATTACCACAGGAGCTTCCGCAATGAAATTCTGTCCCATACAGAAATCAGCTATTTTTCTCTTCCTCTCCTCATCTTTAACTACTATGAATTTCCAAGGCTGGAAATTATTTGCTGAAGGGGCTTTTCTTGCTGCTTCCAGAATTCGTAAAAGAACATCCTCAGGGATAGGATCCACCCGGAAACTTCTCACACTCCTCCTTTCTTCTATTACTGTGTAAAACTCCATTTTTGAACCCTCCTTTAAAGTTCCTTATTATACCGGATTTATCAAGGTATGTTATAATCATTTTTTGGTAAGGCGCCTGTAGCTCAGCTGGAGAGAGCGTGGGGTTGCGGACCCCAAGGTCGCAGGTTCAAGTCCTGCCAGGCGCACACCAGAACTTCTTTATTTGGAAATTTTAACTTTTACTCTCCATACAGAAAGACCTTGTGTACCTGCGAAGAGATAACCCTGATAATAAGAGAGGTTTCTTACCCGATTGGTTAGGAGTCCCTGGGTGAAGTTCCTTAAGTTTAATATTCCATTTTTTACTTCTTCAATCCTCATCCAGAATACACCTGCAGTATCACTGTCAAAGTTAGAGAGAAAGATGATGCCATTCTCCCAGTCAACAGCCATATCGCTGAACATTATTTCCTGAAACTCCACTCTTTTTTCTTCTTCTCCAAATATAGTGGGTTTAAAAACAAGTGCAGTGGGAGTAAGTGCCAAAAGCTGGTTATCTTTTATGAAGAAACTTATTACATATCCTGAATAGATTCTCTTAAGTTCTCCAGAATGGTGGTCATAGAAGTAAATCCCCCCATCTTCTCCCTGCATTCTCCACATGTCCCCCATATAAAAAGGTTTTCCATCACTTGCTGTTTGTCTATATCTTGGGAGTGCTCTTCTCTTATAAGTGGCAATAAAGATTTTTCCATCAAATTCCCTTACCAAATTTCCTGCTCCTTCCAATGCAATTTTCCCCTGAGCAAATGTTTTTAAATCAAGGATGTCTACTCCACCTTCCATATTCCCTGCGTAAAGCTTCCCTTCCACTATTGTCATTTCATAATGGGGACCGGAGAGGAGTTTTTCTTTTTCTGGCTGGCCAGTTTTTAGTGATGAGAAAGAAAAAGCAAAGACACCGTCTCCTTTGCTTTCTCTTCCAAAGGCAGTAGGATATCCAGTGGAGATAAGGAGGTCATATTTACCTTTTATTTTTTCTGGGGGAGAAATTGCACACCAGGAATATCCAGGGAGTTCAAATCCTTTTTGGCCCAAGGATGCGAAAGGGGGAGCAGTGGTGGAGTAGCCAAAGCTGGGGAGCTTTCTAAACTTTCTTTTTCTTGGGCTTCCAATGGGTCTTTGGAAACCTTCTTGTCCAAAGTGCTTTCCCTTTTTCCTTTTTATTTCTGGCCCAAGAGTAAAGTCTATACCAGGTATCCATTTATCTCCATAATCGGTAGCTATTTCTATTCCCGAGACTGCCGTACACACAATGTAACCTTTAAGGAGTCCTTTTTTGATAATATTTACTGCATTTACAGTATCTCCATAAACTCCTTCGTAGGAACGTATCCAGGTTTTCCCACCATCTTCCGTTCTCTCTACACAGCCTTTACCCGCCTGGGTAATAAGAGCAGTTTTTGTAATTTCTCCATACTGAGTATATATTTTTTCACCTGGAAGAAAAACTAAGGAATGGGCATAGTTTCGGCTGGATATATTTAAGCTCAGCCATTTTCCCTTTTCATAAAAACCCGTGCCCGTGAAAGAGATGCCTTTCTTCCTGGCGCTGATAGTGTAAAACCCTCCTATTCCGCCTGCTCCAAACCACAGGTATTTTTCATTCACTGGATCGGGGAGGAGAAAATGGAAGAAGGTTTGGAAATTCTCTTCCTTTTGGAAAAAACCTTGCCGATGAGAATACTGTTTTTCTTGATAGAGAAATTTTCCTCTTCTTTGTCGATAGCCTCTTTCCTGGCGTGGAAATCCTCTACCTTTCTGGAAAGCTTCCAGGGGAATAGTAATTTTTTCCCATTTCCAGCCTTCTTGGGTTTTTCTGCCAATATAGTACCAGTCTCCAAAGGTACCTACATATAAATCATAATTATCGTCTACAAATACCCTGGTGGTTTTAGTAGAAAGGAGTTTCTTCCAATGGTTTTCCTGAAAAGAATATACATAAAGACCAGAGTAAATGGAGGAAAGAAAAAGGTAAGGGTATTTCCCTGCTAATACAGCTTCCAGATTAGACCCTTCTGGAACAGGAAATTGTCTGATTTTGCCATCTGGATAAAGACAGAAAATTTTGGATAAACCGGGTTGTCTTCTCCTTAGAGATTTTTCCAAGACTGCGGAAAAGAAGAGTTTGTCACCCACTATTGCAAGAGAAAAAACGGGGTATCTCCCAGAGTCTACTTCATCAAATCCAGTAATGATTTTTTTCCAGGTTTCACCTCTATCTTTGCTCACCCAGAGCCCCTTATTTGTTCCTGCATAGAGTAAGTTTCCTTTTTCTGCCATGGAAAAGAAAATGGTATCTACAAAATCCTCTTGTTTTATAAGTTCCCAGTGCTTCCCTCTATCAGTGCTTCTCCATACTCCACCAAAACCGTGAGAAAGGAAAAGAATACCGTCTTTTGTTGCGTACAAGAAATGCATGTCTCCACCATCTAATCCTTTTAGCTGTTCCCATTTTCCGGAAAGAGAAATAGGGTGAGGATTTACAGCAAAGGCAATAAATAAAGTTAGATAGATAATGGTGAACTTTTTCATACTAATCCCTCCTTTCTCATATCCCAAATTTTTTTAAAATTAGAGGGAGAAAAAGAAGAGAGAAAAGAAGAAGGAAAGAAAGGTAATCCACCCGAGATAGGCGAAGCTGGATATAGGATGTGCGGGTGGGATTACCAAATCCTTTACTTTCCAATGCCATGGACATAATATGGGTTTTTCTTAAAGTTAACAGAAAAAGAGGGGTGATTAAAGGGATATAGGATTTCAGACGGGCAATTATTCCACCCTTGAAGATGAGCCCGCGTGTTCTCTGGGCTTTAAGTATGGTGAAACCTGTGTCTGTAAAAGAGGGGAGAAGCCTTAAAGCAGTTGAAAAGGCAAAGCTAAAAGCATAAGGTAGGTGGAGTTTGAGTAAAGCAGCGAAAATTTCTTCGTTTCTTGTAGTGGCAAGGAATAATAGCCCCGCTAACATAATAAAATCTATTCTCCATCCGGTCAAAAAACCAAATAAAAGATTTTCGTAGTTAAAGAAAAGAATGTCGTTATCTCCCTTTATCCCCCACACAAAAGTAGAGAAGAGGAGAATAATGAGAAGTAAAGGAAGAAGTGGTTTTAATTTGGTTACTGCATGGGTGAAAAAGAGCAGAACAAGAGTAATAAGGGCAGGGATCAAAAAGTAAGGGAGAGGAAGGGAAAGGAAAGCTACCAGCATCACAAAGAGAAAGAAGAGTTTCGTCCTGGGATCCAATCGATGGAAGAAGGTCTCCCTTTCTATGTAGAGAAAAATCATTTTTAAGTTTTAAAAAGCGAGTTTTTCCACTCTTCCCAGGAAAGGAGAGTTACTCCCATGCTTTGGGAAAGAGATACCCAGGGAGGAAGAGGCAAAGGGGAGTCCATTTTGTTCATCTGTGTAAACACTTCTCTGGGTTCTCCCAGAAGTCTAATTTCTCCTTTGTCCAGCCATAAACACCTTTCCGCATATTCACACACCAGAGAAAGGTTATGGGTGGTCATGAGGATGGTTGTCCCCTCTTCATGAAGTTTTTTTAAAAGAGACATGAACCCTTGAAGTTCCCGGTAGGAAAGTCCGGTTGATGGTTCATCCAAAAGAATAAGTGAGGGTCTTCGAACCAAGAGAGAAGCAAGAGCGAGCCTCTGCCTTTCCCCTTTGGAGAGAGAGAAAGGGTCTTCTTCCTTTTTATCCTCGAGTTTCACCGCTCTAAGAGCCTCTTCTACTCTCATTTGGATTTCCTTTTCTGGAAATTTAAGAAGTCTTAAAGTAAATTCTACTTCTTCTTTTACAGTACTGCAAAATATCTGATGGTCAGGATTCTGGAAAAGATATCCCACTTTCTGAACCAGTTTTTGGGGTGGGATTTTTTTAACCTCCTCTCCCTCCAGAAATACTCTCCCTTGAGAGGGAGTTATTAATCCATTTATTATTTCCAGAAGGGTGGTTTTTCCTGCTCCGTTTTCTCCTATTAAAGCAAAAAATTCGCCTTTACCAACAGTAAAGCTAACATTTTTGATTACTTCTTTTCCCTTTTCATAAGCATGGGTGATTCCTTTTACTTCTAAGAGAGGTTTTCTTATGGGCGAAGGAGAAGGGGAGACAGGTTTGAGTTTCCACCCTTCTTTTTCTAATCTTTTCTTTGCTTCTTCAAGGTTTTCAGGGAGTGTATTCCATCCAGCATAATTACTTAAACGGGTTAGGAAGGGTGGATTTATCCCCGTATCTAACAGTAAATTTTCGTCTTTTAATACTTCCTCTCTTCCACCTTCTTTAATTACTTCTCCATCCTTTAAAAGGAGAAATTTATCCTGATAATATAACTCCTCTATTTCGTCTTCACAGATGATAATGCTTTTCCCTTCCTTCTTTAATTTAGCCAGAATTTCCTTCAAAATTTTCCTCCCCTTAGGGTCAAGATCCGTAACTGGCTTATCTAAAAGAAGAAGCTGGGGTTCAAGAGTAAGAATGGAGGCAAGGGCTGTTCTTTGCTTTTCTCCACCTGAAAGGGTAGAGGGTTCTCTCCTCTTTAAATGATGTATCCCGGTAAGTTGAAGATATTTTTCTATACGGCGAGATATTTCTCTTCTTCCCAGCCCTAAGTTTTCTGGCCCAAAAGCAAGCTCCAGTTCCACAGAGGTGGAGAAAAGTTGTGCTTCAAAATCTTCAAAAAGAATACCGATTTTTTTCGCTCTCTCTTTAAGTTTTTCTTTGTTTATTTTCTTTCCCCTAAATATGATATCGCCACTTACCTCGCCCTTTATATACTCGGGAATGATACCGGTCAAGGTATAGAAAAGAATAGTTCTCCCTGACCCTGAGGCTCCCAGGATGGCAAGGCTTTCTCCTTCCTTGAGATTAAAAGAAAGGTTCTTCAATACTTTCCGATGGGAAGGCAATAATTTTACTGCTAAATTCTTTACTTCCAGCATTAAAATTAAAGGAAGCACAGAGATATCAAGTAGATGAGGAGAAAAGGTATGAGGCCCATCGTAATAGTGGGTTCACCTTTCACACCTTTGAAGGCAAAAAGTATATTGTTGTATTTACCTGAGGAAATCAGAAGCCCGCTGATCCATCCTCCCAGGATGCTTAGAAGGAGTAGAAGGATCCCGATTGCTTTAACCTCCCTCTTTTTTTCTGCAGGATGCAGGATATCCTTCCAGTAAATTCCCCATTTTTTAACTCTATGCGAAAGTAGAAGAAAGACCGGTGGCCCCAGAATAATGCCTGCCACAGAGTTATTTATGGGTATAATGCTTCCCAAAGCGGTGAAAGGGAGAAGCTTTAAAACTTCCAGTCCCCATGCTATGATAAACCCACAGGTTATGCTGGAAACTATAACCGCCAGGACAAAGATTCCCCAATCACTTCGAGATTTAATGCTGAGTTCTTTCCCAAAACCACTCCAAATTTTATAGGCAGTTAGAGAAAAAAAGAAGTTACCAAAGAATCCAAATATGCTTCCAATACCAAATGTGCCAAAAAAATCCCCAATAACATTTCCTATTGCTGATCCCCAGGCACCAGCTGGTCCAAAAAGTATCCCAAAAACTATAGGAACCACTGCTGCTGGTCTGAATTCAGTAATTCCAGGGATTATCTGAATACCTTTAAAAGGAATGAGAAGCGCTGCATAAACAGCAGCAGTAAGTGCAGTTAAAACCACCATCCGTGTTTCTTTCCACATGTTTATTATTTCCATTCCCATTCCTCTATTGCTCGAGGTGGCCCAAGAATTGTGGTGTATATTATAATTTTTCTCAGTTCTTCCGGAGAAAAGGTGAGGATGGGATGGATAGGACGTCTTAGGGGATGATATGTGTATTCCATTTTCCAAGTTTCCTCTAAATAAGGGGGTATTACTTCTTTTTTATGGGAAGGAGGAGGGACCGCTTTTTCAGGGGGGGATGGTTTTTCAGGAGGAACTTCTTTCAATTCTAACCCTTCTTCGGTTGGTGGTGTGATTATTCCTCGTTCTCTTAAAAATCTTTCTACCTCTTCTTTACTTGCTATATACACCTCTTCTTCTTTTTTTTCTGGTTTTTTCTTCCCCAGAAGACTAAAAAGACTCAAGATCACAAATGCAGCAAGGATAATTAAGTTGGCGATTAACTCAGGATTTATTTTCATTTCTTTTCCCTCTCTTCTTTACCTTCTCCAGCTATAGATTCCCTCATCCTGGTATCCGCTTGGATGTTTTTAAGTCTGTAGTAATCCATTATTCCCAGCTGTCCCTTTCGAAATGCTTCAGCTATTGCTTTTGGAACTTCTGCTTCAGCTTCTACAAGTTTAGCCTGCATCTCCGCAATTTTAGCTTTCATTTCCTGTTCAAGCGCCACTGCCATGGCTCTCCTTTGTTCTGCCCTTGCCTGAGCAATCTGTTTATCTGCTTCTGCTTGTTTAATCTGGAGTCGTGCACCTATGTTTTCACCAACATCCACATCTGCAATATCAATGGATAGGATTTCAAAAGCTGTGCCTGCATCCAGTCCTTTCTCCAACACAGTTTTAGAGATAACATCGGGATTTTCCAGCACTTCTTTATGGCTCTCTGAAGAACCTATAGCACTTACAATACCTTCTCCTACTCGTGCAATAATAGTCTCCTCTGTAGCTCCTCCAACGAGTCTTTCAATATTCATTCTCACGGTAACCCTGGCTTTTGCTTTAAGCTGAATCCCATCTTTCGCAACAGCGGAAACTGTTCCTGGCCCTTTCGTTGGATCGGGGCAATCGATCACCTTAGGAGTCACACAGGTTCTCACTGCATCCAGCACATCTCTACCTGCCAAGTCTATGGCTGCTGCTTGTGGGAAGCTAAGCGGTATATTTGCCTTACTGGCTGCAATCAATGCTTGAATTACTCGAATAACATTTCCTCCTGCCAAATAATGCGCCTCCATATCATTGGTGGGGATGTCAAGCCCTGCTTTTACAGCCATTATTCTGGAATTAACTATAACTGCTGGATTGACCTTTCTTAAAGCCATGCCGATAATATTGAGCATTCCCACACGAGCACCGGAAAGAAGCGCTCTAAACCAAAGCCCAAAGAATCTTAGAATTGTACCCAGTACCACTAATCCCAGAACCACCAGAAGGAAAACACCCAGTCCTTTAGCCATTTTCACCCTCCTTTTCCTTCATTTCCTTAACTATTACCTCCTTACCACTAAATCCAATAACTTGAACCCTTTTCCCTTTTCCAATAAACATCCCTTCCGCTTTAGCAGGTATCCTTTCTCCAGCAATTTGTGCTATTCCTACCGGTCGTAAGGGGGTTAGAGTTATCCCTTCCTTTCCCACATATTTTTGGAGGTTGCTTTCTACAGAAGGGAGACTCTGGTCAAGAATTAGCTTTTTTCCCATCCGAGTGGTATGGAAGGTTTTCACCCAAAAGTATAGCACAAAACCGGTAAGTAAAATTTCTCCTCCAATTATAAAGGGAGCATAGTTGGGATAGTAACGATAAGAAAGGATCATACTGGCAAAAATCATGCCCCCACCAATACTCCCTAAAATCCCACCCGGGAGGTAAACCTCTAAAAAGATGAGAATTAACCCACCTACGAATAGAATGGGGACCCACATCATCTGCGTGCTCTCCTCCAGCGGACCTTCCGTTTAGTTTCTCTCACTTTTCTTAAGGCTTCTTCTACTCTTCTTCCCAGATCTTCCATAGAGAAAGGTTTGGTGATATAGTCTAAGGCTCCATAACTTAACCCCCTGAGTCTATCTTTTAACTCTGAACGCACCGTCAGAAAAATGATAGGAATACCAGCAGTCAAACGGTGACTTCTTAATCTTCTTGCTACTTCAAACCCATCCAATCCTGGAAGATTAACATCCAAAATAATTAAATCGGGTTTTTCAATAGGGGCTAAAGATATAGCTTCTTCTCCTCGGTATACTGGAACAATTTTATTTCCTTCTTTTTCTAAATAGATGGCTATAGAATCCACCAGGTCTTCAGAATCATCCACTACCATAATTTTGGCCATTTTCTAACCTCCCTTGATAGGTAAAGTGATCACAAACACACTCCCCCCTTTTTTACCCTCTCTCACTTCAATTTCACCATCCAAAATTTTTAACAATTCCCGGGTAATACTTAATCCTAACCCCGTACCCCAACTTTTTCTTACCTCCTTCCTATCCACTCGATAGAAAGGTTCAAAAATTTTTTCTCTTTCTTCAGGAGGTATTCCAGGTCCAGTATCCTCAACTTCTATTCTCACCTTACTATCTGTTCTTCCCGCTTTTATTATAACCTCACCTCTTGGAGGAGTAAATTTAATAGCATTTTCTATGAGATTATCCAGGGCTAATCTTAAAGCATAAGGATCAGAGAGTAAACGAGGTAGACGAGCAGGAAGTTCTAAAGAGAGGTGAATATTTTTATTTTTAGCCAGAGGCAAAAATTCCTGTTTAACTTCTTCTAAAAAATTTCTTAAAGAAAACTCTTGAAATTGAGTTTCCCATTCACCTGATTCTAATCGAGAAAGATTAAGAAGATTCTCCACTAATCGGATTAAATAACGGGAATGTAAAGATATTTTCATTAATCTATTCTTTTGTTCTTCATTGACTTCTCCCAATTTACCCGATGCTAAGAGCTGGGCATAATTGGTGATGATGGTTAAGGGGGTTTTGAATTCATGGGAAACCGCGGAGAAGAATAAAGATTTGGTTTCGCTCACCTTTTTAATAGTTTCCTTTTCTTCCTTTAAAGCTTTCATGGCTTTTTCTAATTTTTGTGCCATCGTATTAAGTGATTCTGCTAAACTCTCAATTTCATCACCTGTGTTTATTCTCAATCTGTAAGAAAGCCTACCTTTAGCTAATCGATTAGCAAATTTTTCTATATGTTTTAGAGGGGTGGTAAGATAACGGGCAAAATAAATTCCTATAAGTATGAAAATCAAAAGAGATATTAAGAATTGTTTAAAAACATTTTTTATCACAGAGGCGAGAATATATTCTTCCTCTTTGGGATTTTTTAGAAGAATAAGTTTCCATTCCGGAGAAGGATGGGAAGGGAAAATACGAAGTGACCATTCTTTCTTTTGATAATTTCCCTCCTCTAAAATTCTGAAAAAGTCCAGTTTACTTCCTTTCCAATTGGAAGAGGAAAGCACAAGTTTTTTACCGATAAG
>Ga0116200_10000673_pt1 | contig 11895 bp, 8 predicted proteins | sample Mar14436cmmetaG_FD_94478 | JGI IMG/M metagenome (GOLD analysis project Ga0116200, IMG submission 94478) | Marine hydrothermal vent microbial communities from Guaymas Basin, Gulf of California to study Microbial Dark Matter (Phase II) - Marker... ... | reverse complement strand
TGCATCTACCGAAGTTCCCCACGCGCATTGAGTGTTACGACATCTCGACGACGCAAGGGGTGGAGACTGTCGGCAGTATGGTCGTCTTCGTCCACGCCGTGCCCCGCAAGTCCGACTACCGGCGCTTCGTCGTGCGCAGCGTGCAAGGCCAGGACGACTACGCCAGTATGCGCGAGGTGCTGCAGCGCCGTTTCCGCCGCTGGCAGATGGCCACGTCGGGCGCCCCCGGTGAAGCGGGGCGTCCGGAGGCCCGGCTTCAGCCGGGGGTGAGCAGCCGCGACATTAAAGGTTGGGCCAAACTGCCCGACCTGCTCATCGTGGACGGCGGCAAAGGGCAACTGGGCGTGGCGGTCGAGGTGCTGAAGGAGTTCGACTTGCTGGATAGGGTACCGGTAGCGGCTCTGGCCAAGCAACGTGAGGAGATTTTCCTGCCGGGGCGGACCAGATCCATTCTACTGCCTCGCCGCTCCCAGGCTCTGTTCCTTGTGCAGCGCGTGCGAGACGAGGCGCATCGTTTCGCCGTCACGCACCACCGCGCCCGTCGGCGCAGGGCGGGGGTCGCGTCGCAACTGGACAGCATCCCCGGTGTGGGGCCGGCGCGGCGCAAGGCGCTCCTCAAAGCCTTCGGCTCCCTCGACGCCATCCGCGCAGCCAGCGTCGAGCAATTGGCTGCCGTGCCTGGCATTCCCCGCACCGTCGCTCAGGCTATCAAGGAGCACCTGTAGATGTTGGTAGCGCCGTCGGTTGTGCCCGCTGCACTTCCCCGGTTACAAATTTCAGGTTACAGGTCTCAGGCGCTGGCGAACCTGGAACTTCGAACCTGAAACCTGGAACTCTCATCATGCCATCGGCAAATACAGTGTCAAAGAACAGCCCTGGATTCATGAAACACGCTGGTGCTTGTTAGGGCCTGTTGTTGAAATCGGAATGTTGTGGTATAGTCTCACTGGTAGGTTGGTAGATTGGTGAGGAAGAAGTCTTGACCGCCCTGACTCTGAGCCAGTTGCACTGGGTTGCGTATGGATTGTTAATCGCATCTGTTATCCCGGTCGGGCTGGCTATCCCTCAATTCATCAAAGCGCGCCGCGCCCGGTACTACGCCACGCGCCGAGAGGCCCTCGGGCGAGCCACGCGCTGGGTATTGGCGGCGCTGGTATTACAGGTACTGGCCATCACGCTGCTGGTCGTGGCTCCGCGTCTAGTAGCCATCGTGTCCACCCCTACCCCCACTCCTACTGTGACGCCAACGGTCATGCCCATATTCACCAGCACCCCACGTCCCACGCGCACGCCGACAGCCACGCCCACCCGCCGGCCAACGGCAACTCCGCCTCTGATCCCCACGCCCACACCGGCCATTCCCCCGCCCGACGCGGCGCTGACGCCGCTGCCCTCAGCCGTGCCGGCCGGGGAGGACGCGCACATCACGCTCGTGGCCCTGGCGATTGAGAAAGACGAAAGTGATCGGCCGGTGGAGCCGGGCAACGAGTTCCCGCCTGGCGATCATTGGGTGTATCTGTTCTTCACCTACGAGGGGATGGAGAACGGTGTCGCGAGAACCTTCGCCTGGTACAAGGAAGGGGAGTTTATTGAGTTCTGCTCAGACACGGGGCTTTGGGAGTGGGGTGAACGCGGGAGGACCTGGTACGGCTGTCGGCCGCCAGGGGGTTGGGAACCGGGCAGTTACGAGATTCGCGTCTTCATCGAGACCCTGCTACAGGGCGTCGCCCAGTTCGTGATTGTAGAAGGGTGATGCGTGAAACGTCAAACGTATCGGTGTACCGGGGCGGCGGATGAGAAACGGATAAGCGGATAGCCTTCCGGCATTGCAACCTCCGGAAGCACCGCATTCTCCGGCAGGCACTTTTGCCGAGGGCGTATCCAGATGGTGAGAAGGTGAGCGCTGAGGGAGTAGCGGCCTGGGCTGAGGAGTGACCGTGTGACTACTCAGCCACTCCGCCGAACTCGGAATCGGACGCAGATTCACGCAGATTTTCGCAGATAAGATCAAAAAATCGGCGTTTATCAGCGTTCATCTGCGTCCTAATTTCAACGCTCTGTCTGGGGATGGCTGAGCAGTTACGGCCCTGTTTTACATTCAGGGCAGTATCAACACCAGCGCCAGCGCCGAGACGGCCGGCACGGTCAGGTTATCAATCCCCCACGGTGAGATTGCCTCCACCACGACTGCGCCGAGCGCCGTCACGGCGGCGGCTCCCGCTGTGGCAGCCGGGTCCAGGGGCTCCGGGGCCAGCAGCACCAGCGGCACGAGCGTGGCTGCCCAACTGATGAGGAACAGCACCACCGACCCCTCCAGCGAGCGGGTGCTTCCGGCGACGGTGTAGCGTCGCTGTCCGATGCGCTGTCCTACCACGGCGGCCAGCGCGTCCCCCCAGGTCATCGGCATGAGGCTCGCCACCAGCAGGTGCGGGCGCTCCCAGAGCAGCCAGATGAGCACCGCGAAGGAGATGGGGAAGTAGATGGTGCCCAACTGCCCTTTCTCCCCGGTCTCCATCGCCTTGAACATCCCGCGCCAGTAGGAGAGAGCGTTGATGGCGACGAAGGCCAGCGGTGGGATGATGGCGAAAGTGCGGTGCTCGAAGAGCAACACCGTCCCGAAGGCCCACATCCCGACGGCGATGTGGATGAACTTGCGCGTGAACTCGACCGAGTACCCGCGCCACCTGCGCAGCCCCTCGGCGATGCCGAGCATAGCGAAGACATAAGCGAAGGAAATAAAGAGTGCAGGCCAATCTTGAGACATATTAAGGCGCCGGTGGTATTGGTTTCAGGATGGCAATGATAGGCCCGCGTGGAGCATCAGCGCCGATCACATATGGCTTCTGTGGCTCAAATCGGATCTTGCGAGTTGTTGCATCCCGCTTAAACTCACCAAATGCCCATTCCTCATTCTCAGCGAGCCAAACCACACCAGGGCCGGGTCTCCTCTGAGTATCAAGGCGTATCAATAGATAATCCCCGGTCTCGGCCGGCAGGTCGTTCCAGTTATCCTCAAGCACTTTGAGCACGAAGTGCTTCGCGCTGACTTTCAATTTCAACGCGGTTTTCCGTTTGCCGGTAACCGAGTAAGGGCAAAAGGGCTTACCCTCAATCTTAAGTTCACGTGCCACCAGGCACTCCGTGACCTCCCACTCCGCCATAGAATAGCCCACCTCGCCTCCCCGCAGCGGGAAAACCGGCAACCATATTAGATTGAGGAAAGGCGTATCCAGGGGAGTGGGACCTTGCTCGGCGATGTTTGTGATCAGGACGTCTATCCAACGGATCACTCTCGTGCACTGCTCTTGGCGCTTACGGTCGCCCTCGATCCCCCAATGGAGATTGGCACGTTTGAACAGGTCCTGGGCATGTTCGTACCAATCTAGAGCCTTGCTATCATTACCCAGCATGTGGTGAGTCAATCCCAAAGCATAGTCGGCCACCGCGCGGTTGTGATAATACAAAGGGCCGGGCTGGTTCTTTAACATTTGCTGGGCTTTCTCATTGTACTCCAAAGCCGGTCCCAGGCGACCAACGCTACGATAGATATCGGCCAGATAGATCAGGGCAACAGCGTGATCTACCATCTTCCCCAGGCGTCTACTTGCATTGAGGGCATCGAGGGCACATCGCTCTGCCTCGGCTCGATTCTGTTCGGTTAGAGCGTGACCCGATTGCTCAAGCAACTTCCGCGAGCGTTGAGACACTGACTCACATGTGAGCAACTGCGAAGGTATGAATTCCGGAGGTACGTCTATCACTTCTTATCCTCCACATTCCGCTGCGAACTGCCCTTCTCTGGCAGGCCAGTCTGTCCGGGCAGGGAGTTGGCTTGTTCTATAGTTTCATACAATCTCTGCAAGGAACGAAATGTCTCCAGCGGTACAAAGGCTCGCACGTTAGGATCAAATGACATCCAGCGCAGCGTCTCGATAAAGCGCAGTGCAAGCTGATAATTGGATACCTGCTCTTTACTAATCAAGGTTTGCACTGCTTCGGTCAGCGTGAGAATCATTTCTGCCTGTGCCTGTACACTGACGGCCTCTAGACCGGCTAATGCGGCCTCTCCCTCCGCGCGCTGTATCAGTGTTATGCGCTCCAATTCGGCCTGCCAGGTCTTAATCCATTGTTGCAGTACCTCGTCACTCAATTCCTCAGCCGCCTGCTCCTCTCCCTCCGGGAGGCTCACTTTAATGTCAATCTTGCCGATGTCCACACTCAAAATCGTGGCACCGATGTCAGATACCGAGTTCTCTAACTTTTCCTTTAATTGACGTCGGATCTCCTCTCGTGTTGCATTAGTGCCGCTTGGTTGCTCCGGCTGTATGAGTTCATCAAGCCGACGTTGCGCCAGAATGCCGCGCAATATACCCTCCGCATCGCCAATGACCACCCGTCCTGTCCATTTCATAACCTGATCTTCGCGGTCTTCCTCGCGAATGCGCGTGCAAGTGGCGGCCTTAAGTACGGCCTCCTCGGTAAAAGGATACGGCATGTCGTCACTTGGCTCGATGGGGATACCATCCACACGATCATCAATCTTGAAGGTTACATCCACATCGCAAGAAATAGGAATGCCGTCTCGCGTGAGCGCACTAACTGTGTAGACCCAATGTTGAGGGCGCAAGTCCACAATTTCCCAAATACGCTCGAAACGCTCAATCCGTGCATAGCCCGGCCCGATCACCCGCTTGAGCCGGCCATTCTGCTCAGTGACCACTGCGCTGTCGTTGTAGACGACTAACAGGCCGGGACCACCAACGCGTGCCAGGATGCTGTCGGCACCGATTGCGATCTCGCCTCCTTTGATCAAGAGCCAGGGCCTGGCACTGACCTGTCCAAATATGCTCAAGCGCAGAAACTTGTGCGCTTCGGCAAGCCCACCCATATCATAGAGTCTATCGAGATACCAGGAGGCCACAAGAGGAATAGCCACCATAGCGGCTACGCCTGGTAGGACATCCACCAGCGTGTTACCCAGGAATGTCAACAGTGGTTTGGGCTCGGCTCTGACCTCCACCAATATACTCAGAGAAAGCATCAGCGACAAAGGCACCCCAATCCACAGAAGGTGCTTGATAGTGAACTTTACTAGACGTTCTGGCGAAGGCATTTTACCATCACTTTAGGCCAGCTTGCGCCCACGATTTTCAGTCTGTTGTCTGATTGCCTCAATCGAATCGTCGAACCCGGCCGGCAACAAGCGCCTGACCAATGGCCGTATGGCCATCTGGCTAATTATCTCGATGAATAGCCTGATGATCTCCTCGTATGAAATAAGGGCTCCCGTTGCCTGGAGGCGACTCAGACGCTCGCTGAGATTTTGGATCACCTCTACTTGAGCCCGAGCACGTGCTTTTTCAATCTGGCGTAAGCGTGAGCGTTGCCCTTCAGCCTGCCGCTGCATAATGTGGCGTACCCAATACGCCTGCCAACTCCGGATGCGTTGCTCAAAGATCTGCCGCCTGTGTTTCTCGTCTGGCAACAGGTTGCTGATACCACCGCCCACCAACTTGATGCCACACGATTTTAACTCTTTACGTAATTGTTTCCTGAATTCTTCAGCAATCTTGGCACGGGGATCCTCCATCAATTGGTAGGGGGCGCAGAGGTCGTCAAAGCGGTACTGGGCGATGATGTCACGTAGTATACGTGTGCCGATCACGCGGGGAAGATCATCCCACAGATGAGCCTCCATCCGCTCCGGGATTTGCCCTTTGCCGGTGTGTTCGATCAACTGGGCCTTGTGCAAGGCCTGAAAGACCGCTTTCGCTCGGAAGGGGAACGGTTTGCCCAGTCGGGGAATCTCGTCGCCACAATCAATGCGAAAGGGTGCAAAAGCCAGCACGCTGATCTCTATACCGTCCTTGGTACGTGCTTTGACGGGAAAGGCGCGTAATTGCTCACGCAGGTCAACCGCCTGCGGCACGGAGTCGGCATATCCGGTGAAATTCACTCCCGGTGTCTTAACCCCCTTGAACTTCACCCCGTCGCTCACGACAGGCGCGTGATCACAACGGCTGATGACGACCCCTGGCCCGGCCAAGATTACGCCAAAAGCACTGCCACCCACCCGTGTTAAATGCTCGACCTTGTTTAGACCCCACTCATCGCTTCTAATCACATAATATGGAAAGTTGGTACCCAGCACGGAAGTGAGCAGACTCCTGAATGCCTGGCCTCGTTGGCTGGAGTCGCGCAAGGGCAGCAGGTAGCGCGAGACATTATACAGCACAATAGTTGGCACAACACAGGCCGGCACGGTGATCAACAACACTCCTATCCAGCCACCTCGCACGTAACTCCATATGGCAGCAAACCAAAACCAGGCCCAGAGCGCACCGATGATGTAGAACATGCGCATCCTGAGCAGTAAGCCTAGCGCCAACAACATGACCTCAATCAATGCCAGTGCGATGGCAAAATCCCGCCAACTGAATGGTGGAGAAACAAAGCCTACCAGCAAGCATGAGGTGCTAAGGAATGTCCAACCACCGATAGCTAACCATGAATCCCGTTGCTTAATAAGACCCAGCATCAACAGGATAAGGCCGGCGATGATCAATACCAGGCTGATGATGAAACCATCAGACATATTGCTTGGTCACTCACTTATATTGGAATCCTTCACCTGGGGGCTATTTAGTCTGCTTGTCATCCCGTTGAATTCTGACAATATGCCCCCACGGATCTGCGCGCACGACATAGCACACCCGAGGATGAGGGCGATGACTTGAGTGATCGGTCGGTTTAGGCAACTGATATATCTCATGCCGGGCGACCTTCATCTCAATGCCGCCATCGTCAGTGCGTTTCAACTCGTCCCAGACCCAGGTAGCGGCATGGATCCACAATTCGACCTGCGGTGATGACGGGATTTCTGCTGCAATTGACATATCCACAGTGGGAGGCAGACGCAGAGGGCGCGGACTTGCCTGTTCCCTCAATTGTATATAGCCCATCCAACTTGCATTTGTATTCTCCACGTCTGTGCTCCGTGGGTCGAGACGGCCCAACTCGACCTCGGCCTCCCGACGCACAACCTGGGCTAACCTCTCACCTTGCAAAAAGAGCGGGTGCGGTAGAAGTTCATTCAGCCGCTTAATGTACCTCAATGTTAGTAACAGAGAGGATGAGGCAGTAAAACAAATCGCAAGCACAACGCATCCTATCAGAGAGACGAACGGCAGTACTGCCACGACCTTCTTCGGCAGACCGTCCCCCATATCAGGTGCAGAGATCAGAGCCAGCCACTTTACCAGTTCCCACAGGTCTCCAATCCTGATCAAGGCGTAAGTAAGGATTAGAACGGTACCCACTGCCCCGGCAGGCAGTAACAGGGCGAGCACTTGTGTACTGATTCCTCTACGCCACCCACGCTTCACTCGACGTAACAACTCCTTTTGGCGGATCTTCAAGCGCGCTGTATACACACCCTGTAGTGAGAGCAGGCATCCGGATGCGGTCATCAACAACGCAAGTACTCGGAAATAGGGTTTAATATTGGCCCATAATGTGAAGAAGGCCAGCAATCCCAGCAAGGTGGATAAGACGGTAATTACAAACGGAAGGCAGCAATGTGGCTTTGTGAAAGCAATGATCCCTCGCCACCCTTCTTGTTCCACCGGCTCGGACATCCGCAATTCCTCCCAGATACTGTTATCGGCACCACAACGCTCGCATTTATGTCCCCCTTCCTTGCAACGTTGCATTGCCTCATCACAGCGCCGCTTCGTTTCCTTGTAGCGTTGTTTCGCCTGCGTGCAGCGCCACGTTGCCTCTCTATAACGATGCTTCGCCTCTTGGTAGCGCTGCTTCGCCACCTCATAGCGTTGCTTGGCTCTCTGGCAGCGTTGCCTCGCTATATCGGAGAGCATCCGCCTCACTGATGAGACAATCTTGCAATACAGTCCTGTCTCTCCACATCGTTGTTCCGCCTGTTTGGAGAAGTGTTTAAATTTCCTGCAGTGTTGCCTCATCAACTCATAGTATCGTCTTGCTTTCCTGTAGATCCGTATTTCTTCCTCGCGGCGTAATTTGACCTCCCGGCAATGACCCTCTACTTTCTTGAGTAGCCGCTCGGCCTCTTCGCGGAGTTGCTGAGCCCCCTTGCAACTTCGATCTGCCTTGTAGTATCCCCTGCAAACGATACACTCGGGCATGCTCCGTCCCCCACATCGAGGCTATCAAGTCATCGGCACTGATTTAAGCATATCACAAATTTATCCCAAGTGCAAATGCCTGTGCAGTCAGTTAAGCAGCAACCACTGAATTTGTGGCCTTTGGTGGCCGATGTTATAATACTCTCGACCGTCCGGTTCTGCAACCCACCTCTAGGAGCAGCCATGTCTCCGTGGACGCCATCCGAGCAACAACCGGGTATCGTATCCGCCGAGCCCTGGTGGAGGCACCACGGCTTCACGGAGAATCCCTTCGCGCTGCGGGAGGCCGGGCGGGAACCGCGCCTCTCCGAGTACTTCGTGCACGGGCCGGATTACGACGCGATCAAGGGCTCTCCCGACGATCCCCAAACGGCCATCGTCTTCGCCGCCCGGGGCTGCGGTAAGAGTGCCTACCGTCGCATGATCCAGACCTCTTGCCGACCCGACGATGATGAGAGCCCTGTCCTGGCCGTCCCCTATACGGATTTCACGGATGTCCTGAGCGCCGCCCGTAGCCCTGCAGATGTCACCATGGAGATGCACGTTGAGACACTCTTGGGCTCGGCGGCCGTCACATTGCTGCGGGAGTTACTGCGCCGCCCCGCCTCCTTCGATTATTTGCCCTTTGAGAGCCGTGCGTTCTTCAAATGGCTCACTCATACTTATGCCCCTCGCATCCTGCGTCCCCTCAATCTGATCGAGGAACTGAAGGCGGTAGGAGAATGCCTGAAGATCGAGGAGCGGACGATGCGGGATGCTACACGCTCGCACGAGCGATTCCTGGAATGGCTCGAACGTCTCTCAATGGATGGAAACCGATGGGCTCGCCTGCTCCTGAACATCCTGCGCACTCAGCCCGTTCCCCCACCGGACAGGGTAATGCGCAACCCGGCCGCGCTGGTGCGGGAGTTCGTGGACCTGGCACGTCAGAGCGGGCTGCAAGGAGTCTATTTCCTCGTTGACGGCCTGGACGAAGTGAGACCGACCGTCTCCGACCCCACCGCCGTGGCCGACCTGGTGGCCCCGCTGCTGGCGGAACTCCCCTTGCTGGAGTTGCCACACGCTGCTTTCAAGTTTTTCTTGCCGGCCAAGGCGATGGCGGCGCTGCGCGTGCGGCGCGAGGTTCGATTGGATCGCTTTCCCCCCCACCGTCTCACCTGGCGCGACGCCGACCTGGCGCAGATGCTCCGACTGCGACTGATGGCCTTCAACGAGCGCGGGATAGACAGCCTGGGGGCCATCTCGGATGAGGACATCGCAGGCCGCATTGACCGGGACATAGTCGAGATGGCCTATGGCTCACCGCGCCGACTTCTGATTCTGGGAGATGCACTGTTCGCGGCCCACGCCACCCGGCCAGGAGCCGGATTGTTGCTGAATCGGCAGGACTGGGAGGAGGCTTGCCGGAACTTTGAGCGCATCTTCGGCCCGCTGGTGCCGCCACTGCGCGTGGACCGGGAGAGAGGCAAGGTCTTCATCGGCGATGAAGAAGTTCCCGCCCGTTTATCCCCAACGGAGTTCAGGCTGCTGGAGTTCCTGTACCAGGCCGGCGGACGGCTGTGCAGCCGGGATGAGATCTCTTTCGCTCTGCGACCGCATCCTGATGAGGTCATCAGCGACGAGGCGTTCGATTCCCTCATCCTCCGCCTGCGCCGCAAGATCGAACGCCATCCCAGTCGTCCTGTGTACCTGATCACCGAGCGGGGAAGGGGCTATCGGCTGGAGAATATCGGCTGATGCAAGGAGGAGCGAGAATGGCCAACCCTGCTTTCACTTCCGAAGTTCTCCCCAGGCCTCCCTCCCGACTGTCACCCTGGTTAGGCGTCCTCGTCGTTGTCGTGTCTCTTGTTGCCGCACTGACCATACTGCTGGGCCTTGGATACTTGTTGTGGCAGGTTTTCGTAACTCCATATCGTCAGATTTTAGTCACTGATGTTGCCCCCCTTGGTCCCACCATTGGTGGTTGCCAACCCCAAATCCAAATCGAACACCCGGCCTGGCTGAGCCTGGATGATCGGGGTGCGCAGCCGGCTAAATACGTTCTGCTTACGCTAAACTGCATGGGGACACTTTCACAGACCGTTCCGATCACTTTTGAAATCGAGGCCGACCGACCGGGCTGGATACGTCTCCTGAATGCTGAGGGGGGGAATGCCCGACGTACCCTGGTGGCTCAGGTCTCCCCTGATGGTCTGGACAGTATATACCTCTATCCGGAGTGTGTTAATCAACCGGCCATGCGATCCCTGCCTCTCACCTTTACTGTGTCTACTATCCCAGCGAACAAACCCTCCGTCTCTTTCACTATTGGACTGGAATCTCAAGCGCGGACCTTCATGCGCCATGTAATCACCGGCGCGTTGGGACCGCTTTCGGTCGGTCAATTGACTCTGCTGGGTTCGCTGGTAACCATTCTCCTGGGCTGGCTGAGGGCATGGAATGAGAAGCAACGGAAGTTTGGTGAGTTGTACACAGAAATGCAGAGCCGGCAGGGTGATACAGCCGCCCTGCGGGAATTGTACCCTCGTTATCGTGAACTCCAGGGGGTTTTCCCTTTCCACACAGCACCTATCGTCCGACATCGTGCCATCGAACTGTTGATGCGCAATGTTGAGGCCGGTGAATGCCTGCGTAGGGCAATCGCCGGCCTGGCAGACGGCGACCTGAAAAGAGCACAAGAGTATTGTCACACTTTGTCCAAGTGGGATCCCACACACTGGGCTATCCTAGTTCTGGAATGTCTTGTCAATCTGCTGCAGGAAAAACACGGCCCGGATTCAACGACCGAATTTGAGCCCCAGGAATGCCTAGAGCGATTGCGTGAAGGGTGGAGAAAGGCGGATGACCTACCTCGGCTGCGTCGTCAGATGGTCAGAGGGCTATCCTGCACCCATCTCCCCGACGCCCGCAAGTTTCTGGAAACGGTGGACGATTCGGATCAGAATGTGCGTATCGAGATTGCCTGGGCCCTGTCCGGGCAAGAGCGCCCACTGCATCTGGATCAGCGCTTGCAGCGGCTGATCGCAGCCCCACTGGACGAGTGGCTTCAATTTCAGGAGGTGCATGACCCCTTCGGAACGGCTGTGGCCGAAAGCGCCGACCCTGCTGCCGAACCCCTCATCTGGGAGCATCCCCTGTACGAGCAACTGTACCCGCCGGCGGCCACGATTGTGCTCGCCCCCGGTGGAGGCGGCAAGACCACGGCCCGTTTGGCGCTCAAGCGGCGCTTCTGGGGCACTTCCTCCGCCGTTTTCGTGCTGGAGTACACCGACTTCCACCGTCTGGTCGCTCACCCCGAACGCATATCCGCCTATCGCCATGTGGCGGAAATCCTCTGTTGTGCTGCCCGGGCGGTAGCGACACTTTTGATTGATGATCCTGAAAGGTTGGATGCCGTTCAGGACCCCTATGCCCGACGGTTGATCCATAGTCTGTTGACCAACCATCTCTTCGCCCCCCATCTCGTCGAGCAACTGAAAGCCACTTTGGAAGAAAAGGTGCCATCGCCGGATGGTAAGCCGTCCAACCTCCTGTCCGGACGGTCGCCGGGCGACATTATGCGCGATGTGGTGACCATCGTGCAGGCGCTTGGTTTCGATGAGCTGTACCGCCTGGTGGACGGATTGAACAACCTGCCGGAGACACGGAATCTTGATGTGGCCGAGGCGCTGCTGAGGCATCTAGTGAACGATTCCGCTTTTCTGGACGTACCGCACCTGCGGGTCAAACTCTT
>Ga0116200_10000672_pt1 | contig 11897 bp, 2 predicted proteins | sample Mar14436cmmetaG_FD_94478 | JGI IMG/M metagenome (GOLD analysis project Ga0116200, IMG submission 94478) | Marine hydrothermal vent microbial communities from Guaymas Basin, Gulf of California to study Microbial Dark Matter (Phase II) - Marker... ... | reverse complement strand
CGCTGCCCTAAGGATGAAGCCAGATATCGTGGCCCCAGGTGAGAACATAATCACGCTATACTACGACTGGCGCTCAGTTGATTACTACTACTGGGTGGTCTCTGGCACTAGCATGGCTGGTGCCTTTGCAGCTGGTGCAGTTGCCCTACTGCTAGATGCCTACCCAGGCCTAAGGCCATCCAGCGTTAAGATGGCCCTCATAGAGGGCGCTGAGAAGCTAACTGACCCATTCACCAATGAGCCATATGATTACCACGCTATGGGTGCTGGTCGCCTGAATGTCTACAGTGCCTACACCTACCTAGCTGATGTCGTGCCAGCTGGCAAGGATAGCGAGATAGGGGCTATGAGGCTAACTAAGTACGCAGAGGCCCCTGCCTGGGAGTACTGGACGCCATACTTCAGCAACGTAAGCATACTGGTTGAGGATAGGATATGCAATTACGCTAAGTTCAGCAACTACCTAGATGAGCTAAGGGACCTAGGCGTCAACATAGAGTACGCTAGCTCAGTGCTACCAAGGCCTGGCGTAGGCGAGTACCACGAGGAGCCCATAGGCCCGTACTACCGATCTGGTAGTGGCTCAATCACCATAACGGCACCAGCTGGTGCTGAGGGCGTGATGCTGCACTTCTACACTGTATACTGGCCATACTACTCATACAGCTTCCGCATCCGTGTCTACGATGAGTACGGCAACTACATACAGTTCATCAGCCCATCTGTGATGACTGGCAGGCGTGTGTACACGGGCATCTGGACCTTCCTAGCTATGGGCCGTGAGATACGGCTAGACTACTACATGAGCTATGGCTACTTCATAGTAGACGCCCTAGTTTGGGTCAAGGGCCTTGAGGAGGTAGATATACCTGACGTGGAGACGCCTCACCCGTACCCAGGTGGGCACCTCGTCTATGAGGTGCTAGCTCCACCTGGTACCTCAGCCTTCAGCATACACTTCACACGCATACAGCTTGAGTGGCCCCTGTGGGACGTGATAGGCATCTACGATAAGGACTGGAACCGCATAACCGATGGCTTCACTGGCGATTGGTACCACAACTTCTACGATGTCTGGAGCCCGATGATACCTGGCGATAGGGCCTACGTGGTCCTCGATGCTGACCCCGTGCTCAACCAGTATGGCTTCCACATAGATAGGATAGCCGTATACAAGGAGCCATATCCAGGCAAGATATACCGTGATGCCATGCTGCCACCCATTGAGACGCCTCACCCATACCCAGATGACTGGACTGGCGCACCAGTCCACTACGTGGTGGAGAGCTCCCACCCATACGTGCCAAATGAGTCCAACAAGACGGTCGTGTACGCCCCAGGTGGCATACGTGTGCAGTTCCTCTTTGAGTCCATTGACCTAGATGCTGATGCAACGCTGAGGATAATCAACCTGTACTACCCAAGCGAGGTATGGGAGTTCACTGGCGATGGCACTAACGTCTGGACCGATTGGTTCAGCCTGAACGCAAGTGGCTATGCTGAGTTCAGCATAATGATCATAGACCCAGATAACACTAACACTGAGAATGCCTGGGGCTACAAGATAACTAGCTACAGGACCGAGGGTGGCCTAATCTGGGGCCCAGTGCTCTGGTACGAGGAGGACAGGGACATAACCCGCCTGCACTTCGCCTACACCAACCTAGACTGTGGCGACTGGATCCACGTGTACGATGCCTACGGCAATGAGTGGTGGTGGGGTGGCAACGCTACCGACGTCTGGACCGATTGGCTCCAGGGCGAGAGGGTATGGATTGAGATAGTAAGCAAGGACACCGACACGAAGGGCAAGGATGGCTTCATCATAGACATGTATGAATCACGCTACACCCGCACCAGCATGGACCTGCTAAAGCACTACGAGGGCTACTACATGCTTGAGCCCTACTACATGGAGACCACGCTTGAGGAGCCAATCTGGGTGGAGTCAGACCACCCATACGCTAACAACTTCGAGGGCTGGTGGACCATTGAGGAGCCAGGCGCAGTTGCCATAAGCCTGTACTTCGAGGTGCTCAAGCTAGCTGATGTAGATTGCCTAGAGCTCTACGATGAGCACATGAACTTAGTCTACCGCTACACTGGCTCAATTGATGCCTCTGGTAGCTGGTCCCCATGGATAAGTGGCGACCTCGTCTACCTACACCTGGTGAGCGATGATAGGGACGTTGACTTCGGCTTCCTCATAACTGCCATACGCTACAAGGCAACTTACAACCCAGATGTAATCAACACGCACGACCTGCTTGGCTATGTGGCCACTTACGGTGGCCACGTGCTGCTCACTGGCGAGGACGAGCGCATGATACCCAACCAGGACTACTACGGCACTCCATATGGCTACAACTACTACGTAATGCCCTTCGGCATGGAGTGGATGGACCTAGCTGCTGGTGGTGGCTCAACCAACTTCATAACCCACCCGATAACCCGTGGCGTAGACATAATAGGCTTCATGAACCCACACGGCAGCATAGTACCAGGTGATAACACCGTAATATCCTATGACCCATACTTCCCATCCATAGTGCTTAACACGTCCGCTACTGGCGGTGCCTTCCTCGTGATGTCAGATGACGATACCCTCAACAACGACTGGCTGTACTGGCAGCCCTGGCCTAAGAGGAGGCCAGGCTACATGCCAAACCTCCGCCTTGGCCTCAACATCATGGCTTGGTTCGGTGGCTGGGATACTGGCGTATTTGATGAGATAGAGGTCGTACCTCGCCATGCCATTGGCTTCAGCGCTTCATACAACATCTGGACCTACAACGGCACTGCCTTTGATATAGACGTTGATGTAGCTAACTTCGGCAACTACACGGAGGAGGTATGGACCTACATAGAGTGGTCCGAGGACCTAACCTACGTAGCACCTGGTAGGCACTCACTTGTCGTAGAGGCAATATCACCAACTCCAACCGACCTGATAACTGGCGAACTCACCTCCAAGGAGGTAGCATGGTTCTTCGAGAGCCCACACCCATACTACGATGGCTGGTACGAGGACGTAAGGTTCTACACCTGCGGCATGATGAGGCGCTACCACTTCGCCAACATAACGCTGGAGCCTGGTGATGTGCTAATAGTCTACGATGTAAACAGGCCAGAGTTCACGTGGACCTTCAGCGGTAGCACTACGGATAAGTGGTCCATCTGGTTCCCAGATGGACCAGGTGGTGGCACGCAGCGCTTCATGATAGTTGATGATGGCGATGGCATAGTGGCCTTCGGCTTCATCGTGGACAAGATAGAGATAGCCATACACTCACCACACCCATACCCATTCTGGGAGTTCGTGTCCTACCCAATAAGCAGCGGCCCATACACTGACCCAGGTAGTTACCACGCACAGGCCTGGACCAGCGGTACCATAACCATCTACACGGAGGGCCTACCAATACGCTTCCACATAGTGAAGCTAGGCCTAGACCCAGGCTACGGTGATTGGCTTGAGATAGTAGATGGCGTTACTGGCGACCACTACGAGATATGGGTCAACGTAACGGATGGCTGGACCCCATGGCTACAGCCAAACGCGGATGGCTACGTGATAGTAACGTTCACCATCTATGTGGATGGCGATGGCCAGGGTGGCGATGGCCTCTACATAAATGGCTACCAGATACCAAAGCGTGGAGCTGGCAGCTGGCACAGCATGGCGCCAATAGCCTCACCAAGCCCATACCCAGACTGGGGCACGCCTGAGGTGGTCTGGGAGTTCACGGGCTGGTGGTTCACGATGGGCTGGCCAATGAAGTTCCACATCGCTTACCTCGGCTTGGAGCCTGGCGATGTCTTCCAGGTTGAGAACCTCTACACGGGCGAGGTCTGGAACTACACCTACGACGACATAGGTGGCTACAAGGAGAACTTCTACCTGCCCTGGCTGAGGGCCGACCCAGAGGATGGCTACGTGAAGGTTGCCTTCCGCATCATAGTAGATGGCGATGACAATGGCGCTGAGGGCGTGTACATAGATGGCTATGAGTACCCAGACCCAGAGGACGCCGTGTGGTACTACTGGTTCTACCCATGCATGCCAGACCCATCACACTACATAAGGCTCCACATAAACAAGCTAGAGCTAGATGAGGGCGATAGGCTTGAGATACTCATCCACGCTCCAAAGATGGTCTGCACCTGCTGTGGCTGCAGGGTCTACTACTACAACTGGATAAACTACACCATAACTGAGAACCTAACTGACTTCTGGACCCCATGGTTCCCATGCCCATACGGTGCCATGCTCATAAAGATAATAAACGATGGCGATACCAAGTCCAAGTGGGGCCTCTACATAGATGGCTACCAGACTGGCATACCAGATGCCGTTGCCCTTGGTGCTACCGTTGAGCCTGGCGAGACCTGGGAGGGCAAGTTCACGCTCAAGCCAATAAGCGGTAAGTTCATAAACGAGGGCGAGTTCACCATCCACTACCTCTGGAAGGTAACGCCTGACATTGAGACACCCTGGTGCGACCCAATGGCCCTCTTCGACTGGTGGCTCAAGGAGGTCGAGTCCATAACTGGCACCTACTACATAACCTGCAAGGACGAGAGGGTTGGTAAGGATCCAAACATAAGCCTAAGCCTACCACCTGAGATATACAGCTACCAGGCACCAGTGCTAGCTGCCTCACCAGGTGATGTAAAGCTAGTGAACGTAACGTTCATAACCAGCCGTGATATGACCAAGGGCACTGCTAGGATAACTGGCCCAATAAGTGAGCTAGCTGACTTCTGGGTCGTAACGTACGACCCAACCACTGGTGCGCTCTACATGGTCAACATGGGAGATGAAACTGACTTCGAGCTAGAGGACATATCAGTCCCATTCCACCAGTACCTAGGGCCATGGTGGCCACCTGAGTGGAGAGGGTGGAGCATTGAGACGGTACTGCCAAACACTGGCCACGGCTTCGTGTTCATGGCCATACTAATCGACCTAGAGACAGAGCCAGGCACCTATGAGGGTGCCGTAGAGTTCTACGATGGTACCACGCTGGTTGAGGAGGTACCGATAAGCATAGAGGTAGTACCACCAATGGCTGGCCGTGTGCTCTACGATGACCTAGACATCTACATGGTGCCCGAGGGCTACCTGACCTACCAGCCTCCATGGCCAGGCTGGGAGTGGCACCCATTCCCACGCTACCTGTGGTGCAACTACTTCGACTTCTGGCGCTATGTAACTGAGAGGCGCTTCGACCTCGATACGTTGAGCATCATAAAGGCCATATTCCAGGAGACGGACTTCGTGGACAACTACGTCGAGTGGCCACCTGGCAGCGGCAAGCACATAAGCGATTACCCACCATACGAGAGGGCGCAGAAGTACTACGAGTTCCTAGATTGGTTCTTCAGCCAGTACAACGCCATCCTAGAGCCAGCCCACTACAGCCTCTGGTGGGACAACGTGATATTCTACCGTGAGATAGAGGGCGCTGAGAACCTCGTGGTGGCCTATACGGTTGAGAGGGCCATAAGGGTGGCCATGAAGGGTGGGGCTGGCCTGCTCGTAATGGGCGAGCACGGCTACCGTGAGTGGTACTGGCTGGGCAGCCTCATAGGCACTGCTGAGGACACCACGGTCGTGGACCGCATGAACAGCCTACTGGAGCTAGTGGGCTCCGACCTCAGGATTGGCTACACGCCAGTGCCTGGTGAGTGGGCTGGCGATTGGGCCTACATGGTGAACGTAACTAAGGACTGGATGGTCGACCACCCGATAACCCGTGGCGTAAGCCACTTCACCATGGCTGCCTGGGAGGCAGCTGGCTTCATGACCATCGTTGAGCACCACACCTACGTGTTCGTAGGCGTCCCACACCTAGAACAGCTGTACTGGGTAGAGGTAACTGGCCAGCAGGCCATCAGCATTGAGAGCCCACACCCATACCCAGACAACTACGATAACACGTGGGTAGTAAGCTGGCCTGGTGCTGAGATGATACGTATACACTTTGACCGCATACAGGTTGAGTCTGGCTTCGACTTCCTGTACATCTACGATAGCAGGGGCAACCTGGTAGCCGTCTACTCAGGCTCCTACTACGATGTCTGGACGCCATGGATAGAGGGCGATACTGCCTACATACGCCTGGTAAGCGACTACAGCATCCACTACTGGGGCTTCAGGGCTGATGCTATGCAGTGTGGTGAGCCACATGGCACGCCAATTGAGAGCCCACACCCATACCCACCAAATGCCCACCTAGTCTACACGGTGAGCGAGCCAGGTGCCTACAAGATAAGGCTCCACTTCTACAGGTGGAGCCTAGAGGACAACTACCTAGATGCCATATACGTCTACGATGAGAACTGGACGCTAATAGACTGGTTCAACCCAGCTCACCACGGCGCTAGTGGCGAAGACCTCTGGACTGAGTGGGTGCCTGGCGATACTGCCTACGTGGTACTGGTCAGCGACTCCGTGGAGGCCCCAGAAGCCGAGTGGGGCTTCCTCATAGATGCCTATGAGTACTGCACTGCCGATGGCGCCTACCCAATTGCCTACGCCCTTAACCCATACACTGATAGGGCTGGGCCAGTGATAGCAGTTGATGACACGCTACCAGACTACCCAGATGCCGTTGCCGTGGTAATAGGCGACCACCAGCAGTTTAGCAACTACTTCTTCAGCCACTGGATACCCGTCCTATTCAGGTACGATAGCGTGAGGCGCCTAGAGTACTGCCGCTGGGATGTGCCAGACCTAGCTATCGCACTGCTGGTGTACGCTACTGGCTTCTGGCGCAAGGTAGCTGGCCCAGTTGAGGGTGGTAGCTGGCGTGATTGGGTAGTAAACAACATGACGCTAGTTGAGCAGTTCATCAGCGCTGGCGAGGCCCTTGGCATAGACATGAGCGCTGCTAGGTCCAAGCTAGACCTAGCTGAGGCCGAGCTTGAGGCTGGTGATGCCATACTAGAGGAGCTTGGCTGCGTAGGCGCTCCAGAGGCCTGGGAGCACTACGTGAAGGCCCTTGAGTACATAAGCGATGCCTTTGAGCTAGCCGTTGATGCTGCCTACGATGCTGCTACTGGCCTCAAGGCAGATTACGAGGCCCGCCACGATGAGGTAGTAGCCTACATAGATGAGGTAGCTGCCCGCGGCATTGACGTAAGCGCTGCCTACGACTACCTAGCTGACTCAGAGCGCAAGAAGAGCGAGGGCGATAGGTTCCTTGAGGCCTGGGATCCAGAGAAGCCAGAGACAGCTCCAGCCCTGCTAAACGCTACTAAGTGCTACAAGGAGGCCCTAAGCCTCCTAGATGCAGCTGAGTCAGCTGCTAAGGATGCTGCTAAGGCCGAGGCCGATGTCTGGATAGCTGAGGCCGAGGATGCCATTGCAGAGGCCAAGGCCACTCCATACGCACCAGCCGATAAGATAGCTGAGGCTGAGTCCAAGCTAGATGAGGCAAGGGCTGCCTACGATGCTGAGGACTACCTAACGGCCATTGATAAGGCCAAGGAGGCCAAGAGCCTAGCTGAGGAGGCCATTGAGGCTGGCCACGAGGAGGCTAGGAGGGCTGCTGAGAGGACCACCTGGATCTACATAGGGGCCGGGGTTGCCGTCGTAGCTGCCATAGCCATCATAGGTGCTGCCATCTGGCTGAGGAGACGTTAGGCACCAAAGCCTTTTAACCCCCTCCTTTTTATTTGTCTTGAACATAGAGGGGAGGTAGCTTGCTAAACGTACTACTGCCCATAGCGCTCGCCCCACCCCTGGCAAAGGGGCTTAAGCTCCCTGGCCTCTCTAGGAGGGGCAAGCTAATTGCCCTAGCCCTAGCTGTAGCCATACCTGCTATCTGCCTAGCTGCCTTCTTCTCCTACCTAGTGGGCTCCGTCCAAGTATACGGGCAAGTTGAGGACGTAGAGCTCCTCGGCGTTGAGGGAGGCCAGCTCCACCTGAGGGCCAAGGCCCTAGTGTCATCTAACACGCCCGTGGGCGTTGATGTAACAGACGTGGGCATGAGGCTCTTCTGGGGCGATTACGAGCTTGGTGAAGCTAGCCTAGTGGGCGACCTCGTGAGGCTTGAGCCAGGTCGGGCTACGAGGGTGGAGCTTGATGTACGCATATGGGGCCTTGAGGCCCTAGGTGGCCTCCTCTCAGAGGGCCTCGCTAGCGGTAAGGCCGTGGTTAGAGCAGAGGCATCTGGCACCGTTAGGGCCTCCTTCATCAGCTTCTGGGTGCAGAGGGCACTTGAGGTTGAAGTACCAATCCCAAAGCTAAGCGAGCACATCAAGGTGCTTGAGCTAGCCCTAACTGGAGGCCACCGTGCAAATGCTACTGTCTCCTTTAGGAACCCATATGATATCATGTTTGAGGTATGCTCCCTTGACCTAACGCTAAGCCAAGGTGGCCAGGTGGTTGGCCATGCTGTGCTTGCTGAGCCAGTGGTCATTAGGCCAGGCTGTGAGGTAGGCCTAGTGCTCAACATATCTATTACGCCTGGATCTGCTCAGCTCATAGCAGATGCCCTAACCGATGATTGGTGCCTCAGTGGCCAGGTTAGCGGTAGGGCTGAGCTCTCGGTTAGCTCCCTGAGGCTAGGCGTAGAGCTATCCAACATAGGGTTTGACCTTGAGGCTGAGCCAGGGCTAGATGCAAGGCCACTGGAGGTTGAGGTAGTTAATGGCGATAGGTTTGCCACGAGCGTCTTAGTGAACGCTAGCCTAGGCCCAATTAAGGGGCCAATCCACATTTCATCTGGTACCCTAGAGGCCTACGTTGGGAGCGAGTTCCTAGGCACGCTATACCTCAACGACCAGGACATAGAGCTAGGCGAGCAGTGCTTGATAACGGCCATTCTTGATCCAGCTCTACCTGGGGCTCAGGCCCTCATCCAGGAGGTCCTCAGGAGCGGTGTAGCTGAGCTATTGGTCGGTAATGCATCTCTTGACCTACTCGTGATGGGTGAGGAAGTCCACGTGCTCGTAGGGCGCTCCTTCAGTTCCCTTGCTGAGTTCAGCCTTAGCTATGAACTTAGCATAAGCCAGGTCCTAAGCCTCGTGCCAGAGAGGCCAGGCAATGTATTCATAGTAGATGCTGAAGTACACGTATCAGTTGTAAGCCCAGTTTTAAGCCCAGTGGAGGTTGAGGCCCTATCGTTTGATGTCTTCTCACCAGATGAGCGCTTCTTAGGTACTGGCTCCCTTGAGGAGCCAATAGAGCTACCAACTGGGAATGGCGATTTCTACGTTGAGGCCACCACGAGGCTTGAGCTAACTAGGGATGGCGTGCAGTGGCTAGCAGAGCAGCTGGTGGCTGAGGGCTCCATCTCACTAGTCCTAGGGGATGTAGTAGCGATCGTGGGGCTTGGGCCACTAGATGTAGAGCTAGGCCTTGAGGAGTTCTCCTACTCCTACGAGCCAGGGGAGATTGAATTTGAGGTAGAGGATGTGGATCTAGTAAGCGTTAGCTTTGAGCCACCCAGCGTCATATTTGATGTAGAGGTCTCCATATACAACCCACTTGACTTCTCCGTGAACCTAACGCATGGCCCACATGGTGAGCCAGCCCTATCATTTGAGCTCTGGTGTAGGAAGCACAATAAGTACCTTGGGACGGGGGCCTTTGATAGTGAAGTTACGCTTGAGGCAAAGCAGAGCACCTTGATAGTAGTGAGGGTTGCGCTAACGCCAAGTGGTGCTGCCCACGTGCTCAAGCCCGAGCCCCTAGGTGGCCACTACGATCCTATATCAAATAGGATAAAGCTCCTAGCTGACCTTAGGGATGGCAGGGCCTACGTGGCCATATATGATGTAGTAGTTAGCGTGTCATTTAACGTATCTGGCATCTACATAAATGAGCCACTACCAGCTGGGGCAGCTGCCTACTCAGTAAACACGGGTCTTCAGGAAGTCAGCCATCTCCATGAGGGCCTTCCTTGCCTCTGGCCTCCCAAGCCCCTCAATGGTCCTCTTGGCTTCCTCCGTGAGCTCCTCAACTAACCGCCTTGCCTCATCAAGGGAGCCTGCCTCCACGAGCATGGCCCTTATCTCCTCAAGCTCCTCCTTGCTTATGTCCCCTGGATCCCCTAGGAGCTCTAGCAGCCTCTCCCTCACGTGCTTAGGCCCCTTCTCAAGGGCATGGACTATTAGGAAGTTTCTCCTCCCCTTTAGGACATCGGCTACGGGCTTGCCTACTACCTCCTCTGAGCCAAATACGCCAAGTATATCATCCTGTATCTGGAATGCTATGCCTATTAGGAGGCCATACCTAGAGAGGGCCTCCATCTCCTCCTCACTGCCACCGCCGAGGAGGGCACCTAGCATTAGGCCAACCCTAAAGGCCTCAGCTGTCTTCAGCTCTATCATCCTGAAGTACTCGGAGAGGCCTACGTCTACCCTACTGCCCATGAGCACATCCATGGCCTCCCCCTCATCAACTGCAACGCTTGACTCAGTTGATATCTTAAGGGCCCTTACGATCCTATCAAGTGGGACGCCCCTATCGGCTGTTAGGGCTAGCATCTGGAAGGCCTTGAATATAAGTAGGTCGCCAGCTAGTATGGCTATTGGCGTTCCGAACTTCACGTGGACAGCTGGAACTCCCCTTCGGACCTCATCCTCATCTATTATATCATCATGTATGAGGCTTGCTACATGGCCGAACTCAGCTCCAGCAGCAGCTAGGACTAGCTTCTCAGGATCCCCACCTACGAACTCGCAGGCTAGCAGGAAGAGCACGGGCCTAACGAGCTTACCACCAGCCTCAATTAGGTGCCTAGCAGCCTTGAAGAGCACGGAATCACTCTCGCTTAGGACATCAAACATGGCCTTCCTAACCATCTCCCTATATCGCATGGCCTTCTCGTACAGCGTCTTAAATCGCTCCCTTAGGTCCTTCTTGAGGAGCTCAGCAACCTGCACTTGCCACCACCTCCTGGACCAGGGAGCCGAAGATCTCAGCACATAGGTCTGGGTCCTTGCTTAGCAGGTCAAGCACGAATGGCCCTATATCTGGTCCATCAATTACCATAACTCCCTTCTCTACATCAAGTAGCCTTAGGACCCTATCTATCTTATCATCTGGTAAGACCTCAAAGGCCTTCCTAGCAAGTAGCCCAACTTCTATTACTGGCCCCCACCGCTCCTTGAACCGCTCCTCGTACTCCCTCAGCCTGCTTGCACTTACATCCCCTTCTTGAATGGCCTTTGCAGCTACCTCACCAGCTATGAAGCCCGCCGTCATGGCTGGATGAATGCCCTCGCCAGTTATGGGCACGACCTGGCCAGCTGCATCACCACATAGCATGGCCCCATCTACTACGAGTGGCTCCCTTAGGCCACCTATGGGCACTAGGGCTGCCTTTGCCTCCCTTACCCTAGCGTTCTTAAGCTCTTCATCGTTCCTTATGAACTTCTCTAGGTAGGGCTTTGCAGCACAGCCCCTAACGCCTAAGCCTACGTTAGCAGAGCTAGGCCCCCTTGGGAAGACCCAGAGGTAGCCAAGCGGAGCCCACCTACGGCCTACGTACGCCCTTGCCATATCTGGCTCAGATATTGAGCAGCCATCAAGCACGTACTGGAGGCATGGTATTACTTCCTGGGGGCCAAGGCCAAATAGCTTCTTAGCAGTTATTGACCAGTAGCCATCACAACCTATGACCAAGCTACAGCTAACCTCAACTACATCGCTGCCACGCTTAATCACGACGGCCTTTGGCCTACCGCCCTCCATCTTAAAGGCAATTGCCTTAGAGCTAAACCAAGCATTAGCTCCAGCCTCAAGGGCACCACTTAATACGTGCTCTAGGAAGGCCCTCTTATCTACTATGTAGCCTCCTCCCCTCCCCCTGAACTTCTCGTACTTTATTTCATCTGCTAGGACACGGAGGACAGCTCCCTTAGGCCCAAATATATATGCT
>Ga0116200_10000671_pt1 | contig 11897 bp, 12 predicted proteins | sample Mar14436cmmetaG_FD_94478 | JGI IMG/M metagenome (GOLD analysis project Ga0116200, IMG submission 94478) | Marine hydrothermal vent microbial communities from Guaymas Basin, Gulf of California to study Microbial Dark Matter (Phase II) - Marker... ... | reverse complement strand
GTCGAACACTGCGGCACGGGCGCCGCTTCTTCCGGCGTAAATGGCAGCAGCATAGCCAGCCGCACCGGCCCCCACGATGGCAATCTCATAATCGTACTTCATGGGGGTAAAAAGAATCGGGTATTTATAATTTTAAATGGAAGCGGTCATGTTGCTGCTGTTTTCATCAGTTCAGCCGCACCTCCCGTTCTTCTGTCTCCTCCTTAACCACTGCCCATATTTTGTCACTGGGAATTACCTCTATTTTCTCACAGTGGCACACCAGTCGTATGCCAAATGCCACATCCTCATTTCCATACACCGTTATTTCCTTCACCGGCATGGCATCCATTATCTTTCTGCCGAGCTCCATGCCAGCCTTCACATGCTCATTGAACACCTCTCTATTTTTTGCACTGTGATACACATCAAGAAACATCTCTTCCCGGGTATCTCTCAACGTGGGGCGTCCAATGCGTGCCTCTTCCAGTATCGAAAAATCGATATCGTGGGTGATGGTATCTTCCTTAAAGTAGGCTGCCTTTGCGATGAGTTCTCCCTTGGGGGTGTAGCTCTGGCATCCTCCCCAGAAGGTGAGACCCTGCTGTTCCCCCACCAGATTCGCATATGACATGAACACAGTGTTCTCTATGGCCCGTGCGGGGAGTACCTGCTCGAAGTATACCCGGGTGACGGAGGGTGAGGCGGAGATGCACACCACAAGGTCGGCACCCTTCAATGCCATTCCCTTTACCAGCTCCGGGAAGAAGAGGTCGTAGCATATGCACAGCCCGATGGTGCCGTGTGGCGTGTGGAATATCGGCATGCTGTTCCCCGGGGTGTAAAAGAAGCGTTCTTCAAAGGGGCCAAAATTTGCCAGGAAATTTTTGTGGTAGATATCCACGGTGTCCGGTTGCACCAGCACCGCTGCATTGTACACGATACCCTTCCTCTGTTCAAGGGGCATGCCAAAAATGATGGCACACTCTTTCTCCTTTGCCAGTTCCTGCATTTTCTGGAGCGACTCTCCGTCCTCCGGTTCGGCAAGGGAGAAAATCTCCTCCCGGCACACATAGCCGGTGAGCGACATTTCTCCGAATACATACAGATCTGCCTCCTCACCTGTCACAATTTTCTCCATCTTCTTGAGATTCTTTTTTTTGTTCCCTGTTTTCGGATTGACGTTTGCCAGGCAAATTTTCATCGGAAGAAATAAATTCGCCCGATTTATATCTTTGCATGCTCACTATCAATGCGGAGGAGACCGCCACCATCCTCACCAACTTCATTTCTGACTACACAAGCAATGCAGGCAGGAAGAGGGTGGTGATAGGACTCTCAGGAGGAATAGACTCATCGGTTGTGGCCACACTTGCGGTGAGGGCTCTCGGAAGGGAACACGTTCATACGCTCTTTCTTCCCGACATCTCCACACCTCTGGAAGATTTTGAACATGCACGGCTGATGGCAAAAACCCTTGACATCTCATATGATACCATTGATCTCTCCCCCATGATACACACCATCACAAACATCTGCGGGGAGATGGACGAGATATCCCTGGGAAACGTAAAGGCCCGTCTTCGCATGATGTTCCTGTACCAGGTGGCAAATACCTCAGATGCGCTGGTGTGCGGCACCTCCAATAAGACGGAGCTCCTCATCGGGTACTACACCAAGTATGGCGATGGGGGGAGTGACATACTTCCCATTGGCGATCTTTATAAAACACAGGTGTATCAGCTTGCAGAGTATCTTGAAATACCGGAGGAGATACGAACAAAACCGCCCACTGCGGGTCTGTGGAAGGGACAGACAGATGAGGATGAACTGGGCATATCATACGGGAAGCTGGACAGGATTCTGTACGGCATAGAGAGAAAAATGGAGGTGCCTCGTATAGCAGACACAGCAGAGGTTGAGGAAAAGGATGTGCTGCGCATCTATGAAATGGTGAGTACCACAGAACACAAGCGTCTTTTTCCCGTCATACCGAAGGTGGGATTCAGAACGGTGGGTATCGACTGGCGCTTTCCACTGAAGCTGTGAGCGAATTCACAGTTTTTCCTTCATCTCTTCGTATTTTTTATGTAAAATGGAGATTGCCTCCTTCAGTGCATCCTTGGCGCTCATGGAACCGTCGGTTTCATACTGCATGATAATCCTGTTCTCGTCCCCCTCCACTGTTATGGCCTCCTTTCTGCAGGCTTCCACACAGCTCTTGCACATTATACAGTTCTCACTGTGCTTCACCGAAAGCTTGTTTCTCTTGATTTCCAGTATGGACCGGGGGCATGCCTCCACACAGGCACCACACAGATTGCATTTTTCCTTATCCACTTTGATGAGTGGATAGTACTTGTATCCCACCCCGCAGGCAACCTGCCACTTTGCATGGGTTCTCCCCGTGCCGAGTTCCGCTGCCGCTTCCAGTATGAGACGCTGATCCTTCATCAATTTCACGATGGGGATGTTTTTGTCGACCACCGCCCACATGGGATCCTCGGGCCTCAGATCGCCTGAATAGACCACGCATTCACCTTCCTTGCTCAGGGTGTAATGGACCACACAACTGGGACATCCAGCACCGTTACAGGTGCATTCATCTCTGAAACTGAGCAGGTCCAGATGGGTGGGAAGCGGAATCAAACCGAGGCGGTGGGCAATAATCTCATCAAAAAGGGCGGAGGTGTTGTCATAGATGGTGACATCCTCTATGGCCAGTTTTGGAATATCGGATATCATGGTGCGCCGTATTGCGTTGATAAAATATGGTGTGGTATCTTCAAACAGTACCCGCGCACGGTCGTTTTGCAGTTCAAGAAATGTGATTTTCATACCCGTCTTCCTCTTCGTCCTCCCTTTTCCCGGCATCCGTCATGGGGCAAAGGAGTAACATCTTCTATTCTTCCTATTTTCAATCCCGCCCGGGCCAGTGCCCGTATGGCTGCCTGGGCGCCGGCTCCAGGGCTTTTGCTTCGCCCTCTGCCGATTCCCCTCACCTTTATGTGGATGTTTTCTATTCCTTTTTCCTTTATTTCTTCCGCCACCTTCTGTGCCGCAATCATTGCAGCGTATGGTGATGGCTCATCCTTGTCAGCTTTCACCACCATGCCGCCGGAGCACTTTGCCAACGTTTCCGCCCCGCTCACGTCGGTGACGGTGATGATGGTGTTGTTATGTGACGAAAATATATGCGCAACTGCCCATTTTACCATATTACTCTCCCTCCTTCTTTTCCACTGCTTCCTTTTCCCTCTCCGTATCTTCCTTCTTTGTCTCCTTCTCCTCTACAGGCTTCTCTTTCTTTTCCACTGCTTCCTTCTTTTCCCATCTCACTCTGGTAGCAGGGGGCCTTCTGCCCCTTCCCCCTTTCCTTCCGTAAGTTTCCTTTTCTTCCTCGCTTCTTTCGAAAAGTTCCCGTTCCTCTATCTTCGGACGCATCGGATGAAGCTCATCGTTTAACGGAGATGAATATGAGTAGGTGATGTTCTCCTCCTCGAACCGTTTCACCAGATAGGATGGCACCCGTACCTTTTTCCCGTTTATGGCAATGTGCCCGTGAATAATGAGCTGGCGTGCCTGTTTTGGTGTTTTTGCCAGCCCGTGCAGGTATACAAGCGTCTGGAGCCTCCTTCCAAGTATGGTTTCAATATTCAGCGCCAGCACGTCGTCAAGCGTCGAATTTTCGGGGAGCATGCCCAGCGTTGCCAGCCGCCGTAGCATTTTTTCTTTATCCCTTTCAGAGATTTCTTCGCCTTCCCGTGCGAGCAGCTGTCGTGCCTGCCCGCGCACCTTTCTCAACAATGTCTCGGTCTTCCATATCTCTGTCTTGTTTTTCAGTCCGTATTTATATAACATCTCCCGTTCCCTTTTTATTCGGTCACCCTGCCAGGGGTGTGAGGGTGTCTCGTATTTCTTTCTCGGTAGCCGTGGGTCTCCCATGGTATTATCCTCCTCTTCTCCTCACCACACCCACGGTGAGGCCCTTTCTTTTATTGCTCCGTGTTCTCTGTCCCCTCACCGGGAGTTTCTGCTCATGTCTGATACCCCGATAACTTCTTATTTTCCTCAATAAATTGATATCCTCTCTCAGGGTCAGCTCAATCTCGGTGCCGATGAGATGCAAATCTTTACCGGTGTAAAGGTCTTTATTCCGGTTTCTCAACCAGGTGGGCAGCCATTCGGTGATGGTTCCGATTGCCTCATCTAGTTTTTCAATGTCTGCATCGGATAGATTCCCTATTTTCTCTCTGCCATTCACACCGGTACGCTGGAGTATGGCATGTGCCACCATGAAGTTTATACCCTTCACTCTTGTGAGTGCGTATTTCGTCGGCCTGTGGCCGTCTATGTCGGTGGCTGCCAGTCGCACAATATACTTGAAATCTTCATTCTCTTCTGTCATAAGTGCCATAAAATACCATTTATATATTTAATATTTGCCCATTAAAAATCAAGGAAACAAACGGTGAGTATGAAGGCACAATATATGGGCACAGGTGATGCTTTATCATAGGGAGAAATAAATGTAGCCGCGGTGCACCTGCGCGCTTTTCTGTTCCCACATGAAACATTATAAATGAACTCTCCTTTATGTTCATGTTCCAGTGGTGGGTGTATGCACTGTTCACCATGCTGTTTTTCAGCATTACCAACTTTCTGCTTAAAGTTGCAGGACATTACGGAATGAACAGCATCATTGCTTCACTCATACTATGGCTCTCTGTTGGGTTTGTGGGTGTTATCTTCCTTGCATACTATTATGCCACCGGCACCTTTCCGGAAAACAAGGAAGCATTATCTCTCCCACTCCTTTTTGCTCCTGTGATTGCAGGCGTGTTTCTCGCACTGGGTATGTACTGCCTAAAACTTTCACTCACCACAGGTCCGGCGGGGCCGGCGGTGGCCATCAGCGCGGCCAATGCTCTCGGGGTGGCAATGCTCTCCTATATTTTTCTAAAGGAAGGTCTCAGCGCGGCCAAAATGGTCGGTATGCTCATGGTCATTGGGGGCATTGTGGTGATGAGTTTTTTTGAGTGATTGCCAAATGGCACTCGCGTTCACTCACTCCATCATTTTAGGGATACATCTCCCTTATGCTCGTATATCGCTCTTCGCTCTACGGTATTTTTCACCGCTTCCTCTATCCTCTCTACGGCTTCCTTTATCCTTGTGGCCACCATGATTTCTCTCTCTGAAGAAGCGTCGCAGAGAAGGAGATCTATGTATCCTCTGGCAATGGAAATGGGATTGAGAAAATAGTGGGCGGTTTCCTGCAGAAACTCTTCTTTCTCTTTCAGTGCCTGTATTCTTTCATCGCTGATAATCCCCGTGATCATTGTCACGATGATGAATATGAAGACTTGGGAGAGATGCAGCAGCACCTTTTCATCGCCCACATCCGCGCTCATATCGCTCAATATCAAAAAGAAGCCGAGAAAAAAGGCGTTTATCGAGCCCTTTTTCCCCCACCATACTGCCGAAAGGATTGCGGGGATGTAAATGAAATGTGTGTAGAATATCTCCTTTCCTATCACCATGGTGTAGTAGGAAATGAGCCATACACTCAAGGAAGTGAGGAAAATCACGGTGAGCACCTCTATTATACTCTCCATTGAATATTTTGAAAGATTGGGTTTCCTCATAATTATCCATTAATTCTTTATATTTAACAATTCTGATTTACTCTAGGGGCACTGTCAAGATAAGAAAAGCAAAGGCAGTACCCGTACTCATCTGAGCAAGAGGGAGAAATACCAGGTGGGTACACCTCATATACTGGAGCTACCGCTCGTACGTCATCAAACATCCTGATGATACGGCGAGGAACTGAGAATCAATTCGCATGAATCACTCTCTCCAGATTGATGAATCCCCGCTATTTGCCATGAATAACAGCTTATAACTTTATACACGCCAGTGTTTTCGTGTCCTGCACGCCCTCCACCGCCCTGATTTTGTGTACCACCGTGTCCCCCAGCTGGACGAAGTCCTCCACCTCAACCTTTGCAATTAAATCGTATTCACCGAAGAGGGCATACAGTTCCTTTATCTCCTTTATTTTTTGAAGCTTCCCGTACACATCATGTTCCTTTGCTGGCATGGTTGTAATCAGAATAAATCCCACGGCCATAGTATGAAGGATATGCAATTATTAATCTTTTCATTGCGCAAAACATTATATATCAGCTCAGACCCCTCATCTTTTTTATACCTCACATGTTTAATTCCGTGGACCTGACTCAACTTGCGCGATATCCCTTCACCACAGAGGCAAAGGAGTGGGTGAAAAATGAAAAGGTGAACACAGCGGATATTTTATCCGATGCGGTGTATGAGCGGGCGCGAATGAGGGGTATTGCCCGGGTACACCAGGCACTGAAAAGAGGCATTGTTGATGAGGTGCCACTGCTGGGCGAGGCGGATTGCATAATGGAGCTTTTCTCATATCCCATCGCACGGATGATTGTGGCGGCTGTGGAGAGTGAATATCTCATCAGACGATATGCACTGGCGGAGGCAAAAAAGGCATATACGGCTCTGAAAAACGAATCACCGGAGTTCATATCGATACTGGCAGGGGAATTCGGCATTACCACAGACCACAGGGGCATCCATTTCACCGATTATCTCAAGTACGCTCCCACATGGGATACAAAATGGAAACTTGTTAATCGGAATTTACAACATGGGTATGTAGTGCTTCAGCACCATGAGATTGCCCGCCTCATACAGGAGGCAATACGGGAAAAAATCCAGAGAGAGCTTGCCAATCTCTTTGCACCCCCCGAAGTAAAAAGAATATTCAGGGATGACATAGTGGCCATGAGAAGCAGTGTTGCAAGCAAAGACAGACGCCCAAAAATTGAAGAGGTGAACGAAGAGTATTTTCCTCCATGCATCAAAAGCCTTGCCGCCGCTGCCCGGGCTGGCACAAACATTCCCCATGTGGGACGATTCACTCTGGTTACCTTTCTGCACGCCATTGGCATGGAAACCGATGACATACTCAAACTCTTTTCTGCCTCGCCGGATTTCAATATGGAGAAAACACGCTACCAGATAGAGCACATTACCGGAAAGGCATCGGGCACCACCTATGCAGTCCCACGATGTGATACCATACTCACCTGGGGGCTCTGTTACCCGGACCAGCTCTGCAAAACTGTGAGGCATCCGCTCTTTTACTATCGCAGGAGGAGCAGAAGATGAATTTCCTGAAAAAGAGATTTCACCGGTACTATCTTCATTCACGTATTCTCCTTCCGGAGCGGTTTGAGCGAAGAGAGTATGCCTTCATGCTGTTCGATGAGGACACCATGCACCGTCACATGGCATTCTCGTCAAGAGAGCAGCTCTCCCGCTATCTCCATTCCCATGCTCCAGCCCATGTATATTACTCATCTGCCTACTACCGCACTCCCTCGGCTGCCACCATGAGGGAGAAACAGTGGATGGGTGCCGACCTCATCTTCGACCTCGATGCCGATCATCTTCCCCAGGCAGAGCAGCTCTCATACACAGAGGCACTCGTTGAGGTGAAAAAAGAAATGCAGAAACTCCTCTCCTTTCTCCACGACGATTTTGGCTTTGGAAAAAACGAGACGCGCGTGTACTTCAGCGGTGGAAGGGGGTATCACTGTCACGTTTCCCACAAGGCGGTACTTTCTCTTGGGAGCCAGGAGCGGAGGGAAATCATTGATTATATCATGGGGCGAGGACTGGACCTTTCTGAAATCGTGCGGGAGAGGAGCATCCCCAGAGAAGGTGATGCGCGTTATGGACAGAGATTCACCCACAAAACCATTGAAATTGACCCATTCTCCGGAGGATGGACGCGCAGAATTCTGGAGGGGCTGGTTGCCTTTTATGAGCGGATATGCCACATGGAGCGGGAAGATGCCATACGGGAACTCACCAAAATTGAGGGTATAGGGAGAAAAACAGCAGAGGAACTGTATGGGGGACTCACAGACGAGCGGATAGCACGCATAAAGAGAGGAAAACTTGACCAGGCCACCGGATTTAAACGTATTGCCATCCCCCTAATGAAAAATCTGGCAGTCTCACTCACAGGAGAAGCAGACGAGCCCGTCACCACCGATATCAAACGTCTCATCCGTCTTCCCGGTTCACTTCACGGTAAGACAGGACTCCGGGTGACGCCGGTGGATATTGATGGCATGGAGGGTTTTGACCCGCTGCGTGATGCGGTTGTCTTTGGTGATGAGCCGGTGAAGATCATCATCAACAAACCCGTTGAAATCACCATGAATGAGCAGACGTTCAAACTGGAAAAAGGAGATGCTGAGGTTCCTGAATACCTCGCGGTGTTTCTGGTGGCACGGAAGATGGCAACTACTTGAATTTCTTTTTCATGTACACGGCACCCACGGCCACCACTGCCACCAGCGCCACGATGACATAGAGGCCGAATCCCCCTTCCTTCACTTCATGCGGGTATTCAGTTGCGCCGTAGAGTGCATGGCCGTCAACCACCAAGTTTTCATCCACGGTTTCCGGTTCTTCCCAGGAATATTTTGGGGAGTAGACATGCAGATCAGGGTCACCGAAATATTCAATATTCTCCTTGATGTCCCACCACCACTGGCCGGTGAGGTATCCGACACCGGTATACAGCATTCCCTCGGTGAAGGCCTGTCCCACACTCTTTCCCTGGGCAATACCCCGGGTTACCATTTCCATACCAAAACCGGCATACCATGAGGTCTCCCATGGGTCGATGAGCTGAAAGACACTGCCGTGGCGGATGAGGGTGAGATGCAGGTACGTGTTGGATATCAGACAGGAACCCGCGAAGAATCCAGCAGAGTGAATGTTGTCCAGCGCCTGGTCGATTTCAAAGCCATTGTAGTCTTTGGTTCTGAGTCTTCCGAACAGCACCGTGATGATGATGCCATCATATCCCGCTCTTCGCCCGATGAACGTGTTTTTGATAAACGGAAGATCACTCAATTTTGCCGGCACAATGTCAATACCGAGCATCTTACTCTGCGAGAGCACATCGGGTTCCTCGGTGGAGCCGTCAAGCCATCCCGGAAGGTACAGTTCATATCCCCTCCAGGGGTTCGGTTCGGTGGTTGGGAGGCTGACATTTATCCCGAAAAATCCGGGGGCTCCATAGGGATTCCAGAAGGCAATGGAACCGCTATCTCCCATCCATCCATGGGTTGTTTCCATCCATATAATGACGCCACGATTCAGGTCCTCCATGGTGGCGGTGAAGTTGGTGGTATAGGCCACCTCATAGTCCGCTTTCTTCAGATAAAAGGGTGTCACCTCGCTTTCGCTCATGTCAGGATAATATGCTCCAAATTTGCCATATTTTTCAAGCACATTGTTGTCGATGGGGTCTGTGGATGGATCGAAGAATGGGGTGATGCCTCCCGGGGTAGTGTAGTTGAATCCCCAGTACTTGCTCGCTCTCTCATTAAAGCGGTGGGCATAGGTAATCCATGAGTTGAGTACGGGATACATGAAGTGCTCTTCCTCGCTCGGTTTTATAATCTGGAGGCGCCCTGACGGCAGCCGCTCGCTTTTACTCCCGTTGATAAGCATTATCCCGTCGGGATTCAATGCAGGATTTGTGAATATGATGGCAGGATAAAAGGCGTTGCGACATGACCAGTAGGCAGTATCCACAGGGGTACCGAGAATTCTTCCGGCATAGGCGGGTCCGGCAAATGTCCGATCCCACGGGGTGCCGATATCAAACTGCCCCGCAACGGTGATGATGCTCTCCACCTTTCCAGGTTCATCCAGCCCCGCATCCCCCAGAAAATCATATACCGTTCTCCCGCACAGGTACATTTCCGCCACCGGAGGTATAATATCCCGTATGGCATGAGCCTTCCACCACTCGTTGAACCACACCACCGCGGTGGAGAGCTCCTCATGCATGTCAACGGCAATGAGGGGACTGCCGTGGTGGGCTGCGGTATAGGCGGCAGGACCTATGTACAGGGCACCATTTTTCTCTCCCTCCGGCTGCAGTTTTTCCACGAGCCAGTAGGTCCACGGGTCAATGGTGGTGAACACCACATCATTTTCATGCGTTATGTTCCGTATGTCCCGGTACATGGGTATAAGGGAAGTATATTCCTTCTTTATTTCTCCGAGGCTTTTGATATCCTCTGCCACGGTGGCATTTCCGCCGATATCCACAAGGTAAATGTTCCTCACACCCAGTTTTTTCATGGCATTTTCCGTGCAGGCAGGAATATTGTCTGGTTCCACATAGAGAAGGGGGGCATTGATCACCGAGGCAAGCACCGCACCCTCGGCGGCATTCATGAGATAATTTGCCTCCTCTTCCTTCAGTCTGCTTTCCCACGAATATTCAAGGGTATAACTCATTGTGGAATTTGACTCGGTGAGCTGTACGATAACTGCCCGGTATGTTCCCTCCCCGAGCTGATCCAGATGCAGTTTCTGTGTTGACACATTATCCATGACCGCCTCTCCCACCGCCACATTGTTTTCATCGAGAATCACCAGACCCAGTTTTCCATCTCCATTCCATTTCAATTCAAAGTCGGCATTTCTCGCCATGAACGGTGGGATTTCCGGAAGTTCTATTTCCTCTCCGGGGTAGAGGCTAATATCCACGTAATAGGTAACCTTTCCGGTGAGCCGGTCCATCACCCGCTGTCCTATGGTCCCGTGTCGCTCACCGAACAATCCCTTGGTGGGGATATCCTCAATGGCTGCCTTCCATTTCCCCGGGTTATACACGTATGTTTCGGTATGTTCATGGGGGCCCTTCAGAATGTTCCATTCCTGCGATGCAGAAACCTCCATCAATTCATTTTCATAGTAGCAGTAGAGCTGCAGATCAGGGTCTGCAGAGGGTGTGGTGAGGCCTCCTCCGAGCAGGCCCAGGGTGGCCAGGTACATGAAATTTGGCAGCCAGCTCACCGAAGGCCAGTACAGATCAGCCTTGATGTATTTATACTCTGAAGGCACATAAAAATCGCTGTACTGGGGTGCAATGGAATCCTGTTTCACCCCCGTGACCGTGATTTTTTTTATCTCATAGGGGGCTATTTTTCCCTGCACCTGATGTTTCGTTCTGTTATAACTGCCATAGTGCACATCCCCCGCCACCGCCACCACCGCATCATTACTGTAGCTCCAGTCATGCAGTGCGATGGTGGAGGCAATCTCATATTTGTCATTTCCGTTGATATGGGTGTAATTATCCGCCTTCCAGGGTTCCCCTCCCACGTTTATGTATTCAATTTCCCTCAGTTTTCCCGCATAGGCTATCCAGTCCTCCATAAAATAGTCCAGTCCCTGACGTGCGTTCAGGGAAAGTTCCTCATTATTATTTTTCCTGTAATCGTCGTAAAAGAGAAGCGGATGGGAATATATTCGTCCCGTACCGCTGTCATAAAACACGCTTGCCGGTATGGCCGCCATATAGGCAAAATCGTCCACAAGACTGTTCTCATCAAATTTCACCACCGTGGCCTTTTTCACCGGCACCACCTTGCTCCACGAGATGCCGTCAAAGCCGGAAGGAAGGTCCTCCACATCTTCCGCCATCACCGGCAATATCAGTAGGGAAACTATTGCAAAGGGAATGAGTTTTTTCAGCATACCACTAAATGGGATATCAATATTTAAGTATTTCATGCATTACTTATCATGCTGAACTACTCGGCATTGAGGAACATAGAGCAGAAGGAAAAGACCACCTCCACCCTCACCCAGATTGATGCAGATTTTTATCGGCAGGCACTGGAACACATACAGAAACTGGAGGAACGGTTGCACGAGGAAAAGATGAAGAACCCTGCCGCAAAGACATTGATACTTCTCGCCGAGGAGCTCAGAAACACCAAACGATTGTGGGAGAGCATTTTTGAGAGAAGGGAGAAAAAAATCGTGCT
>Ga0116200_10000670_pt1 | contig 11900 bp, 12 predicted proteins | sample Mar14436cmmetaG_FD_94478 | JGI IMG/M metagenome (GOLD analysis project Ga0116200, IMG submission 94478) | Marine hydrothermal vent microbial communities from Guaymas Basin, Gulf of California to study Microbial Dark Matter (Phase II) - Marker... ... | reverse complement strand
TTCGTATATAAATACATAATAGATTTTGATACAATTTTGAATTCTAATTGATATTTAACCAGTTTTATCCAACATACTATGTCTTTTTATGACTCAACCTGAATTTTATAATTTTTCGATATTTAGCTATGAAATTCTATATCCTAATGGTGAACTAGGCCGGGGGGCCGGACGTCCCCTGTAACCTCAAATCGTCCTAATGGAGGGGCCGAAGTCTGGGAGGCGATCTATCGATCAGGTATTGGTCTGGGTTTTCAACTATGAATTTTCGTCTCATCGGATCGCTCTCTGTGGGAACCGGGTCAGGCCCTGGCGGGAGCAGCCCTAACTACAGAGAGTGGTGCTGGTGAGGTAGCGGAAATGAGAAGAAACTCAGGTAGCCAGTATCTGAAAGATATTTCCACTCCCGGACGCGTTCACCATAACCTTTTAAGAAAAGGTTAATCAAAACAGGTGCCATCTTCGTTCGCTACGCTCGCTCGATGACACTGCATAGAATCTAATTTTTGAATTTTTGTTAAGTGTGGCTAAGCGCTAGCGCACGTCACAACTTGTGACCGACTAAGACACAACTCATAAAAATTCACGAAGTGAATTTCCCTTTCTTTCCGTGAACGCTTTCTTTCCTAAAGAAAGGGTTCTAAGAGAGCAGAAGTGTGGATATTATCTCCAGGATTATTATGGCGGCAACAATGCTGATTACCAGCCTGGGATCAAGCTTTGGACCGCCCTCGTCAACGTCAAAGTAGCGAATCAAACCAGCTCCCCCAGCGGGACCCTCCATCTGTCTTCTTTTCATGACCGGCATTTTTTCCAATCTAATACTTTTGATTCTGTACTTAAATATCTCCACGAGAACTGGAGAGATCGAGGGAGTTCTATGGAATCTCCTTAGTCAGAAGTTCATCCGAGATGAAGAAGAAGTTGACCGTCTGGTTCCTATGTCCCGTTATACCCGTAGATGTAAAGCCCTGCTGACCAAAGGCATAAAACCCGATGAAATCCACATCCTTGAGATATTTCTTAATTATCTTAAATTCCTCGTCACAGGCATTGTATCCCTCCAGAAACTTTCTCCTACCTATGGCATAAAAGATGATACATATCCTTGGTTTAAATCTCTTTCTTATTTTCTTCAGTGCGCATTCTGTTGATTTTAGAACAGATTCTGGAGTTGCCTCATTGAGCGATACTACAACCTTCTCGGGAACATCTGCAAAAAATGTTATGCGCCCATCTTTATATGCCTTGTTTGGGTGTTTTAGCCATCTATTACCGTGAATGTCTGAAATGCTCAGAACATACTTTGACCCAATGTTATCTACAACCGCAATATTTTTCCGTTTGATCAGTTCTTGTTCATCCATACCTATCATCGATGCGTAAACCTCCGTGGCCCGTTTGTGATCTAATTCATAAACTGTCCTTCCCTCAGCCTTTGTTACAAAGGCGCTCTTCTCTGTGGGGTACCAGCCGTGCACGCTGATGGAATCTGTTTTACAGTCCAGGGCGAACAAAGCTATGAGAATGCTGTCTGTATAAACCTCTCCGTTATAGAACTGATACGTTTCCTTATACCTCAGATTATCACCACTGCCACCACCGAGAATTGGACACCTCGTTCCAAAGACCTCGAAGATTCCCTTCAATGCGTTCTCTTCCTGTTCGCTGAGGGAATCTGGAAAAACGAATGCAAAGAATAGATTCAATCTGAGTATGTCCCCAACAGTTGTTCCATGTGATATGGTTTTGGAAAAATCGTGCTCCAGATCATTTAATGCCATTTCAGCTGCCATCCTCCCGGCTTTAACCCCATCTTTTTTTAGATTTCTTCCAATCCCGACTCCAACACTTATATGATCCGATTTTATTGCCATCGCAACAACGGTATTTTCTGTCATACCATGTTTTGATATCTCTCCGCATGTAGAACAACCGATTATCTTCGTCTTTTCGGTGAATTCCTTCCTGAAATATCTGAAGAATTTTTTTGGGTCTATATGTGTTGATGAGAATATGAGTATGAATCCAGGCTCTTCAATCTCTTTTTTTATATCCCTCCCGAGTTTTTCTGCCAGTTTCTTCTCCTCCCTCAGATCCGAATACACTACAGTGCTTTGAATGTTTGCACGTCCACTTGGTATGTACCACAATTTGGCCATACCGATCCTCTTGAAGTCTATGAGACCCCTGGCCCTCATAACCTCGAGATGCTTGGCTACCGTTATTCTGCTCTTGCCGATGTTTTTTGAGATTTCTGTACTGGATGCTCCGAAATTCAATCTACGGAGATAATTCAGTATATCCTTCTCTATGTCCATCTTGTTATATCTCCTGTTTGTGAAATAAATTTTTTATTTATATAGAAGTAATCGTTAATATATTATGGAATTGTTAAACAATAATATATATCTGGATTGATAAACTATAAAATGATTAAAGCAAGCCCTTATGTAATAAGAAATATGTCCCGGGTACTGGAAAAAAAGGATCTGATCGAAACCAGGGAGGTATTCGAGAAATTTCTGACGAGATACAAAGATGACAGGGAACTTCAAAGGATCTGCGACGACTTCATGGAGTATATCTCCACGAGGGACCGGGAGATACTGAGCAGGATAAGATCCAGATTGGAGAAGCTGAGAGACACCCGCAGACTGGAGAGTAGTGGCGGTACAGGGCTTTGGTACGGGAATAGACGCTCGGGTATAATGCAATGGGTTGTGGTGATGTGAGAATCAATATGTCTTAGCAATCCTTATCTCCCTTCCAGGGTTATTGCAGATTATACATTTCATTGGATTTTTATCTGTACACAGAATGCTAGCATATTCTTCAATCTTCTCTGCACACTCTTTTTTGTTACACCAGCCGACTGATATAATTCCCTTCCCCACGTAATTTTCAATATCTTTTAAACTCTTGGCTTTGAATAACCTCTTTTCAAATTCCCTTTCTGCTCTCTTTCTTAGATTCCTGGAGATATCGTCAAATATATTTTCAATCTTCTCGATCTCTCTAAATTCTATCTGTGATTTCTCCCCGGTATCCCTCCTAACAACAGTTATCTTCTTCTCTTTCAGATCCCTCGGACCTATCTCCAGCCTTACCGGGACACCCTTCATCTCCCAGTGATAGAACTTCGCGCCAGGTCTTTCTTCTCCATCATCTATCTCTGCCCTCACCCCAATGGATTCCAGTTTCTCTTTGGCTCTCTTTGCATATTCCAGAATTTTTTCGGTATCCGATTCCTTGAAGACTATCGGGATAATTATTACCTGCAGTGGGGCAATCTTCGGGGGCAGAATTAGACCTCTATCGTCTCCATGGATGCAGATTACTGCCGCCAGGAGCCTACCGAAGCTGGGGCCATAAGATGTCTGATAGACATATTCATGCTCCCCCGTCTCGGTTTCATATTTAATATCAAAGACCTCGGAGAAGTTCTGTCCAAGATTATGCATAGTTGCTATCTGCAGGGTTCTTCCGTCCGGCATTAACGTATCGAAGGCATAGGTATCAACTGCCCCGGGAAAACGGTCCCACTCGGGTCTTTTATTTATAATGAAAGGGATGCATAGCAGATCCCTGATTAATTTAGTGTAGATCTTTTGAATCTCTTTTATGTTCCTCTCGGCATCCTTCTCATCTACGTGGGCGGAATGCCCCTCATTCCACAGGAACTCCCTTCCACGAATTAAAGGTCTGGTATGTTTTGTCTCATACCTGTAGACCGCACAGCTCTGATAAACCTTTAACGGCAAATCTGTGTGGGATCTGATCCAGAGCCCGAACATCTCATATATTGGGGTTTCCGATGTGGGTCTCAATGCAAGCCTTCTCTCCAGTTCATTCTTCCCGGCGAGAGTTACCCAGAAGACCTGTTCCTCAAAACCAGCTATGTGCTTCGTTTCCTTCCTCAAAGTGTCTTCCGAAATCAGAACCGGAAAAAGCGTTGGTTCATGATTGCTTTCTTCTAACATCCTCTCGAGATATCTCTGCATCTCCCGGATGATGAACAATCCCCATTTTCTATAGACGGGCATACCCTTTATCGGGTATCTGGAATCCACGATCTCGGCATCCTCAAGGACCCTGTGATACCACTCCGAGAGGTTTCTCTTTTTAAGCATCTTCTTCACGTATTTGATTCCCTTTCTTTTCGCCAGTGATACCACTCCGAGAGGTTTCTCTTTTTAAGCATCTTCTTCACGTATCAAACTTTAGAAAAGTTTGATTAAAAATTTAACCGGGTATATGACAGCTAACAACCACTAAATAGATATTTTACTCTATCTCTAAAAATCAATTGTATTAAAGCCCGGGCTTTATTAATATTTAATTTCTTAATCCATATTCTCTTATCATCCAAATTTTGGAGGTGCCAGAATGCTTGCGGTAGTGACTGGGATTCCGGGGACCGGAAAGACAACCGTTGCTACGAGGGCAATGGACATGCTCCGAGATGAGGGAATTGCATATGAAATGGTGACATATGGTGATGTCATGATCGATATTGCAAAATCGAGAAAGATAGTTGAAGACAGGGATGATATGCGAAAATTGGACCCAGATACACAGAGGGAGATTCAGGAGTTGGCCGCCAAGAGGATTTCGGAGATGGGGGGCAATATCTTAGTTGATACTCACTGTAGTATAAGTACCCCAAAGGGGTATCTCCCCGGGCTTCCGGAATGGGTCCTGAGAAAATTGAAACCAGATTGCATTATACTTATCGAAGCAAAACCAGAAGAGATCGCAGAGAGGAGAGCTGGTGATAAAGGGAGAAACAGGGACAGGGAAATGGAAGAAATGATAGAATTACATCAGATGGTGAACAGAAGCTTTGCTGCAGCTTACTCCGTATTTACGGGGGCAACTGTGAGGGTTATAAATAATCCACAGGGGAAGATAGATGAGGCCGCAAGGGAGATGGTGGAGGTTTTAAAGTAGGATGATCGAAATTACCGAGGCAGGATATATAATAGCGCTAATATCCATGGGGCTTGCAATTATGAGCGCACTGGTGAGGAAAGCAGTATTAGATCAGGATAAGATGAGGGAGACAAAAGAGAAATTAAAAAAGTATCAGGAGGAGATGAAGAAAGCGACAAAATCGGGGGATACAAAAAGGCTTCAGGAGAGCCAGGCGGAGATGATGAAGCTTACGATGGAAAATTTAAAGCATTCATTTAGGCCCATGCTCATTACATTCGTTCCATTCATACTGGTTTTCACGTGGTTGAAGGATCAATACGGTTCAGCGGGTACCGTGGTCTCCTTATTTGGCTTCAATCTGGGATGGTTCTGGTGGTACCTCATCTGTGCCATGACCGTTTCATTAATTATAAATAAACTCTTAAAGGTGAGCTAAATGGTCGCGCCAAGATATAGGTCAAGATCCAAGAAGAGAAGGCAGGTGAGAACCCCCGGGGGGAAGACAGTAACCCATTACAAAAGGAAAAAACCAAAAAGACATCACTGCGGGAGATGTGGAAAGCCCCTTTCCGGGGTACCGAATTATATCCCCTCGAAGATGAGGAAACTCAATAAGAGCAAGAAGATTCCGGAAAGACCATATGCTGGGGTTCTATGTAATGAATGCGTTGAAAGGCTCTTCAGGTATAAAACGAGATTTGAGGCAAAGTTTAAGTACCCGGAACTTAAAGATCTGGATTTAAAGAGGGATCTGACCATAGAGAGATTTTTACCCTCAAACTGGTGGGATGGCCTGCAGAAGGAGAAGTAAATTATTGGAAGGTATAGATAAAATCAGCTCCTTGGCCTGAGGCCCCTTCTCGTTTCGTGCAGAATGGTGTTGTATAAGTCGATATCCTTTTTTGATATGTGATGAATCAATTGTCTGGCACACCAATCTGCCTGCTTCTTTCCTATCCTCGCATCCAGATGGGCCAAATACAGCGGCAAGGGATAGCCATATTGCTTTGAACCCCTTGAGAGTTGTACTACGAGGGAGATGATCTTATCAAAATCGCGCTCCCAGTCGGGGACGTCAACCCGGAGAGGATTGGAGAGGTGTGTTGGTTGGACATAGACGGTTGGAAATGAGGCAATCAGGGTTGAGGTTAGTTTGTCATCGGATTCAAATCTCGACTGAGGGGTGAACTCAACGGTACGGTACATCTCATCCCCCCCCAATATGCGCAGAATGCAGGAATCTGTCATGAAGCGTGGGAATTTTATATCATATTTTATAGCCAGATAGTTTGAAAAGAGTCTGGATTTACTGTCTTCAGAAACACCGAGAACATGGACCGAATTTTTCTTACAGAGTTTCAGGAGCCGGACAAATTTTTTCCTGTATATGGGATATTCATCGCATTCTATGGGTCTTTTTCTGGCATTGACATACAATGAGCCATCCATAAATAGATACTCCGGATCTCGCTCCTCCACGCACCTCAGAGCAACGTCGAACTCCATCGCCCCCCTCAGGAGTTCAACCCTCTCCTTCGTATATTCATCATAATCGAGGATATTCATATCCAGATCCCTGATGAACTCATCGCCACCTCTCAGATTTTTGTCTAAGATCAGACCGGATGCCCTGATGAAATAGATTGCCGCCCCCAGGAGCTCTCTAATACCCTCCCCGCCATCGACGAAACACATCCTGGCATTTATCCCTTTTTTGGATAACTTTAACGGCAGGATCAAACCCTTGTCGGAGATCCTGTCCCTGATTCTATCAATCTGAAGCTTATAATTTCTGAGATCATCGAAGATCCTGTCCCTGCAACTTTCATATCGCTCTGACCAGAGTGAGTAGTGATCCATGTCTACCAATAGATATATTAACCTACGGCTTTTTATACCTTGACCATCCAAATATTCGAATATTTTCGACAGTTTTGATATAAATTCGATGAATCCCCAATTATTAAATCAGGGATGGAAAAGATTGAAACTGAACCGATCATAGAACTCAGAGATGTCTGGAAGATCTACAAAATGGGCAATGTAGAGGTTCCAGCATTGAGAGGACTTACTATGAAGGTATACCCACATGAGTTTGTAGCCATAATGGGACCCTCGGGATCTGGGAAGAGCACGGCAATGAACATGATAGGTTGCTTGGATGTACCCACCAGGGGGGAGGTCTATCTGGATGGGGAGGATGTATCCAGGCTTTCTGAATCTGATCTCGCACAGATTCGTGGAAGGAAAATCGGTTTCATATTCCAGACATTTAATCTAATGCCGAGATTAACCGCTCTGGAGAACGTGATGCTACCAATGACCTTTCAGGATATTCCAAGGTATGAGAGGGAGAGGAGGGCAAAGGAACTGCTGGAGGATGTTGGTTTGGGAGAACGGATATATCACAAGCCATCCGAGCTCTCGGGAGGGGAGCGGCAGAGGGTCGCTATAGCAAGGTCCCTGGCAAACAATCCCAGAGTTATTCTGGCCGATGAACCCACCGGAAACCTTGATTCAAAAATGGGGAGAGAGATAATGGAGATGTTATTAGAACTGCACAGCGGTAATGGGAAGACCATTGTCATGGTAACACACGATGAGAGCCTTTCAGGGTACGCCGATAGGATAATACATCTCAGGGATGGTAGGATAATAGAAGGAGGTATTTAAAATGAACGCGAAAAAAATTTTTGTTACGGGAATCTTGATTTTTTGTCTTCTGGGAACCGTAAATGGAAAATTCGCGGAGATAAGAATAGATTCCGTAACATGGGATCCTAGTTATATTGAAGCCGGCGATAGTGTCAGAGTATATGTTAAATTTCACAGACACCCCTCCGGCAAGGCGTTTCTGACCCCGCCACCGAAGGGGGAGGATGCTGGTATATTCTATATCGCGAGACTGGAACCCGTGGATGAATTGACTGAGAAGTATATCATTATTAAGAGAGATACAAAGAATGTTGGTCACTTATTTGTAGGGGAGAGCTGGACGACACCATTTGATATAAAGGTAAAGGAAAATGCGATTCCTATGTCCTATAAAATGAGATTCTCGATTATAGAGACGGATATAGAAGGCGTTGAAGGAGACACGGTAAAATTTCTCGAGTTTGAGATTCCTGTTAAAGGCATTGTTAAATTTGATGTGGATTCCAGCAACAGATTAAGGCTGGGGAGCGTCGGTGATATAAACATAACGATTACCAATGAGGGCGGTGGCGATGCAAAACACGTCACGGTTAAATTGGATCTGAGTGATCCATTCACCCCGGCGAGAGCATCAGAGGAGTATGTCGGCGATTTCGAGGGGGGTGAACGCAAAGATGTAACATTTAAGGTCTCAGTAGACAGTAAAGCCGAACCAAAGGCGTACAAGATTCCGTTGACGATAAGATATATCGATGAGGATGGAATAGAAAAAGAGATAGATAAGGATATCGGGGTGCAGATAGATGCAATCCCCGACCTGACAATAGCCTTAGAGAGCGCAGATACCTTTACACGGGGAAGCACAGGCAAGGTATCGATAGAGGTGGTAAACGAGGGCTTTATTGATGCCAAGTTTGTAAAATTGACCCTTGAGCCAACCGATGACTACGAGGTGACCTCCATAAATGAGTTTTACATCGGGAATCTCGACTCGGACGATGTTGAAACAGAGGATTTCACTATAAAGATAAGCGATTCTGTGGATAAAGAGATAATTCCCCTGAAGGTTAAACTAGAGTACAGGGGTGAAGGGAATAACATAGGATACACGAAAGAGGACACAGTTAATATCAAGATTCTTTCAGAAGAGGATTACGCTACAAGACTTCAAGAGAATAAAACCTCTTCAATGATCATTTGGATTTTGATAGCGATACCGGTTATTTTCATCTCACTGTTGGTTTTGTGGTTTATCTACAAACTCTTTACCCTTGTTACCGGTTACATAAACAGGAAACTCTTTTCTAGATGATTTCCCGTATCTTTACTTCTTATGGAGGGGAAGATGATTGAGGATTATCTTAGGCTAGCAATAGATGGGATCATGCACAGGAAGCTTAGAAGCTGGCTGACTATGGTGGGGATCTTTGTGGGAATTATTGCTGTCGTTGCACTTATCTCCCTGGGTCAGGGGTTACAGAGGGTCATTGATGAACAGTTCGAGATGGTCGGCGGCGATAGAATCATTGTAACTCCCGGAAGGGGAGGAACACTTACCGGGGTTCCCAGGGGAAGCTTTGTCGCAGCTAAATTAGATAAAAGCGACCTCGACGTTATAGAGAAGGTGAGGGGTGTTGACTCAGCAGCAGGTATTATACTCGCAACCGGAAATGTGAAGGCAGATAACAAACGGAAACTTATCCCCATCTTTGGGGTACCAACTGATCCGAAATATCAAAAGCTGTTAAAACAGATTGACTTCTTTGCTGTGGATGAGGGAAGATACCTTAAAGAGGGTGATAGATACAAGGCGCAGGTGGGGGTTAGAACACGTGATTTCTTTGATGCCGACATTGATGTAGGGGATAAGATAGAGATCGAAGGAATAATGTTCGACATTGTAGGAAAGAACAAGAAGACAGGCAATCCTTTCCATGATAGTAAGATAACAATACCAATTGAGACTGCACAGGAGTTATTTAACAAGAGTGATGGATATTCTATGATTGAGGTTAAGGTTGAAAAGGGATCTGATGTGAGTGAGGTTGCTGAAAACATTAAAAAGAAGCTACGAAGGCATAGGGGTGTGAAGGAAGGCGAAGAGGATTTCACTGCCGAAACCCCTCAAAATATTGTGAGGGTATTTAAAGACGTCTTTAATCTGGTGACTGGTTTTCTGACAGGTATCGCCGCAATTTCCCTGCTTGTGGGGGGGATAGGGATTATGACTACAATGTATACCTCTGTCCTCGAGAGAACACATCAGATAGGCATAATGAAGGCTGTAGGTGCCAGAAATTCAGACATACTGCTGATATTCCTTATTGAGGCAGGAATGCTCGGTCTTGTTGGGGGAGTAATAGGGGTAATACTTGGTTTACTTCTGAGCAAATTCGCAGAATATCTCGTTGTGAATTATGGTGGCATAGATATCTTCAGGGTACACGCCGGCCCCGAACTTATCATAGGTACTTTGTTATTTTCATTCCTTGTTGGTTGTTTTTCGGGTTATCTGCCGGCCAGAAGGGCATCAAAAATGCACCCCGTGGAGGCTTTGAGAAAATGATTGCGGATTTTTTCACACTCTCGATTAGGAGTATAGGGGGCAGGGGGATCAGGAGCTGGCTGACCATGCTTGGGATCTTTGTGGGGATAGCGGCTATTGTATCATTAATTTCCTTGGGAGAGGGCCTGAAGGATGCCCTAAATGAACAGTTTGAATTGTTGGGTAAGGATACAGTTTATGTGATCCCTGGGGGGGTGGCCGAAATGCTTTCCGGTAGAACGGTATCACTAAATGACCACGATATTGAGGTGATAGAAGATGTGCGCGGCGTTGAACAAGTGGGGAGTATAGTTGGCAAGTACACCGAGGTAAAATTCAAGGATGAAACAATATATGGCTTTGTTACGGGTATAGACCCGGGAACTCAGGAGATCGTACTGGAAAGTTCGGGAATAAGAGTCGTGAGGGGGCAGAAGAGATTCAGAGAGGGTGATAGGTACAAGGCTGCTGTGGGCTACGAGTACTGGGCTGGTAATGTCTTCGACAGGCCAGTGAGGATAGGTGATAGAATCAGCCTGAATGACAAAAAATTCGAGGTAGTCGGTGAGATGAGCAGGATAGGCAACCCGGATGATGATAAGCAGATCTATATCCCAATGAAGACGGCACAGGAGCTCTTCGACATCAGGGACGAATACATGCTGGGTATCGTGAAGGTTAGAGCAAACTATGAAACAGACGATGTCGCGGAGGACATAGAGGAAGCAATGAGGAGGGACAGGGGGCTTAAAAAGGGGGAGGAGGACTTCCAGGTCAAGAGTCTGAAGCAGATGATGGATGCTACCTCTCTTATTTTAGATGCTGCACAGTGGGTTGTTGTTGCAATAGCCTTAATCTCGCTCTTTGTGGGAGGCATAGGGATAATGAATACCATGTATACCTCTGTACTTGAAAGAACTCAGGAGATTGGTATCATGAAGGCCGTGGGGGCGAGAAACTCTGATATATTGCTTCTGTTTCTCATAGAGTCAGGCACTATTGGAATGGTTGGGGGTGCTGTGGGTTGTTTGATTGGAGTATTTATAAGTAAAGGTTTTGAGTATATTGCTGCAACGCAATTTGACATAGTTATGCTAAAGGCGAGCATCACCCCGGAGCTTATTCTCGGGGCTTTACTGTTTTCATTCATCGTGGGCTGTGTCTCAGGATTTCTCCCGGCAAGGCAGGCCTCTCAGCTAAGGCCAGTCGATGCATTGAGGTACGAGTAAAGAAAACAGACGGGAATTTAAGTGCTATCGAGCCTGCGAAGATAGCACATGTTTTGATCAAACTTTTCTTAAAAGTTTGGGCAGATCAAGAACCCAGTAAGTGTTAGATTAAATACCTCCTCCAGAATGCTTTTTGTACGTTAGATTTTTTGTCAGTAAAGCAGCTTGCATTATGTGAAAGACAACATAATATGCTCTTGAGGATGACGAGTTATTTTCTCAACAAATTGCTGGCAATGAAAACAAACCCCCGCCATTTATGGCAGGGTTGTTTATATTTAATTAAGAATTAAATTATCTTATGATATCTTTAACCTCCTTTAGCATTCTCGGGTTAATGGAAACTCTATCTGTGTGTTGGAGTATTAGATAACCCTCATTTATTAATTCCTTAACTGCTTGTTTTATATCCTTCATTACTCTCTTTTCTTTTGGCAATCCCTGCTGTAAATCTATTATAGCCATGTGTCTTCTTCCAATATATGTATGTCTGTAAAGTTTTCTGAGTATGTGAATTTTTAGTTCTTCCATAA
>Ga0116200_10000669_pt1 | contig 11901 bp, 7 predicted proteins | sample Mar14436cmmetaG_FD_94478 | JGI IMG/M metagenome (GOLD analysis project Ga0116200, IMG submission 94478) | Marine hydrothermal vent microbial communities from Guaymas Basin, Gulf of California to study Microbial Dark Matter (Phase II) - Marker... ... | reverse complement strand
GCCACAGAGAGAACCACCACACCCATGCCCCCTATCCACTGGGTGAAGGACCTCCAGAAAAGGAGGGAGAGGGGATAGGCGGTGAGGTCCTCAACAACTGTGGCCCCTGTGGCTGTGAAGCCTGACATGGATTCGAAGTAGGCGTTGGTGAAGGTGAGCATCAGTCCCGAGAGCAGGTAGGGAAGCGCCCCTATGAAGCTCATGAGGAGCCAGGAGATGGAGACCGTGGCTAGGGCCTCCCTGTAGCGTATGTCCCTGCTCTTCCCTTCCCCCAGTATCTTAAGGACTCCCCCAAGGACTACGGAGAGGAGCGCAGGGAGCCCGAAGGTCTTAAGTAGACCTAAGAGAGGCTCGTGGTAGATGAGCCCTACAATTATGGGAACAACGAGGGTGAGGGAAAAGAACACCGTAACGGTCCCCACAGCGTCGGCGATTGCCCTGAACCTCATGGGTAACGCTCCGGAGGAAAAATCCCCGCCCCCTTTTTAAAGTTATTCACGCAGTTGATGTTTTTATACAAGTTAGCAATCACCGATTGAGACACTCCCCCGGGGGGAGGCTGAGACCATGAACGAATGGCTGGAGATTCAGGGAAGAAAATACAGAAAGCGGACACTGAACATCCTAACGGGCGGGAAGCCTGAGAAAGCAACCGATGACATCCTCCTTCTTGCAAGAGTCTTTGATCGACCGGAGGACTTCACATACCTGCTGGAGGACGTACTGCGCCTGAAGAAGCTTCAGAGGTTAAGGTACGCCCTGCTCAGGATGCAGGTGGAATGCCAGCTCCATATGAACGAGGATATGGAGGGCTACTCCAGGTGGCTCTGGATAGCCAGAACAATAGAGAAAGCCCTCTTCGGCTCCCTCCTCCTTGAACGGAGCGAGGAGTGATCAGCCCTTGACCCAGTATGGATTTACGATGTCCTCGTAGGCGGAGGTGGCTGCAACGGCGCCCTCGCCGCACGCCACCACGATCTGCCTCACACCGCCTGCTACATCCCCGGCGGCGTAGACGTACCTCACTGAAGTCCTCATATTTCTGTCCACCTTTATGAATCCGTTTTCATCAAGCTCCACACCAAGCTTCACTGCTAGGGCCGTGTGGGGGTCCTCCCCCACGGAGATGAATACTCCTAACACCTCCAGGAGTTTCTCCTCCCCGCTCTTTAGGTCCCTCACCCTGACCCCCTTCACCAGCTGCTCCCCCACTATCTCCTCCACCACGTGGGAGTAGAGTATCTCAACGCCCATCTCCTTGAGCTTATCCTGGTACCTCTTCTCAGCTCTGAGGGTTTCCCTGCGGTGGATCAGGACCACATCGCAACCGATCCCTTTCAGATATATTGCCTCCGCTGCAGCCGTGTTGCCCCCGCCCACCATGGCCACCCTCTTGCCCCGAAAGAAGAAGCCGTCGCAGGTGGCACAGTAGGAGACCCCCCTACCTGCGAACTCCTCCTCCCCGGGGACACCCAGCTTCCTGTGGGTGGCGCCTGTGGCCATTATGATCGCCCTAGCGCGGTACTCCTGCTTGGCGGTGTTTATGACGAACCCACCATCATCCCTTGAGATGTCCTCCACCGCCTCGAACTCCCTTACCTTCAGGTACTCCTCGGTGTGCTCCTTCATCTTCGCCGCGAGCTCAGGCCCCTTTACGCTCTTCCACGTGGGGAAGTTCTCAATCTCAGGGGATATCTGGAGCTGGCCACCACCCATTCCGGCATCCAGAAGAATCGTCCTGAGCCCTGATCTCACGGCATATATGGCCGCTGTCATACCGGCAGGGCCGGCGCCTATAACTGCCAGGTCGTATACCTCATCGCTCATTTCACTGCCTCCCCGGTAAGCGGCACCAATCAATTAATATATATAAGGATTTTTTCGCAAGGGTAAGGGATTGGCGATGGACGACAGGCCTCTTGTCTACATAGGAAGGCTCTCCCCGGAGAGCTCCGAAAGCGCCTTCAGGGAGGCCCTGGAGGCTATAGGATGGAGAAGCATAATAGACAGCGGGAGCACCGTAGCTGTCAAATACAACGGCTGCCACTTCCTTTACCTTCCTGGGCTCAACACCACACCGAAGTTCCTGGCGGAGGTGGTCAGAATCCTCAAGGAGAGGGCGGGTGACGTTGTGGTGGTGGAGGCGGACCTGCAGAGGTTCAGCGCAGACTACGTGTACGAGAACGCCGGCTACAAGAAGATGGTTGAGAAGGAGGGAGGTAGGTTCGTCAATCTATCTAAGGACAGGATGGTGGATGTTGAGATGCCTGGGGCCTTCTGGAAGAGGAGGAAGATGCCCAGCACCCTCGTTGAGGCAGACCACTTCATAACCTTCCCGGTCCTGAAGACCCACAAGCTCTGGAACCTCTCCTTAGGGATAAAGAATCAGTTCGGCTGCGTCCCGGAGGCGGACAGGGTGAAATACCAAAAGTACCTCCCCGAGGTAGTCTACGACTTCAACGCCTACCTGAAACCCTCCATTACCCTCTTCGACGGCCACATCGGTCTTGAGGGGGACGGCCCCATTGCCGGGATTCCCAAGAAAGTAGGAGTGGTTATCGCCGGGACCAATGTGGTGGCTTCCGACGCTGTGGCTGCAAGGGTGATGGGCTTCGACCCCCTCTCCTCGGGGCTGATCCGCTACTCCCACCAGAAGGGGCTCGGCCCAGTGGAGCTGGAGAGTATCGAGACAAAGGGGCTTAAAGTGGAGGATGTGATGGTCAAGTTCCGCGGACCTTCCACGGACCTCGTCTCCCGGGCGGAGAGATGGGTCAGGCGCCACCCTCGCCTGGCCAACTTCGTCTACCGCAGCTGGTTCTTCTCGGTAGCTAAAAGATTCGCCTGGGGGGTGAGAGGCCTGTACGGCTACAAGAGCCAATACCACAGGGATGTGGAGGCCACGGGTCTCTGGAAAGATTACGACTGGGAGCACATCCTGAAGACCTACACTCCCATAGCTTGAGGTGGTGAGGAAGATGACAGAGATCGTTGATATAGAGCTGAGAGAGATCCTGGACAGCAGAGGAAATCCCACCGTTGAAGCGGACGTCTACGTTGAGGGGGGCTTCGGCAGGTTTTCCGCCCCCTCGGGTGCCTCCAGAGGGAAGAACGAAGTGGTCCCCTTCCCCAAGGGCGGGGTGGGGGCTGGAATAGAGTTCTTCATGGACAACGCCCTGGAGGAGCTCATAGGTATGGACGGCGCTTTCCAGGATGAGGTAGACCATGTCCTGAAGGAGGCAGACGGTACTGGGAACTTCTCCAAAATGGGCGGCAATGTTGCGGTCTCGGTATCTGTGGCCGTTGCCAAGGCAGTGGCAGACGCCTACGACCTGCCCCTCTTCCGCTACATAGGTGGGATTTTCAATCCCGCCATACCCTCCCCTTTTGGGAACGTCTTAGGGGGCGGGAAGCACGCTGTAGGCGGGACCGTTATTCAGGAGTTCCTCTCCGTTGCCCTTGAAGGGGACGCCTTTGAGAGGATCTACGCGAACGCCCTTGTCCACAGGGAGGTGAAGGAGGCCCTGAAGAAAAGGTTCCCGGATGCTGCCATAGGTAAAGGAGATGAGGGCGCGTGGACTGCGAAGCTCTCCGACGAGGAAGCTCTCTCTATTGTTAAAGGGGCTGTGGAGAAGGTCTCTGACGATATGGGTCTAAGAATGGCTGTTGGTCTTGATCTTGCCGCCTCAGAGTTCTACAGAAAGGGGAGGTACTTCTACAGAGAGAAAAGTTTGACCCCCGAAGAGCAGGTCTATTATGTGGCAGAGCTCATAGATAGATACCAGCTCTACTCCGTTGAGGATCCCCTGCAGGAGGAGGACTTCAAGAGCTTCGCCGAGCTCACCTCCATGGTGGGGAAGAAGTGTCTTGTTGTGGGAGACGACCTCTTCGTCACCAGCCCCGCTAGGGTGAAGAAAGGGATAGAGATGGGGGCTGCAAACGCAGTGCTCGTGAAGCTCAACCAGATCGGAACACTGACCGATACCCTTCAGACCGTGAGGATGGCCCACTCCGGGGGGCTGAAGACCATAGTATCCCACAGAAGTGGTGAGACAGAGGATCCTACTATAGCCCATCTGGCGGTTGGTGTAGGGGCGCTTGGGATCAAGACTGGGGCCGTTGGCGGTGAGAGGACGGCTAAGCTGAACGAACTTGTGAGGATAGAGGAGGAGCTCTGAAGTGGGAAGAACGGCGCACTCTCTTGCGGTGCTTGAAGCCTTTGAGGAGTGGCTTTCAAGGGCGAGGGAGGAGAACCTCACTACGCCCATACTTGTGGAGGGGAGGAGGGACAGGGAAGCGTTAAGGAGCCTGGGGTTTGAGGGGGAGATTGTACTTCTCAATCAGGGCCACTCCATCCTCTTTGTGGTCAGGGAGATCTCTCGCATGCACGGGAGGGTGATCGTTCTGACGGACTGGGACGCAAAGGGAAATCGCCTGGCGGCCCTTGTGGTGAGGGCGTGCAGGGCCAACACCATAGAGGCAGACATGACACTCAGGCTGGAGCTCATGAACATCGTGAAGAAAGACGCCTCAACAGTAGAGGCTTTAGACACCCTCTACGAAAGGTTAAGGAGGGTGGCAGAGGGGCACCGCTGAGGGTCACTCCTCAGACCAGCGGGGGGGACCCCTGCCCCTCTCCGCCCCGCCTATCTGAAACTCCGGGGCGACGGCCGAGGGGGGAGGGGGATATCCACCCCACACCCGGCGCCCTGGAACCTTTCTCATCGACAGGAACAGGGCGATGGCTATCGCCGAGATGCCCACAATGACTGAGATCACTATGACCACTAGTATGATGATCTGCCGGGGTCTCATATGCGGTATTGTTACGATATTAGATTCCCTCGTGAAAGTCCTTCCGTCGTCAAGGGTCACCTCAAGCCGATAGTAGTATGCGCAGCCGGGCTTAACGTCACCGTCTATGTAGTATGCGCTGAAGGGGGAGAGCTGAATGGAATCTTCCTGCAGATCATACTCCTCTCCGCTCCGGTATTTATAGAGGTGTAACTCACTTACACGGGAGGGGTCGGATAAGCCCCATGTCACCCTCACCCTCCAGGTTCCATCCGGAGTCTCCTCCCTCTCCGCCCTGAAGAATATTATCGCAAACCCCTCTTCGGCGATGGTCTGATAGGGCTCTGAGGGTGGCGATACGCCGTAACGATTGACAGCGTACACCACGATGTAATATTCCATCCCAGCGAATATTGGGGTGTGGGAGGGGAGTGTAAGGTTCAGGTTGGTTCTATTTGTGGGAGTGGTGTAATTGAAGAGTTCATACTTGAAATCCGCATCCGCATAGATTGCCACCTTATAGTGCCTTACCGGGGCGGCCCCCTCGTACTCCGGAGGTAGCCACCTGGCATGGAGAAAAGACGGGCTGAGGAAGCACTCCACCACAACGGGCGGAGATGGGACACCGCTCAACTGCACCTCCAGCGGTGAGCTCACGTTGCTTTTGTTGGCAGCGTTCACCGCCAGGACGGCGTAGACGAAAACCCCCTCGCGGCCCCTCATGTCGTCCAGGTAGAAGGTCCATTCCGTCTCCCCCACTGGTTTGAGGCTGCTGCCACTCTCCCCCCTGTAGACCACATATTTTACTATAGGCACCCCGCCGTCAAAGGCCGGAGGCATCCACGTCAGGTTCACCCACCCTGAGATGACCCTTGCGGTGAGGTTAAAGGGGGGCGATGGGGGCCGGATGATCTCGGAGAGGTTCACCGTTATCGCTGACGCCTCAGGGGAAGTCCTTCCCCGGGCATCCACACTGCGGACGTAGTACGTGTAGAGCCCCCTGGGGGTCACTGTGGTGTCGTTGAAGCGCTCCTCGGTGGTCTCTCCAACCAGCCTCTCCTCCCCCCTGGAATCCACCCTGTAGATTTGGTAGCCAGCAATTATGTCCTCCCGTCCCCTCGCCTCCCAAGTGAGCTCCACATAGGACTTATAATAGGAGGCATGCAGCTCCCCGGGGGGAGCGGGGAGGTCCCCACCTATAGCATAGAGGTAGCCATCCCACGATATTATGTAGAGGTTTCCCTCCGCGTCTACTGCCGGAGAGGAGAAGATACCGCTCCCCGTTCTGAACTTCCAGAGGAGGTTTCCGGTGGGATTTAAGGCGTAAAGGAAGCCGTCGTAGCTAGCAAAGTATATTTCCTCGTTCAAACCGATCAGCGGGTCCGATTTGATAATGAGCCCTGTGGGGTACCTCCACCTTATAAGACCGTCGGGGGATATGTCGTAGAGATATCCGTCCAGGGAGCCCGCATATATGTCCCCGTTGTAGGAGATGGATGGATTGGTATCAGACCCTCTTTCAAACTCGCAGGTCCACTTTACCACCCCACGAGGCGTTAGGGCCACCACCCCCAGCCCTCTCACCCCCACGTATATGGTCCCGTCAGGGGCTATGGAGGGGCCTCCCAGGGTGACATTCCCCACATTATAACTCCAGTACGCTCTCCCGGAGGGACTCACCGCAAGAACATATCCGTTGTCATTGGAAACGTATATGGTGCCGTTGTGGCCCACGGCGGGGTAGGTCTCCACCGGGCCCCCCGTGTAAACCTTCCAGAGGATGTCCCCCTCCTCGGTGAGGGCGTAGAGGTAGCCGTCAATCCCCCCCACGTAGAGGGTCCCGTTGGGGGCCTGTGTGGGGGCCGCCCAGAAGTGGGGGGCAACCTTCCTAGACCAGCGGAGGGTGCCGTTTGGGTTCACTGCCCAAAGCCTCCCGTCCGCCGTGGTCAAGTAGATCATTCCATCTCTCCCGATGAGGGGTGTGCAGTTTGAGGTGGCGCTGAGGGAGAGATTCCACAGGGGGGTCCCCCCGGGGCCAAAAGCGCGGAGGGTTTTCCCGGAGGGCACGTATACGGTGCCGTCCGAGCCTACCGCTGGGGATGAGTATATGGCATTCGGTACAGGGACCCTCCAGAGGAAACCCCCGCTGTTGGAAGAGGTGTTGAAGGTGCTCTGGGAGGTGTGGAGGACGTTTCCCCCCATCATGGGCCAGCTCCCCCCACCCCAGAGCTGGACCTCTATATCGTTGTAGAACACAAGCAAGTACTCACGCACCGTGGCCACAAGATGGTACCTGTAGATGTTCCCCTCGGTTACGTTCACATCCAGAAAGCTTGTTCCCGTTGTGTTGCATATTACCACAAGGGGGCCGTCCCCCTCTATTCTGGAGAGGCGATATGTTGTGTTGGGGTTTCCCCACGGGTGTTCCCATCTGATCAGCAGACCGCCTTCCACCCTCTCCGCTCTAAGTCCTCTGTAGGCGGCGGAGGAGGTTCTTCCGAAGACCACCAGGGTGTCCCTATCATCCACAGCGTATAGCAGCCCCTCTATGCCCGGATAGAGGCGCTCTATGACCCCGCCCTCGTATCTCCTGGAGTACTTCACCTCCCCAGTAGATGTTATGGCGGTGAGGTTGTGGCCACCCACAAATATCGTGCCGTATCTGTCTATAAGCAGGGTGCTCCCGGTGTTCTCCGAAGTTAAGGTCTCAACGATCCATTCCACCTCAGCCCTCCGGCGCAGGCAGATGACTGATGCTTCTGTTGGTACAAACAGTGAGTCCCGGGCCCATGATAACCCTATGGACCTCGGGAGCTCTGGGGTGACGTTGAACGTCCAGGAGACCACCTGGCTGACGTAGCTCACATTTTTCTCACCCGCAATGTAAATGGCTTTTTTCAGCGCTATGATCTGTGCGGATGCACTTATGTTCACCGGGTAGAAGAAGTACTCCTCCGCTGCAGAGGTTAGGAAGTGTACTCCCTCCCTGTGGATAGCCACATAGATGTTTCCCCATCTCCCATCCACCGCAATAGGTACGTATATAGGCCCGTGGGAGACCCTCTTCCTCCACCTGATCTCCCCATCGGTGTCTATACAGTAAAGCTCTCCCTCCTCGTCGCCCACGTATATGGTTCCGTTCCAGGTCACCGTGGGAGAAGTGCTGAAGGCTGCCCCGCCTGTGGCGATGAGACTCCACCTCTCCTGACCCCCCGGGGTAAAAGAGAGTAGGCGGCCGTCAGATGTGAGATATATGTTTCCGGCGCTGTCCAGGGCGGGTCCGCTGACGTTAGCTCCTACGGGTTCCTCGCTTCTCCAGAGAAGTCCGGAGAAGGGGTCCACAGCCATAAGGTATCCCTCCCGGGTGGTGGCGTAGAAGGTTCCTTCCGGGCCCACCGCACCCCCTATGATGCTGGATAGCCCCTCAACCCTGAACCTCCCCATCACATTCCCCAGATCGTCGTCCACCCCCGTGGGTGACTGGAGTCTGTGCTCTGCCCCTCCCCACTCCGTGGGCCAGATGGCTCCTGTCTCCTCCTGCCTCACCTCCACTTCCCCCACCCCGGGGAGCAGAAAGAGTTGATGGAGAGAGGAGAACACCAGCAGTATAACGATGCAGGAGAAAACCGGCTTCATGGGAGGAAAATAGCTCTGGTGATTATATAATCTTTTTGTGTTATACTTTGGATGTTAGGGTGTTTCACCCGTTGTGGTTGGGCTCGTAGGGGTTGAAGGCAGGGTCCCCGTGGAGGTTGAACTCCTCCAGGGTGTCTGCGTCGGTGTCCCCCACGGAGAAATCTGTTGTCAGGGAGTAGAGGTTCTTGGCGTTCATGAGGGCCTCTCCAACGGTGAGGTCCCCCACACCCTCCAGGAGAAGACCCCCCTCCCTGTCGTAGACGTAGCCGGTCAGGTAGCCGTAGAAGAGAAGGCCGAGATAGGCGCCGAACTCCTCACCTCCCCCCTTATCGAAGGGGTTGTAGGCTAGAGCCCCCCAGGAGAGGCGAGATGCCCCCACATAGGTGTTCATTCCGCTGTGAAGGAATGCCTGGGAGATGGCGTTGTAGGGCTGGATGCCGTCTATCTTCCCGGTGACGCAGGAGGAGCCGAAGATTACCGAAGGACCGAAGTTCATCTCAATCACGTTGGCCACGTAGAACCCTCCCCCCACCGCCGTAGGCTTATATCCTGGAGGAATGAACCAGTAGTAGAAGCCGTGGGCACAGAAGTATATGAAATTGGACTTCTCGTAGATCTCCCTTGAGAGTCTGCTGTCAGATAGAGGAATATCGTGATAGCTGTCAACGGCGAAACCAGACTCCCGGAAAGACTTATCTAGCTTCTCAGTGACTGTCTTCGCTGCCCCAACGGGGATCTTTGACCCGAAGGTGTTCATAGCAGAGTCCTTCCATGAGTTTCCCCTTATTCCCTGATAAGCACCCATGATCTCTCGGTAGAAGGCCACCCTTGCAATGAGCGCCGAGACGTCCTGGGCGTCCCAGCCGTCAACCCTTCCCACAGCGAGCTCTCCGGTGGGCTTTTTCCCGCCCAGATCCCAGGGCGGAGAGGCCGGGTCAGCGTCGATAGAGGAGTAGAAGAGGTCTCCCGCTATGCCGTAGCCCTCCTGCTGCTCCGCACCCTGGCCCTTTGTGGGATAGTAGAACATCGGTATCATGTTGGTGTCCGCCACGATTCCCACGTACATGGGGCTGTCTCTCGAAGAGTATATCTGGGCTAGCTCCTCTGGGGTGGTATCCGCCTTCCCAACGAGGGCGCCTAAGAGGTCTATGAGCCTCTCCTTTATCTTCACGGCGATGGAGTTTGATATGTTCATCAGCCCCCCCACCCTCTCCTTCCCTTTGTCGGGATAGGGATTCAGGGTCTCGGAGGGGTCACCGCAGAACCTCTGGGAGAGGAGAGGTTCCTGATAGATGGTGAAGTCCTCATCTGCCAGCACGAGCCCCTCCCTGAAAACGGCTAGGTAGGGGGCGAGGGAGGAGATGTTGTGCATGAGAGGATAGTTTGGCTTATTCAGCCTCTCCAGAGTGACGTCTATGGTATAGGTGGTCTTCGGAGGGTTCTGCTCGTTGGGTGTGTAATGAAGGGTGGCTAGGATCTCGACAGTGTGGTTCCCCTCTGCATTGTATATGGGCTCTTCGGAATAGGCCCATCCCTCAACGGGCCACCCGGAGGGGTCCCTTACCGTTGCGTAGGAGAGGGAGGGGACGAAGAACTCTAGGTGATCCTCTTCAGAGTCCTTATCGTCTATGAGAACCCCATCGGAGTCTGCGTCGTAACCGAAGTAGACGTAGCACCTCTGGCCGTCGTCTTCAGGGCTTCTTTCCGGCACGGGGCTCTGGGTGAACCTGATCCTAGCAGAGAGCTTAACGTTCACCCACTTCCACCCCTCGGGAATTTGAAGGAAGTGTTTGGGAGCGTTGGGGTCGAGAGAGGGGTCCGAGGTAGAACCAGTGTCCTGGGATTGAACGGTCCCCTCAAAGTGGAAGCTCTTTCTCTCAAGGACCTTCGGGTGGTCCACATCCCGGGGGCTCGCGAGGGCGATATAGGAGGGGTCCTTCCCTAGGCGGTCTCTGAAGATGCTCTTCAAGGTGCCGCCGGAGGAGGGAGAGCCCGCGGCCAGAAGTTCATGGGCATCCCGGGGTTCGCTGATTCTCAGGTATTTCATCACGGGCTTTAGGTCTCCCACAAGAACGGTGTACTTCACATCAAGATCCCTAAGGAGCTCCTTCACCTCCCCGTCCATCCTCTCCGTGACGATCACAGGAATGTTCAAGTAGGACGCAATTGGAACAGCGTTCAACGCCAGGGAGTAGCCCTCAAGGTCGTCCTTGACCACCATCACCCCGTCGCTTCTCGCCCAAAATGCCCTTGCCAGAGTCAGAGTGGCTGCCTCCCTATCCCCAGAGATCCTCACAGGGTTCCCCACCCCTGCGTGTTCCAGAAGGGAGAGCTCCCCGTCGGAGAAGTGCCCCACCAGAACGCACCTTCTCTCCGGATAGGCCCTGATAAAGTTCAGGACTGCTTTGGATATTCCCCCCTCGGGGGTCTCCGGGTTGAGGCCCGCCACCAGAAGTGGCTTCTTCACGACTTCCCCGCCGCTGTAGTAGATAGCAAGGGGAGTAGCGGAGAGCGCTAGGAAGGGGTCGTCGTAGTCGGCGATAACCATATCGTAGTCAACAGCCCTCCTCTCTGAGGTGGTCTGAAGGAGGTCGTCTACGGTGGCCCGGGGAGGGGCCCCCTCACCGCCCCTTCGTGTGTTGAGGTAGTATAGAGCACCCCCGGCCAGAAGAAGAGCTACAACGCAGAGGGCAACGGCACGCTTGGACAGGTGTTTCATTTTCGCACCACCTTAACGGAATCGTGAACTGGATGGGCTACTTGTGCTCCCAGTTCAATCATAAACCACATTTTATTAATATTGCGGTGCATAGAAGACATCATGCGCCGCCTCCTCCCACTCTGCCTGGCTTTGATCTTCCTTCTTCCCCTCCCCCTCCCCTCCTCGGGAGCCGAGGGGGAGAGCAGGGTCAGGGAGACCCTTGAGGTCCTCCGCTCCGACGAGTACTTCACCAGGGCGGTGGTCGGGGACGTCTACCCCCTCAACCCGGGCCCCGAGGCAGTTGTTGTGGGAAGGGATCAGAAGGTTCACATTTTATGCGGCAGCTGGCCCCACTTTGAGGACATAGTAGCCTACACAGACTCCTGGTACTTAACAAGCGTGGCCACGGGGGACCTCCTTCCCGAGTACCCTGGGGACGAAATCGTGGTGGGGGGGTGGTCCTACACCGTCACCCTCATATGGTGGGACGGTGGCTTCCGGAGCAAGAAGATCCACTTCTATAAGGACTGGATATACGACGTAGATGTGGGGGACCTAGACCCTGAAAGCGAAGGCCTGGAGGTTGTGGTGGCCGGGGAGAGAGGTGCGGTGACTCTTCTTAGGAGAGAGGAGGGGCTGAACTTCTCCTCTCAGGTGATCTACAAGGACCAGTACCTGATAGACGGGATATATGTTGGGGACTTCGACTCCACCCACCCCGGCTTGGAGGTGGCCGCTGCCACGGGCTCCTTCAGCATTGTAGAGATATACCG